>TARA_B110000211_G_scaffold73448_1_pt1 | contig 23895 bp, 19 predicted proteins | sample TARA_B110000211 | Tara Oceans TARA_B110000211 (sample SAMEA4397516) | marine metagenome | biome: Polar Biome; feature: [DCM] deep chlorophyll maximum layer (ENVO:01000326); material: water (ENVO:00002006), including particulate matter (ENVO:01000060) such as... | depth 30 m
ATGAAGCATTGATGGTGTCTATTAGTGATGTTCACCTTGCTATAGTATTTACTTTGCCACCTATACCCAAGCCACTTGCTGAATCCTGCATTTTTAAGTGGTTTGGGTATAAGCTTTTGATTCACTTGAATATCAAGCACTCATTATCCAGAGTTCAGGTTAAATAAATAGCCAAAGAAAAGGCAATGATTGAGCGCTGAACTTAATTTGCGAACTCAGGTTACTTAGTGGATAGCATTGAGTATGCTATTATCGCGAACTATACCCTCGCAAATACCTCAGTATTATATTGCTATGCCAAACCTTGAATCTTGTTTTACCTTATTTTCTCAGTCTGTTGCCCATATTAGCTTGCCTGAAAAGTTTACCTTTCCGTTCTATTATCAGCCACAGGCACTTACTATTGCTGCGGTTGAACAATTGCAGCAGACGCTAGAAAAGCACCCTGACATTATGGGTGGTGCAGGCGATGCAGGTAAAATGCTAGGTGTTTTGGTGGTTAAAAATGCCCAACACCAGCTAGGCTATTTGTCGGCTTTTTCAGGGCAGTTAGCATATAAGAATACAGCAATAAGCTTTGTTCCTGCAGTGTCTGATATGCAATTACAAGATGATGCTTTTCTAGCTGAAAATCGTATTATTAACAACATTAATGCTGAAATTGAGCAATTAGAAACCAGTGAGCAACTGACGCTTGCAACGAATGCACTTAATGAGGCGACGAACCGTTATCAACAAGCGTTATCAGCACAACAGCGCTTAATTGTTGCTAACCGTCAACAAAGAAAAAAGCAGCGAGATGAAGCCGTTGCGCAGTTAACCACAGATGAGTTTGAGCAGCTAAAGCTTGTGTTAGCTGGGCAGAGTATTTACGAAAAAAAGCAGTTACAAGCCTTAAAACAAGACGGACAAAGTAAGCTAGTATTATTGCAGCAAGCTTTAGATACCATAACCAGTGAAATTGCCAAGTTAAAGAAGCAGCGTAAAGCCCGCTCTAAAAACTTACAGAAAAAACTCTTTTCACAATATCAGTTTTTGAACGCCAACGGCGTAACGAAAGACCTCAACGCTATTTTTGCTGAGCTACCTGAGCATACTCCACCAGCAGGTGCAGGCGATTGTGCTGCGCCTAAATTATTGCAATATGCTTATTCACATAATTTAACTCCCGTTACTATGGCGGAGTTTTGGTGGGGCGCGGCACCTAAGTCAGCTATTAGGCAGCATAAGAATTACTATCCTTCTTGCTACAGTAAATGTCAGCCTATTTTAGGGCATATGCTTCAGGGCTTAGATGTTGAAGAGAACCCCTTGTTGATTAATCCAGCACAAGGCAAAGACTTAGCCATCGTTTATCAAGACGACGATTTGTTAGTGGTTAATAAGCCGGCTGAGTTTTTATCAGTGCCGGGGAAAACCATCACCGACTCTGTGTATATGCGAATTAAAAACCAATTTCCAGAGGCGTCTGGGCCGTTAATTGTGCATCGTTTAGATATGTCGACTTCAGGCCTGTTGATTATCGCCTTAAATAAGCGCGCTCATAAAGCGCTTCAAAAACAATTTATTGAGCGCACCATAGAGAAACGTTATGTGGCTTTAGTTACCGGTAATGTTGAAGCTGATTTTGGCACGATTGAATTACCACTACGGCTAGATTTTGATGATAAACCACGGCAAATGGTTTGTTATCAGTACGGTAAACCGGCATTAACAACTTGGCAGGTATTGGATCGAAAAAATAACACCACGCGTTTACACTTATTTCCTAAAACGGGACGAACGCATCAACTACGCGTACATTGCGCTCATCAAGATGGTTTAAATATGCCGATTGTCGGTGATGATCATTATGGTGTAAAAGCACAGCGACTGCATTTACATGCCGAATACTTGTCGTTGCAACACCCCATTAATCATCAAGCTTTAGTTTTTGAAGTTGCTGCAGACTTTTGAGTTAGTCGATTGGCAACCTTGTTGCTGCTATAAAGCCGTTAGCAGCTAATCAGTTATACTTAAATAGACTCGCTTTGGTAAATTAACCTTTCTAATTTATTGAAATTATGGGATATTCACTAGCAACTAATCAAAGTTACGGAATGATATTACTGAAAAATCTCAGTAATAAGCTGTTAATTGCAAGGATAAGCATTGAGTATGCTCAACGATATCATAACTGAAATCAGAGCACTAATTTCTGATGTTGCGACAGGTTTTAATACTCAAGATAAAGATTTATACCCTTTAGGTGATGTTAATAATAGCGATGTTTACCACTCTATTATTGCTTCGCTTTGCCTCCTAGAAGCTACCGAACTAACAAAACGCATTGAACTACTTGACGCTAAAAATGATGATTGCGGTTTATGCTAATTGTTATTTTATGGCTGGCTAAATAGTGTCTACATACAACACGAATAGCAATACGGATCTGTCAGTTACAAGTAGCACAAAGTGCTAAGAGCCGACTGATATTTTTGATTATCTTAGAGTGCCATGAGCTAGCTAGAAGAAACTTCCGTGGTGATTTAGCTACTCAGGTTAGAGGCTTTAACGCTAAGGCTCTATTGTTGAACAGTTCTTTGGCGATGAGATACCGAATTGAGTCAGCCAATACAACAAGTGCTATTCGTAATACGATTGAGAGTAGCTAGGTTACAAAACTTAAAGCGAGACTGTTTAGCGTTTGCTCAGTTTCGCTTCGTTTCACATTTTAGCAAACGATTATCAGGCTTTTAAAAGGGCACAAACTATTATGTCAAAACTAGGCATTATTCTATTACTGTGCAGCTCTTCTGTATTTGCAAGCGAGACAAGTGACTGTGGAAATAACGAGCAGGCTGTCCTCTTATCCAAATTGATCATGGAGGATAGCGAGCAAAAACGAAGCAAAATTCGCTGTAATAGAGTATTAACTGCTGTCGCTGAGGCTAAAGCTATCAAAATGGCAGACTTTGGCCTTGTTATGCATAATCTGGGCGGAAGCCCCAATGCTCGATTAAGGGAAGCTGGCTATAAATTGCCTAAACATTATGGTGGTGACTTTAATAGCAATCAAGTTGAAGCTATTGCTGGTGGCTATTCAAACGCAATAGAAGTATGGGATGCTTTTAAAAGTTCAGATGCCCATAGATCGCATTTGCTTGGTGATCATGAATTTTATTTAGAGCAAGATGAAATAGGCGTTGCGTTTATAAAGAAAAATGAGTCGACTCACGTCGAGTATTGGGTAGTATATTTAACAAAGGGATATCAAAAAAATCAATCTTATCCTACTGATGCTAGTGAAATACCGAATAAGAGTTTGTTTATCTTACAACAAAAAAAACAATAAAATAACATCGGTTTAAACACTAAGCTCAGGTAGTACTTTCGATTTCGTTTAGCCGTAAATTATAGTAAATGAATAAAAAACACTTTAACGGGGCTTATTATTTTAAGGAAATTTTTATGGCTGAATTAAAAAAAGAGTTACCGTTTTTGACAAGGTATATGGCACTCATCTTTACTTTAATTGGCGCTGATTGGTTACTTTTTACCATCGGTGTTGACTATAACATGTGGTCTGATCCTTTTGATCTTTTTAAATTTATCATTAAAATTATTACTATATTGGCTTTTTATTTTACAGGGATTAAATTTTTCAATTGGTTATATAGTGCATCACCACAAAAGATTGAAAAGTGAATGGGTTGCTTTCATGCAGTAGCGTTAGTAAGTTAACTAGTCAGTGTAAATGAGTTAGTATTTTGTACTTTGGATTCATTTTTTTAGCCAACAATTTTATGCTCGTTATTAATGGGCTATACGGATGGGAGACTTCAGTGCATGGATATTTTTATTCCACTGGGCATTATTATTTTACTCGTTTTTATCCAAATCAAACTATTTAGAGATATGTGTAAATACTTATCTGCTGCTTATTCAGAAGAATGGGAAAAACTATCAGAAAACGCTATGGGAGCATCAAAGCGGTCAGTCACAAATGCTAATTTGTCAGCGTCACTTGAGACAGGTTTTTTCTCTACGGTTACTGATGTTGAAGTCGTCAGGTTTTTGAAAGCTAGAAAATTGATTATGTATATAAATGGCGCTATGGTTTTATTGCAACTAGTTTTGGCATATTTACATTAATATCAGTGGTTTAATCTAAAAATTACTCTGTCCTCTGTGTTAACGTATACCTCCTCAGCATTTTGAGGAGGTAAGCACAAAGCAAACGAAATTATAGTTTTCGACCTAAGCGTTTTTCTATTTGCTTTTTCTCCCAATCAGCGCCAAAAAAGCTATAAACTTCAAACACACTCAAACCGTGTGATATCACACCAATTCCCCAACCTAATGCAGCCCACCAAGCCCAATAATAACCGGGGCTAACAAGAAAATTCAGTAAGAATAAGCCTAGTACAACAACTGCATAATTAATCAGATGGCTATAAAATCCCTTAATGTCCTGAACATGTTCGATAATTCGAGTTTCTTCATCGTTGTAGGTGTCCGAGTTGCTCATATCCTTCTCCTTTAGTAATTCATCAAGTTCAACCTCAAGAACAGCGGCAAGAGATTTAAGTGATTCCAAACCTGCTTTTTGACCACGTTCAATGCGTTGAATTGTTCGAATACTCAAACCACTAAACTGGGCTAATTGCTCCTGAGACCATGCTCGTTTAAGTCTTAATTTTCGAACGGTCATTTACTTCCCCTTGTTGCTGTTCTGGTTAAATTATTGATTAGTTACTCTTCTTTTACTACGACTTTTACCTGACAACTTTGTGACAGTTGTTAAAATTCAGTAACTTATAGTGTTATTGAGCAGGCTCGTCATGAAATGTTAATTTCCTTGAGTAACGTGGCTGCATCGTCAAATTCGTATATTTCAACCTTTGTCATAATATCTTTTAGTTGTTGATGGTAGCGCTGCTGATGTGTCATCGATAATAATGTCTGAATGGTATCTATGGCTGCTACATCATAATTATCTACGTCGATAATCAATTGCTCAAATAATGCTTTGCAATCATTAACGTTAAAAGGTTGCTCAACAGGGGCTTGCTGCTCAAGTTGGGTTAATGATAATTGAATACGGTTTAGCTCATGTCGGCACTGCTCAAGTCGTGAGGCTTTTATATCATGCTGTGTGGCATCATCTTCTAATTGCTGGCAAAGTGTATAAAGTTGTTGAGCACCGATATTACCCGCAACACCTTTTAAGGTATGAGCCAGCTGTTCAGCTGTGGCAAAATCATGGTTATCCGCTGCCAGTGCTATAGGCTCAATAGCTTGATTGTAGTTATGCTTAAACTTAATCAGCAGTCGCTGATATAATGGCTGATTATATTGTGCTATTGCTAAACCTGCGGCGGTGTCGATACCCTCAAGCTCAGGTAGGCTAAGTACGTCATTTTCATATGAATGCGCTTGCTGTTGATGATTACTTAGCTTGCTCGGCACAACCCATTGGGCTAATTTACTAAAAAGTTCGCTAGTATTAATGGGCTTGCCAATATGTTCGTTCATACCTGAACGTAAAGATTTTTCTCGATCGCCAGCCATGACATTGGCGGTCATGGCAATAATAGGTAAATCGATAAAACGTGTATCTTGGCGAATTTCTCGTGTTGCTGTGTAACCATCTTTTACTGGCATTTGGCAATCCATCAGCACACCGTCAAAGCTCTCCTGTTGCAAATAATCTATCGCTTCTTGACCGTTATTGGCTACGGTTACTGCAATGCCGTGATGGCTTAATAGTTCGGTTGCCAATTCTTGGTTTATTTCATTATCTTCAACTAACAATATTTTTGCCCCTTGCAAAGCATTGATTGCCGACTGCTCAATAAGCGGAGCTGAGGTATATTTAATGTTTCGTAGGTTTTCATGCCCTAAGGCAATTAATAAGCTGTCGAGTAAATTCGAAGAAGTAATTGGCTTACAGGTGATGTAATATTTATCATCGCTATTGAGTGCTTGATTTGGTACTTCTTGTCGGTTCGGCAAAATATGTAATATGGGTAAATCGATGCTAGCATCCCGAATTGAACTGATATCACGACAACTTTGCTGATCAGTGCAATTAACCAGATCAAAAACTAAAGCATCAAAAGTTTGGTTGCTTTGTTTTAACTCGGCCAGCGCGTTGGTGACTGAGTTGAAGTGCTCGACAATAAAGCCAAACGATTGCAACATGCGCAGTAAAATAGGTTTATAGCTCTCGTTATCAGCGATTAAAGCAATTTTTCCACCTTGAAGTGATGATAAATAAGGCCTTTTGGCTTGGCTTTGGGCTAACGATTGGCATTGATAATCGACAGTAAAATGAAATTGACTGCCTTGTCCTTCTTGGCTTTCTAGCCATATTTCGCCACCTAATAGCTCAACTAAGTGTTTACATATTGCTAACCCTAAGCCTGTACCGCCGTATTTTCTTGTGGTTGAAGCGTCAGCTTGGCTGAATGATTGGAAGAGCTTTTCTTGCTGTTCGGCGCTCATTCCTATGCCGGTATCACAAATAGAGAACTGTAAGGTTACCTTGTTATCATGCTTTTTAAGGCAAGATATATGAATTTTTATTTCACCGTGTTCTGTGAATTTCGCGGCATTACTACCGAGATTGGTCAGTATTTGACTAAGACGTAAAGGGTCGCCAATTAAGTCAATAGGAACGGCTTTTTCAACGTCAAAAATAAGCTCAGTTTGTTTCTCTGTTAACTTATCTACTAACATATTACCGAGGTTATCGAGAATATCGTCTAGGCAAAATGGAATAACTTCGATATCGAGCTTATTGGCTTCAATTTTTGAAAAATCCAAAATATCATTCACTAAGCCTAATAAAGACTCGGCAGCACGATTAACTTTAAAAATATAGTTTTGTTGTTGCGGCGATAAATTGGTTTTCAGTGCTAAGGCTGACATGCCAATTATCGCATTCATTGGCGTACGTATTTCATGCGACATATTAGCCAAGAAGTTAGATTTTGCTTTTACCGCATCTTCAGCTAAAGACTTAGCATGCGCTAAGGTTTGCTCGGCCATTTTTTGTTCACTGATATCAACAAACGTACCTAGTAGGCCGCCAATGCTACCATCTGCTTTGGCAAAGCTTTTTACCCAGTACATGGTTGAGTGGGTTAAACCATCGCCGTAAACCAACGGAATTTCTTTTCGAACCATGCCCATTGAAGCAATCAGAGCGGTGTCTTCTGCTTGGTAAGCCTGTCGATCAGCCAAGGGTAGATAGTCAAGGTCGAGTACCGTTTTACCAATAACATCTTCGCGCCTGACATTGAACGTTTCTTCATATGATTTATTAACGTTAATAAAGCGCGAATCGGTGCCTTTAACAAAAATAGGATAAGGAATAGTATCAGCCAGCGCCTGTTGAAATAGCACTTGCTCTGCCAGTGCTTGATCATTAAGTTTACGCTCGGTGATGTCTCTGACAATGGCAACGATAAAGCGCTCGTTGTGAATATCAATTGAATTTACGGTAACCTCGGCGGAAAATTCATCGCCATTTTTACGTTTGCCGAGTAATTCTAAGCGTTGTTTTTCAGTGTGAGGTGCGTTCAGTAGACGATCGAAAACCTGTAAACATTTTTCTTCGGGTAATAAGCGTTCAATTTTCTCACCTATAAGCTCATCTTTGTCATAGCCAAACATCGTTAATACTTGTGAGTTTACAATACGGTGTTCGCTGTTTTTATCTAACATTAAAATGGCGTCAGGTGCCGATTCCATCAACGCAGCAAATTGTGCTTTAGCGGCGTTTCGTTGTGTTACATCGATAAGGGTTAGTCGTACCTCAGTCAGTTGCTCATTTTCATCGTAGACAGGTAAAGCCGATAGCATGGTATCTATGGTTTGGCTGTCACTAATTCTTACTGGAATTTCACACTCCAAAAGATGAGACTTATTCTGAAATATGCGATGAACATAGTGCTTTGGATCAACAAATTCTTGCCAATTTAAGGACACAAAAAGCTCTCTAGGGCGCTTGAACATCTTGGCAAATACACAGTTGTGCTTGATAAACTGGCCTTGGCTATTTAACGTGGCGTAAGCAACGGGCGCGTATTCATAAAGCTCCCACATTGCCCGTTCACGTTGATGTAATTCGGTAGTGCGCTGCTTAACTATTTTTTCTAATTCAGCTTTTGAACGTCGCATATATTTTGTTGAACGTTGGCCAACAGTAACGGTAAATATATTAGCGGTTAAGGTCAGTAATAATGTGAAAAATGAAATTAACATTAATTTATTACGCAGCGAGTTTAAGCCTAACATTGCTTCATTAACGTCGATTTCTGTTGCTATACCAAAGCCGTATTCTGAGTGCCATAACCAAGCCCCGTAAACGCTTACGCCACGGTAGTCGTTGTAACCTAAAACATTGGTCGCTATTTTGTCTTTTACTATTAAGCTACTGTTATTTTTATACATTGTATTTATAAGATGATTAGCCATATAGGTAAATGGTAAAGCTTGAGTATCAATAACGGCATTCGGTGCTTCGGTAATATTAATTTGCGGGTCTTTTAGCGTGATCAGTTGGTTATTTTTACTATGATCTTGAAAGTACTTTAATATCGATAGTCTGGCTTCAAAGCGACTTTTAGAGAGCATTTGCCCTTGCTCATTCACCAAGTAACTATCGCCTGATGCCCCAATGCGACCTTGCTGCATAATGTCAGAAATTTGGCCGCTAGTTTGAATTTTTAGTGCTAATGCTGCAATAACGTGTTGATTATCATCAAATATAGGGATAACAATAAACATGTTGTATTGATCTATCGGGTTACTGTTATTACCAAAAAGGACGTTCTGATCGGTTTTTATTGGCGAGACAAAGCGTGTTTCGCCAGCAAATACGCTACTTAGCAGCTCAGGTTTTTGTTGTGCGATGACATTGATTTTTCCCAAGTTTTCATTGTGGCTTGAAGCAATGCTGATATTGTCTCTATTGATGATAGAAAAGCCTTGGCCTTGCAGGTTACTTTGTCGAAAATATTGTCGTATATCTTGCAATGCTGATGAGGTGATTAGTTTTTCTGCTTGTGGCGCTTGCTGATTTAATTGTTGGGTTAATTGAATAATTTTTTTGTCAGCACTCATTTGCTGTAATAAGTATTCTTGTTCACTTATCCAGTCATTAAGTCTGGTTTTTGTTGCACTGACAACAGACTCAAGATTTTTCTCTATGCTGCTTTGTGTGCTTTTTTCATTATCTTGTAAGGTAAGATATATTACGCTGAAAATAATGGTGATATTCAATACTGAAATTGAATGCACAATAAACGGAAATTTTCGTGACGCCATAAAGGCAACTAAGCGTTGTTGGGTTATAAGCTTAGGTAATACTAAAGTGATAGATATTAATAATAATGATATCAATACCATAGATATTATTAACAACGTGCTACTGTCGTGACTAATATGCTTATCTGCAAAGTTTTCTAAAGCATCATCTAATAAAATGTTTTCAGGTAAAAAAGGTGAGTTTGTCATACCTAGTTGATGATAAATTTCGTTTATTTTTTCCATTCTGGTACGAGCAATTGAGCCAATAGCAATAAACTTAGCCAAAATAACTTTACTGATTTCCTCGGCTTCAAAGCTTAAGTGCTCATGAGATTTACCTTGGCTGTTATATTTTTTTTCGATCAATTTAATAACTTCAGCTTTATGCTTGAGCGCGTATTTCCAGCCTTTGATGGTTGCTTGACGAATAGCTTGCACACGTTGCGGGTTATTTTTTACTTCTGATTCGCTGGTAAATAGGTTGTCACCATAAAAATCGATGCCGTAATCTCTAGGATCGATAGTAAAAATGTCTATGTTAGCGCGGGCAAATTCAAATGGTTCATTGGTGTTATAAATTAAAATTGCGTCCGTTTCACCGTTAATTAGTGCCGAAAATTGTTCATTATTGTCTTGCCAAGTAAAAGCACTCATTTTAGCCTGTGCTTGCAAGAGCATAGCGGTGACAGGATCGAAATTTTTTGATGCTGAGCTCATCATGATACGTTTACCGACGAGATCAAATGGGCTAGAAATATTAGAAGATCGTAAAGTGGCAAGGTTTGCCGGTGAGTGCTGAAATATTTGTGCAACGATAACAACGGGTTTACCTTTGCTTTTTGCTACCAGTAGGCTGGAATTGCTGATGCCATAATCGGCTTTACCTTCAATAACATAATCGTCAATGCTTCCTTGGCCATCAAACTCTCTTAACTCTACATCTAAGCCTAGTTCTCGATAAAAGCCTTGTTCTTTGGCGGCATAGTAGCCAGCAAACTGAAATTGATGTAACCAATTCAGTTGAATCGACACTTTATCGAGCGCTTGTGCCGAGCCTTGGCTACTAAAGACAAAAGCAAGTGTGCATAATATGGCGATTAAGCGATTTCTCAGCCCCAAAAAATTTGACATTTTATTTGTGCTCAGCCCATTGCTTAATAATATCGGCGAGTTGTTTAACACCGTCGGTTAATGCGGCAGGACCTGGTTGCAAAATATCGGTTGAGTTGACCTCGTAAATATCACCATTTTTTATTGCGGGTATTTCCTGCCAACCGGCTCTAGAGGTAACTTTGTCTTGATCAAATTTACGGCCACACCAAGAGGCAATGTAAATGTCAGGTTGTTTGGTAATAACATCACTAGCATCGGCAACAATACGGTTTTTAGCTAAAGATTGTGTGGAAAACTCACGATAACAGTCAATGCCACCGGCAATTTCGATCAGTTCACTGACCCAACCAATGCCGGTAATTATGGGGTCAAACCATTCTTCAAAATAAACTTTCGGCCGTACGGGTAATTCATCAGCTTGTTGTTTGATAGTGTTTAAATTATTTTGTAATTCAGCAACCAATTTTTCGCCTTTTTCTGGCTGGCCGATTAAGCCTGCAAGTGTGCGGATCATTTGCAAGGTTTCGCTAATACTTCGATGATTAAAGCAATGTACTTGTATACCTTCCTTTATTAAATCAGCGACAATATCAGCCTGCATATCAGAAAAGGCTAAAACTAAGTCAGGTTTTAATGCTAAAATTTTCTCGGTTCTGGCGGTGATGTAAGCACTTACTTTGGTCTTTTCTTTACGTGCTCGTTCAGGGCGCATTGTGTAAGCAGAAATACCAATAATACGATGATCTTCTTCCATCAAGTAAAGTGCTTCTGTGGTTTCTTCTGTTAAACAGATAATGCGTTCTGGCCATTTAGGTGCAGGAACAGGAGACATGTATTTTCCTTGTGGCTTATAATTTGGCATGTTTATAGATCAGATATTAACTGAGATATTTTTAGCTTACCAAAAGGTGAGCGACAAAGATCAATTTTTTGTGGTTTATATAAAAATATTTATCATATTAATAGCATAAGCTTTTTTGCTAAACTGTTGGCAATAATACCGATCGAAATAGGAAGAGTAGCTTGTCAGTATTTAATATCTATTTATTGCGTCATGGCGAGCTTGTGCAAAGCGGTATCCTTTGCGGTCGCAGTGATATTGCCTTATCTGATACGGGTAAGCATCAGCTTATTAAAGCCACGCAAAATTTACCTGAAATATCCTACTGCTATAGCTCGCCGTTGCTTCGGTGTCGTGAATTTGCCGAGCGATATTGTCAGCAACAAGGGCTGTCGTTGCAGGTGTTAGCCGAACTACAAGAAATGAACTTTGGTGATTGGGACGGTAAGTCGTATCAAGCATTATGGCAAATAGCGACAACAGATGGCGAAGTCGCTCCAGAGCCCCAGTTAACCTTAGGAAACTTTTGGCAAGATCCTTGGCAATGCCAACCGCCTAATGGGGAGTCAATGGCAAGTTTTACGGCACGGGTTGACCACTTTTGGCAGCACTTATTAGCGCGACTAAGCCAAGCACATCAGAAAAAAACTGACTCATCTAATAGCTTAGTATTTAGCCATGGTGGCGTTATTAGATACCTGCTAGCTAAAGTTTTGGGACTGCCTATTCCAGGCACTTATCATATGACTAACTTGGATGTGCCTTATGGTGGCTTAATTCACTTGCAAGTTGCTATTGATGATAACGGTAACGCTTGGCCTAAATTAATGCTCTGATTATATGCCCCTATTATTTTAGTCCTTTAGTATGAAAGTTAATTGGCACTCTATAGCAATATATTGATTTTTATTGTTTTTGTTGGTTTATGCGCTATCTGATATAAAAATAAACCTTGCTATTTTTCCCTAGCTGTCGATAATCGCGGCAATAATTAAATAATGTCATATTCAAATACACTTTTTAAGTTGCTTAAAAGCATTTAAATTCGTGAGGCTGGGAATGTGGTGAAAGTCCACAACTGTACCCGCAACTGTAAACAGAGCGATATATTAACCACTAAGCATTTTCGAAAGAAAATCATTGGGAAGGGATATATCTAGATGCTGTAAGTCAGGATACCAGATGAATATGAACATTAATTGCTACGTCGAGCGGGTTACTCGAGACACTATCAATTTTTTATTGGTGACGATATCACTGATGAAAATAGATTTGCTCCCCAAAAAACTCTCATACTATCGACGTTAATCATCATATACCGATCTACTAACAATTTTTTATTTAGTACGGTCTGATTTAGGTAATGTCATGTTTGAGATCCAAGCGGTTAGTTGTGAAAATTTAGAAAATATTCAAGCCAAAATCGATGGTAAAACCAAGCCATTAGGTGCATTAGGTGATCTTGAATTACTTGCTAAACAAATTGCACAAATACAGCTAATAAGCACGAAAGCTGATACCAAAAATAATATTCTCAACGATGACCCAACTAACGCCCAGCACAAGTTACAACTTGTCTCTCCCCATTTAACGGTATTTGCCGGAGATCATGGTATTGCCAGTGAAGGTGTTTCTATTGCGCCAAGTGACGTTACTAGCCAAATGGTGGCAAATTTTGCCAATGGTGGTGCTGCGATTAATGTGTTTTGTCAGCAATTTGGTTGGCAATTAAGTGTAGTTGATACGGGTATTCTACATCCTCCAGCGGCTTCGTTACCGGTTATTAATCAGCGCTTAGGTAATATTACGCAGGCAATTAATCAGCAAGCTGCAATGACTGAGGCTCAAGTAGAGCAAGGCTTTGAGTTTGCGCAGCAACACATCAATAACATTAGCCGTAAAGGCTGTAATATTGTGGCCTTTGGTGAAATGGGTATTGGTAACACTACGATAGCATCGGCCATTATGGCGGCAATAATGAAAGTGCCTGTTGGCGATGTGGTTGGCCGAGGTACCGGTGTATCTGATGCTGTGGTTAAGAAAAAGCAACAAGTTATTGAACAAGCTTTGGCATTGCATGCTGAAAATTTAGTGGATGCAAAAGCTATTTTACGCTGCTTAGGTGGCTTTGAACTAGTGCAAATAACCGCTGCTATGCTGGCGGCTGCAGAAAATAATATGCTGATTATTGTTGATGGCTTTATTTGCACCGCAGCGGCTATGTTAGCCATTGAGCTCAATGCTAATGTCAAAGGTTATATGGTGTTTGCGCATTGTTCAGGTGAACAGGGCCATCAAAAAATGTTGCAATGGTTAAACGTTAAGCCGCTATTAAACTTAGGTTTACGCTTAGGTGAAGGTACAGGTGCTGCATTAGCGCTGCCTATGCTTCAAGCTGCTGTGGCATTTTATAATGATATGGCAAGTTTTGCTGATGCCGAGGTTACTGATGTCACTTAAGCGAGAAACGCTGCGTGAGCAATGGCACTTATTGCTTTTAGCGATCAGTTTTTTTAGCCGAATTCCGGTAGAGCTTAAAGTTGATGTTACAGCAAATATGCTTAATCAAGCCAGTCGGTACTTCGCCGTAGTGGGGGTTTTAATTGGTGCTTGCTCTGCTTTCGCGTTTTACTTGAGTGCAAGTATATTGTCTATCGAGTTAGCACTTTTAATCGCTATGTTTAGCAGTGTTTTGTTAACCGGTGCGTTTCATGAAGACGGTTGGGCTGATGTTTGGGACGGCTTTGGCGGTGGTTGGACTGTCGAAAATAAGCTTAATATCATGAAAGACAGCCGTTTGGGTACTTATGGCGCTGCGGCATTATTTTTTATCTTGATGATCAAGTATCAAGCGCTGTTAGCACTTATTCAGCAAAATATTACCCATACGGCTTTGTTAAACGAAAGCATGCTAAGCGAGAGCTTGAGTGTGTTGTCGATACTCGTTTTAGGCCATGGTTTAAGCCGAGTGCTGGCAACCAGTTTAATTGCTGATATGCCTTATGTGAGTGAAGATGCAACTTCGAAGGTAAAACCCTTAGCACAAAGCCTATCAAGTAATAGTTACTTAATTTTATTGAGCACTGGCGGCTTGGTTATCGCGTTAACTTTATCGTTCAGTATTGCTTGGAAACTGGTCGCTATTTTATTGCTTACTCGTTGGTGTTTAAAGCGTTGGTTCACGAAACAACTTGGTGGTTATACCGGTGATTGTTTAGGGGCAGCACAACAACTATCTGAAGTGGTTATTTATCTTGTTTTATTATCATTGACTTGATTAAACAATGAAAGATTTATAAAAGGTGGCAATGATGAGTAGAGGCAGTGATGAATAAAATACGTTTGGTTATTGGTGGTGCTCGCTCGGGTAAAAGTTCACTGGCGGAGCAACATGCTAAGGCGTCAAACCTACCGGTAACTTATATCGCTACCGCACAAGCATTTGATGATGAAATGCAGCAACGTATTGCTCAACACCAAGCTGATCGTCCTGAACATTGGCGATTAATAGAGTCGCCATTGCTATTAGCAAAAGCCATCGCATCAGCAATATCAGAGAGTAAGGCCTGTGAGCAAGGTAGCTGTATTTTAGTGGATTGTTTAACGTTGTGGCTAAGCAACAGTTTATGTAAACCATGCGCTGAAACTCATAATACTGCCGATGTTAACTTAGCTTATTGGCAACAAGAAAAGCAGCAATTATTGAGCCTATTAAAAAGTCTTCAGCAACAAGCTAACCCTGAATCGCGCACAATAGAAATAATTTTAGTCAGTAATGAAGTCGGTCACGGCATAGTGCCGATGGGCGAGCTTTCACGTCAGTTTGTTGACCAAGCCGGTTGGTTACACCAAGCACTTGCTAGCGTTGCTGACGAAGTTGAATTCGTGATGGCAGGCTTACCGTTAACATTAAAGTCAGCTGAAAAAAGTTGTTCTCAAGATATTCAAGATATTGATACAAAAGGTAGATTGTGAAAACATTAATGGTGCAGGGCACTACTTCAGACGCGGGTAAAAGTACCTTAGTTGCAGGCTTATGCCGCGTGTTAGTGAATGCCGGTATTAACGTAGCGCCATTCAAACCGCAAAATATGGCGCTAAATAGCGCGGTCACTAAAGACGGCGGTGAAATTGGTCGCGCTCAAGCTTTGCAAGCGATTGCAGCAAAGGTTGAAGCACGAGTTGATTTTAATCCTATTTTGTTAAAACCTAATAGTGACACTGGCGCGCAAGTTATTGTCCATGGTAAAGCATTATCGAACATGGAAGCCGGCAAGTATCACGACTACAAAAAAGTGGCGATGCAAGCGGTGTTGGAATCGCATCAGCGTTTAGCTAATGATCATGAGGTATTGCTGGTTGAAGGTGCCGGTAGCCCAGCTGAAATTAACCTTCGCGCTCATGATCTTGCCAATATGGGTTATGCCGAAGCCGTCGATTGCCCGGTGATTTTAGTAGCTGACATTGATCGTGGTGGTGTATTTGCTCACTTAGTTGGCACGCTGGCGTTACTTTCTGAGTCAGAGCAAGCAAGAGTGAAAGGTTTTATTATCAATCGTTTTCGCGGCGATATTAAATTACTAGAGTCGGGCTTAGATTGGCTTGAACAGCGCACAGGCAAACCGGTGTTAGGCGTGTTGCCGTATTTACATGACTTAGCATTAGACGCAGAAGATGCGGTCGCGCTTGATAATAAAGTCACGCAAGCGAAAGTGAAAATTTTTGTGCCGCTACTGCCACACATGAGCAACCACACCGATTTTGACCCATTACGCTTACAGCCTAATATTGATTTGCAATACATTAAAATGGGTCAATCGTTACAAGGCGCTGATTTAATTATTATTCCTGGCAGTAAAAATGTTACCTCCGATTTAACCTTTTTAAAGCAACAAGGTTGGCAACAAGAAATTGAGCAACACCTGCGTTATGGCGGAAAAGTGATGGGCATTTGTGGCGGCTATCAAATGTTGGGTAAACAGATATTTGATCCTGAACATATTGAATCGCATGTTGAGCAAATATCAGGCCTGGGCTTGTTAGATTTCACCACCACGCTAACGCAACACAAAACACTAAGCCAAGTAACGGCGAGCATGAGGTTAAATGGTGAAACGTGTCAGTTAACTGGTTATGAAATTCATTGTGGTGTCTCTACTGGTCCAGCGTTAAACCAGCCATTACTGCATATTGAAAGTGATGGTACCGTTAAAAAACAACAAACACCGGATGGTTGTATCTCTGATGACGGACAAATAATCGCTAGCTACTTACATGGCTTTTTTGACTGCCCTGAACCAACACAAGCGGTACTCAATTGGTTAGGTATAAATGATATGGAACAACCTGTTATCGACATTAATCAGCACCGAGAAGTGCAGTTAGAGCGCTTGGCTGACATCTGCGAAAAGCATTTGGATATGGATAAAATTCAACAGATTATTCAGCAAGGTAAAACAACCTAGTGACTTTGTTAGTTTAGGTTGTATTTGTTAACGTAGCACTTGTTAGTTTAGTCTTAGCTAGCAAGTAAGCAGCTATAAAAAAACCGCTTAAAAGCGGTTTTTTTATTATCAAATATTGCCGTTATTACCGTGAGCTTTATTACTCAATAAAAGCAATGGCTGTTGGGTTTAACTCAGTAGCAAATCTTGGTAATTCTTTTTCATTTGTTTCAGTGTTAACTACGTCTACACCCGGGTTTTCAGGGTTACTAACGCTGATCCAAAGATAGTTTGCTGCATCTAGATTGATGTGGCTAATTTGCTCTGTACCGGTTTCCGCTATGGCTTCGTCAGCTACTACACCTGTGGTTGGGTTGAAGCTATAAACTGTTGAAAGCTCACGGTAAGGCGAGTAAAAAGTTTCACCTGCAACAAAGTAACCTTGGGTTGCTGAAACAATAACACTTGAACCAATAAATGCTGCGGTATTGTCGACGATGTCATCGGCAGTTAATACCGTGCGTAAGCTGTAATCACTTGCGGTGATTGCTTCAATGCGGCTCAACGTTAAATCAGTATCAGTGTATGAGTTACGTGTTGTCACATAAACAACCCCGTCTTTATTAACAATACTGCCATTTAACGGGTTTAAACCTGCTAAAGGAATACCCATAACTGCATCATCAGCATTGGCGTTTGTTTCTATTTCTAAATCTGTTTCAGTATCAAAAACAGCTACATAGGCAGTGTTTGGAGAATAAGCATCTGATAAACGTTGTAAAGTAATAAATAGCTTACCATCAACAATAGTACCAGCAGATGGGTTAGGCGTGCCGTTACTGTTGTTGTCAGCTATGTAGGCATCAAGGTTTAATTCACCGATTTTAAAGTCTTCAGCTGTTGTTGCTTGAGGGTTTACAATCCAAACTTTACTTGAGCCATAACGTAAAATATAAGCTTTAGTTTCATTTACCGAAACAATATCATATGGGTTGCGTGATGTAGAGTCGCCAGAATCTTGTGTAGTGTTCGTCCATATAGCGGTATCTAGTGCATCAGCATTATATTTTGAAATGGTGTCAATAAAGAAACGACCAATATGAAAAACGTCTTTATTGTAACTACGTACTGTGTAGTCAGAACCATCTTTAATATAGTAGCCTTTGGTAACGATTTCAGTGGCTGGGTCTATGGTAACTACTTCTGAGCCAGAGTAATCAGGTGCGACCGTTTGTACAACAGCAAATGACGGCGTATCTTTAACGTCACCAACGCTTACTTCAACAGCTAATTCACCTGTTAAACGCTTTTTGCTGTCGTCAGTGGCGACGATAGTGACAGCGAATGGGCCAGTATCACCATTTTCAAAATCAGGGGCAGTTAAAAAGCTTAATTCACCCGCTTGTGTAATTGTAAACAAGCTACTTGAAGCACCGGTAAGTGACAAGGTAATAGCATCGCCATCGGCATCAGTTGCGTTATACGTGCTAACTAATGTTGTGTTTTCTTCAACGACTGGGCTAGTTGCGCCTGTTACCAGTGGTGCATTATCTTTATCAGAACCACCGCCACAGCCAGCAAGTACTGCTGTGCTAATAGCTAAACTAAGTGGCAATATTTGCTTTTTAAAAGTTGTTAACATTTATAATCCCTCTATTGTGTATTTTATTTGAAAGCTGCGACCTTGCGACGTTCTATTCGCGAGATCTTTATATTGGTCATTGAACATATTGTTGGCGCTAAAAGACACGCGGTGCGCGCCTTGTTTCCAGTATATCGAGAGGTCAGACACTGTGCGGTCTGACGGTGGACCGTTGCCTAATCCACTCTCGTCATTTTGAAATTTGTTAATGAGATTGAAGTACAGTTCTTTATCTTGGCTAGTTTTAAATGACAGCTGCCAGGCTTCATTTACTTGGTATTTAAGCGCTACGCTATATTGCTGATGGTAGATGCCGGGTAACTTATTTTTATCAAAAGCAACAAAGCTCGATTCAATTTCAGTATCAATAATGTTGGTTTGCAATAACAATGACAGTGATTCAAATAGCTGGTAATTAAGCTGCAGTTCAAAACCTAATAAGTCAGCATCGCTGACATTTTTGTAGCTACCAACATTACTTGAGTTAAAAATTGCGACAATCGAGTTTTCTAACTTTTGTTGATAAATAGAAGATGATATTGATAATTTTTTCGTGTTGTACTGACCACCAAGCGAGAGCGTTAATGCTTCTTCAGGTAATAGATCATCATTACCCTTAAAAGAGCCTCTGTCACCAAACAACTCGTATAAAGTGGGGGTTCTTACCCCATCACTTAAGTTCGCGGTAATTTTAAGGTTATCTTGTTTAAAACTTAATCCCAGCTCAGTGGTTAAGTAATCTTCATTGTCTTGAAATTTTTCAGCATCCGATTGGTTGAGTGCTGCGTTGGCGTTTTCTTCTCGCAAATTACTGACTAATAAGTAGGTTTCTAATGGTAATGACTCAGGTTGCCATTCCAAACGGGAACCGATATTAAACTTTTTTTGCTCAGCTGAAATATCGCACGAACTATTACCACTGCATGTTGCAGGTTGTCCATTATGGCTACTAATCGAGGTAAAGGTTTGTTTGTCGAAACTTACAAAGGGAATAAAATTAAATGTCTGCCATGTCAGTAGTGGTTTAAGGCCAATATGGTATTTTTTAGTTTCATAGTCATTAATATCAATACCTACTGAATCCAGGCTAGCAATATAATGCTCGTCTTTGTTTTCGGCATATGCTTCTAATTCCACAGAATCAAGCCAAGATGAGTCACTTAACCACTGATGCTGGTAGCTATAGCGTAAACTATCTGAATTTAAGGACGATATATTTTCGGGTGAATTATTTCGGTAATTTGGTAGTGCTTTTTCTTGATCATTGTACTGCACATTTAAGCGGATCTGATGCTGGCCAAATTGCAGAGTATCATTGATGAACAAGGTCTTTTTGGTAAATTGATTATTTCTTAAAGCTTGTTCTTCAGCTTTGCTGCTATTTTCAATACTTTGCGGCACAAGAAAATCATAGTCGTTGTCGCTTTTAACATAATTACCACCAAATGACAGGCTATGAACTTTAAAAGCTTTATTAAATAATAAGTTACTTTCACGATAACCAAACGAACCTGTTGCCAAGGTCAATTTAGCGGCGTCTTGAGTCGGGTTGTAGGTATTAATGCGTATAACACCGCCAATTGGGGTCGATCCTGTACCAATGGCTTGGTTTTTACTTATTTCAATGCTTTCAATTTGTTCGGTGGGAATTTGATTTAAATCGAAACCACCAAATTGACTATCATTAATCAGTTGGCCATCAATATAGAGCTGTACTTGTTTACTGTTAGAACCACGAATTGAAACCGAAACAGGGTTACCAATCCCGCTAATTTGACGAATTTGAATACCATTAACTGATTGCAGAATGTCAGCAAGTGTTTGCGATGAGTTAACAAAGCTTTCGCGCTGCAGTACTTGATAATTGGGCGAGTTAAAGCTTTGATCGTTAACCACTTCAATTACTTCAATATCGTCGTTTTTAGGCGGCTCAACTTGCGCAAAAGCAGGCATAGCTACAGGAAGTAATATCGGTAAATATCGTAAATAAGAGAACATCAACACCTCAAAAGTTTTGAGGGAGATACGGAAGATTATTGGCGATTTAGCTGCTGCTAATGCCATTAGAATTCCGTAGCGCCCACCGCACTGCAAGTAATTTTATGTTGATTAGGCCGGTCTCCGGGCTTAACTTTGTTAATAACAAAGTATTACCGTTGCGGGGGCAGCGTTAGAATTATGCTTGCAGCAGTTCACTAACTTCCCGATTATCTCTTCATTTTTACGTAAATAACGTATAAATATCGAGCACCTAAGCAATTTTGAGCCGTCATTCTGAGCCGATTACCATAGCTTGTCAACCGTTAGCTTATTAAATCTGCTGACATAAAAAATAGCGTTAACTAGGCGGCGCTTAGCCCGAAGATATTGTTTTTTGGGCTAATGTGCAGGCGTTAATAAGCCGTTTTAGCGATTTCTCTGTCGTGATGCCAAACCTCAGTGTGTCTTGCTCGTCAGCGAGTCGACAATATACGCCTTGTTGGCAAAGGAGATGATAAATTTTCTCAGCATGCTCAGCCTGATGAAAACGTAAAGTGAGGAATAAATCACAGCCTTGGATATCAGAAACTAATGTTTGAGAAAATGCTTGCCAAAGGCTTTTTTCTTGCACTTTTCTCAGTGCTGTTAACTGTGACTTTTGTTGCTGTTGCCAAGCAGAGTCGTTGAGCGCTTGCGCTGCAATAACTTGTGCAGGCCCGTTAACTTGCCATGGGCCAAGTAGGTTGTTAATGCGTTCACACCAAGCATTATCTGCAATTAAAAAGCCAATGCGAATACCCGCTAAACCAAAAAACTTGCCAAATGAACGCAATACCATGATATGACCACTATCACTAATCGTATCAGTAATAGTATCGCGATGAAGGTGAGGACAGTATGACTGCTTGCTTGGCATAACATCCATAAAGGCTTCATCGAGGACTAATAAGCCGTTAAGCTGACAAATTTTTTCATGATATTGCTTAATTACACTCGGTGCGAAAAACTGCCCTGTTGGGTTATTAGGGTTGATCACTACTAACACGCTGTTTGGTAATATCGTTGTAATATCAGGTAATAACGTTTGATAGAAATGTAATTGATAGCCTGCGGTTTTCCATGCATGAGCATGTTCTTTATAGCCACGCTCGGGTAGATAAACATTGTGTGCAAGACTGTTTTGTTGGCGGTATAACTCAGGTAAGGCTTTGATAATAGCTTGGCTACCATTAGTAACAACAAGTGCTGAACATTGATAATATTGCTTTGCCGCAGCAATAAGTTCAGGGCTGCGTTGAGGTAACTGTTGCCAGGCGCTTAATGGTATATCAGGAATGGGGTAGCTAATGGGGGCAATACCGGTTGATAAGTCGAGCCATTCACTCATTGGAATTTGATATTGCTCGGCAACTTGTTGTAGTTGGCCGCCATGAATTAAGGCCATTTTTGCTCACCTTTATAAGTTTTCTTGTATAACTGCTGATAAAATTATCTGTTTAGTGGTACTGAAAATATGTAAAACCGCTTGAAAGCTTTATCTGTCAATGCTTACCCGTAAGCAAACGTCAAAAGGCAATCGTTAACAGACAGTCAGCAGTGTGCGATTAACTGAAAAATCAATACCGTGATTACAACGAGTAAGCTTGCTCGGATCACTACCTTTAAACTGTTTGGAATATCTTCTCTGGTTACCTCGTCTCCGGTACCTAAAGTGACAGAATGAACAACCTTGCCATGATATTGTGCGCTGCCGCCTAATTTTATTGCCATAACCGTAGCACCAGCCGCCATTACCCAGCCACCATTATGGCTTTTGTATTGATTACCTTGGCTGTAGGCATTGTATATGGCCTGATAGCAACGCTGTTTAGGTAAGCCTTGCAGCGCATAAAGCAAAGTAGAACATTTACCTGAAACAAAACCCAAAACATCATCTAAACGCGCACTTGCATAACCAAAATTAATAAAACGAGAGTTTTTATAGCCCCACATAGCATCTAAGGTATTGGCAAGACGATGTAAAATAACCAAAGGTGCACCACCAATAAGGTAGTAAACAAGTGAGGCGATAACCGCGTCATGGCCGTTTTCTAACATGGATTCAACCGTTGCTCTCGACATTTCTTGCTCGCTAAGCGCTGAGGTTTCGCGGCTAACAATGTAACCGGTAAAGCGGCGCGCGGTTTTTAAATCGCCAGACTTTAGCGGTCGATAAATTTGCATCGCATGTTGCTGCAGACTATTTAACCCGATGGCCAAATAAAGTATCGTCGCATCGACTAATATTTGACCATACCAGGTTAATTGCTCACTAAAGCAATAATAAAGTACCGGCAATGGCAGTACGAGTAAGCCCCACGCTATAGCACCTAATAGCTTAGTTTTTATTACCGACACAGTCTTTACTGTTGCCGGTGTTGTGTTTTTTTCTAAGCAATAAGGGTTGAGTAATGCCTCTACTTTACTTGCTAACCAACCAAAGCCAACCAAGTAATGAAAGCGTTTTGCTTCACCTAAGGTTTTATCTAACAACAATGCGATGATCAAGGTTAGCAGCACGCTAAACTCAGGCAGTACCACGATACTTTCTTGTAATATGCTCAGTATGTTAACTTGCACCATACTGTGCTGAAAAATAGGCTCAAACAATGTCATTACTGCCTTGATATTTTTGAATTAAAAGCTCAATGCGCATAAACTTCCTGACCAAATTGTTGCTCTATCTCAGCAATTTAAATTGGCTATCCTGATGGTGGTAAGTCAAGGTGAGCAAACAGCCATTATCGAACAGCTGATAAGCATTACCCGTTGAGCTTTCGCCTAACTTTTCCAACAAACAACGCAGAGCTTCACCATGAAAAATCACCAATAAACTTTTGTTTTGCTGGTTTTGTGCAAGAGACTCTAGCGTTTGATAAATACGCTCGCCACATTGCATAGCGCTTTCACCATCAACCGGTTTTAGCTCGGTAAATTGCTGCAATATTTCGTGATAATGTTTATCGTTTTTAATATCTTCAACATGCTTGCCTTGCCAGTGCCCCAGATCTCTTTCAATTAAACCGCTTAAGTTAATGGTTGGAACATCTAATGTTTTCTGGCAAATGGCTGCGCTAGCAATGGCTCGCCCAAGTGATGACGAAACAATTAACGTGATATCTTTATTCATTAGTTGTTCGGCGAGCGCTGCTGATTGTTGTTCTCCTGCTGGTGTTAATGCACTGTCTAATTGCCCCTGAAAACGCTGCACTTTATTCCATTGCGTTTGTCCGTGACGTGCCAAATATAATAGGGTTTTCATTGATTAGCTTGGTGCCTTTGCTACAGCAGTAAAAACGCTATTATACCAAGTCTATTACGCTATTTACCAATTCAGAATTAATGAGTAACTGTTAGTAATAACCTGTCGTTTGTTGATTCTCTTGCTGAGGCGCTCTAATATCAGCACCAGTAATGGTACACAGGAGTTTATTGCTGTGATGAACTTTAAGCGTACAAGTGAAGAAAGAGAGCAAAATAATGAGTGAGTTCGAAAAAAGTGCGACAACTGTCTCGCAAGATGAAAAAGCAAAAGC
>TARA_B110000211_G_scaffold184827_1_pt1 | contig 23878 bp, 26 predicted proteins | sample TARA_B110000211 | Tara Oceans TARA_B110000211 (sample SAMEA4397516) | marine metagenome | biome: Polar Biome; feature: [DCM] deep chlorophyll maximum layer (ENVO:01000326); material: water (ENVO:00002006), including particulate matter (ENVO:01000060) such as... | depth 30 m
GACGCTTTTCTTCGGCTTGAAGACTTTCATCGCGCCGCGCACGTTCGCGGCGGACTCGACCAGGAACACCTGGCCGTCCTTCCCCTCAGAACCCAACGTCCGCACTACCCGCCACTGGTGAAGAACGGAAGCAGCTACGTGGTTGAGAATCGGCGCCGACACATCCACGCTCTTCGACGATCCACCAGCCGCTGGCTCGCGCCTCTTCACCCCTCTGCGCGGCGCGCGGTCGACGTCCAGTTCGGAGGTAGGTCTACGCTTCCTGACGGTAGTAACGCATTTACAATCGAAGATAGTATTGAAAATGGTTTATACGGTCACGTATCGAAGACCTACCTCACGTAACTGCAATTAACAATACTTTCCGGGGTTTAGGAATGTTAGATATTTAATACTGAATATGCGTTCTTGAATCTAATGACAAACCTGTGAGGGAGGGGTTACGGTACATGTATGTTAGTTTTCATATATTGGCGAGACGATGTGTGACGCGCAGACTGCGAACGGTGTGCGACTTGGCAACTCGCATGTCACACGACGCTCCACGTGCATCTCCTCTTCTGAGTAGTCTTCACAGTCTGAACCGCTGTGGTATTCATAGACTTTTGTATACTCGCAAGGTAAATAAAACACAATTTCATTTCCATCCTTGCTCAATATTGTCGTCTTCTGCTGTGGGTTTGTTGTATGCTTTCTTTGGGAATGTCTCTTCAAAAAAAACTCGACCTGCCAATTTCCTTGCCAACGATGGTTCACACCTCCACGGTGCTTTCAATGGACATATTCTCGGAGAGTCTCCACCGAGAAAGGCGTGACAATGTCAAATTGCATATTATCACATGTCATATCGATATTTCGGTCCCTTGTATATCGTCATAGTGTTCACTACGATTCATGTATGAATGTTTCGAATATGATTCGATCGAGGATACGAGTGCTCAAAGCACGTCTCAAACAACTCAATAATGTGTGACTTTGTATTTTTCGCATTTTACACACGAAAGTTGTATTGGTGCGACTTGCTATTGTCGTATATGTATGTTTACGTATCGTGCTATGTGCTAAGCATGCTAAGCATGCTAAGCATGCTAAGTATGCAAAAGAAGACAAGGCACATTATATAAGAGTCAGTTACAACTCTGAGTACTAACTATGAGTAGCCTTCGATTTAAGTTTGATACCACCGCAACTCTTTTGCATTTTGTGACTGTTATATTGGCAATCACAAATGGCTCGTTTGTTCGGTCATTTCCAGGGGCATGTTTAACGCTCATGGAATTAGTCGCATTCGTCTTCCACATTCTATATTTGACATGCTACAGAGGGACACCTTCTGTACCACGTAAGATAAAATGGGTCGAATACGGTATTTCTGCGACTCTCGGAACGATTGCGGTACTACACACCAATACAAGAATACGATATGACTGGATTTTCCTATTTCTACTCATTGGTACAGGACAGCAATTATTAGGATTGCTCGTCGATGCAAAATATGAACTCGGATTTGACACTCTCTGGCCCGCGTTTATCGCCGGTTGCTGCATACAACTCGGAGAGTACATCTTTGTCGCCTATGCAGGTGATAACTATATGAATTCAGTGTATTGGACATATGTTGCGTTCTATGGCTTATTCGGAGTTCACGCATTCGTCGGCTTCTGGAGGAAAGGCTCTACTGATTATATGGAAGAAATCTACTCATTCTATGGTTTCGTCGCAAAACTAGCGGTTTTCTACGCTGAATACTTCTACTTCGCGGGTGTCAGTAGCATAGCCATAGGTAGCTTCGCTACCGGCATGTATCTACTGACAATACTTTTTACCATCATGATTGTGCTTGCAAATCACAATACTTCATGTGTGACGCCAACGTCGAAAGACCCACACTTTTTTATTCGACTCTATCTCACAGACCAAACTCGCGTATATGATGAAGGACGATGTCAGCAATTGACTCCCTAGTGCCATACTGACGATTCAATGCAGTAATGAGAGTGTATACTCTCTCACGGCGAAATCGTGAGATCATTTTTCGAGCACAGTCCCATTTAGGTTTACGTATGTTCCATTCGTACGATTGCCACGCCCAACTCTCGATCGACGCGATTGTTTCAAACTGCGTGTAACGCACCGGATAATGAAAGTGCTTTGCTGAAATTATGCTTTCAATGAACGCGAGTGATGTTGTTTGCTTTTTATCGCGAACGCGCCGCAGATACACTCGCTGTGCAGAAGCCTGATCATATATAATATTCGGCATTGCAAACATTCCTAAATTAAATATGAACGCTCTCTACATTTGTTGGAATAATGGACTCGGTCTTAGCCTGAGCATCTTGTTCAACATTAGATATCCGAATATGACATATCCCACGAAAAGCTTTGCATAGAGGGAGAAACAAACGCATTAGAAAACCCTTCTTATCACTATCACTCGTTTCCTCGAATTCCCTTTCTATCTTTTCCGACTTCGTTATTGCCCGTATCAAACTATTCCCAATGTGTACAGTTGTACGAATCGGCAAGTTTACTACTTCCGGAAATTTAACCATGAAAACAAACATTGCCCCAATCATTGAGGTAACTACTGCTTGCCAAACCATGTTGGTTAGTCCACTAGATAGTCCCTCATATCCGTCAATTACCATGTCTTTCATTGCATTCAATTGGCCCATAACAGCGTCAAACGCGGGGTCGAGTACTTTGTGCCACGCCAGTACTGGTTGCCTTTTATATTCGAGGTATTTTTTTTCCGCTAAACTCTGTTCTGCAGAAAGCCATTGATCTCCATGAAACGGCATTATATCTGTGTGTGAGGTCATTTTTAGTTTTCCATTTTTAATCAATCGACCAGTTACCCAAGATTTGGTGACAGTCATACAAGTCGTATTTGAGCCGAGGTCTAATATCGTATCATCGTGCATGAGAAATTTCTGCAGTATGGCCCTTCCAACCTTATCAAGAGATTCAATGATACGTATTTTGGAGGATTCCCACTTTATTGCTGCAGTATTTATAGAAGTAATTTGGTCCTTTGTTGCTTCTGAAAGGCCTTGAATTGGTTTCTTGGCGTTAAAAGTCATCTCCATCGTTTCAAGAAATGCACGTCGATTCATCAACACAGCGCCAACGGTCTGTTTTATACACTTCTGTACAAAGCTTTCTACAAATAATCTCCATGTCTCACGTAGGTGTTTTTCACGTTGTTCGAGCGTGTCTCCGTTAAAAATGTAACCTTCATTACTTCGTTCAATAAACAATTTGAATTGTCTATATATGGGTTCAAACCAGAGATGCTCATAGTCTCTCAAATCTGATTCAATACTGGTAAGTTTTTGACCAATCAACGTCGTCGTAACAAGACGTTCATTTTCACAGAAATCTATGAGTACTATGTCGTGGAAAAATTTTGTAATGATTGAAACACCTTTTTGCACGAGTGTTTCTGGTGTAAACATCGTCGAATCTTTATACTTAAGATTTGGACTTGGTGTCGTCTCACTGCCCTCGTGGGGGAGGGCCACCAGTGCCATCGATGATTCTGGCACCACGCTACGCGCCTCGGCGTCAGCCTCGTCCCTTGCATTCATTAATATTTGGAGGTCCCTCGCAAGAGGGAGGGGAATCCCATCATATTCATCTCTCAACGTTTTAATGAATTCTTCATCTGACAAGGACCTTATGGTATCTGGCAAGAAACGCAGGAACATTAGCTGGTCGTTTCGTTTAAAGAGTTCTCCTTCACGCAGACCCCCGCTGATGTAGTCTGTGTCTTTAATCTTGCCGTGCATATTTCGTTCCCAAATAGTTTTCGAACTACTCGGTTGTGCAAAATTTAAGAAATTGAGTACGTTCATTTTGTCGGTTTTGGTTATGCCATCATGTACCTCCATGGAAGTCAGGATTATGTCACACACTGAGTGCTGATGAGCAATGTCGCGTCCTTGATTGTAAAATATGAGCAAATTTGCGTTTTGTTTATCTCTTGCAAGCCCCGCCACATTTTGGTTTGTTTCTATCCGTCTCTCCTCTGGAGTTGGTGTTGGTGGGCGTTGAATAGTGTTGTCTAACCCACCATCTCCATAAGGCGGACTAATAGTTATACCATCTTCTCTGCGCACTTGTACCGATTCGGCCGTGTTGCCCCCTTTGCCATCGCGCACTGTCACTCCGTCCCAGATTCCGCCCCAGGATTCGACACGTGACGGAGCTGGCGTCGTCGCGATAGCCCCCCCTCCGCTTACGCGCTCTAGGGCACCACCGCTCATGTGTCAAAGTATTAATGATTGGTAGAGACGCAATGTTATAATATAGAATCGTCTGTCTGACGACATAATTGTGTGATCCATTTTTTTTTTCTGCGTATCGTGTGCCACAATTGTTCATCTACAGTGTTCTTGATGAGAAAATAGTAAATGAGACAGTGGTGTGATTGTCCTATTCTGTGGATCCTGGCTTCACATTGTGCCTGATCGCCGGCACTCCAACTGCACTCAAGGAAAATCATTTGTTTGTACTGAGTCGCGTTAAATCCCGTTCCCATGGCACCGATAGAACAGATGAGTATATTTTTTTGTATAGCAGCATTTTGAATCATATCCTGGCGCATATGGACGGAGGAAGATCCGTCTATAACATAATTTGGTATGCCTCGTAGTGTAAGAAATTGGGATGTGTGTTGTAACAATTTAGTATGTTTTGCAAAAATGAGAGTTCTGTGTTCATTTTGGCACAAGCGTAGAAGGTGTGCCCAAATAGGTTTGTGTTGGATACGCAATTGCAACATGGTAGTCGCATATGCAACGAGAGTTGGAAGTTCTGGAGCGTGATGCGTTTGCGTCATTTCGAACCATACTACAGTCCTGGTGAGTGTGGGTAGGTTGGGGAGTACATCTCGTTTATGTACGAACTGGACTCCATGGATGTTGATGAGTGAGGTGAGTTTGTTCTGTTGTGTGGATCCGGATACATCCCATATTCGTTTCTTGTGTTTTCCGATGCGTATGTGGCGGTATCGTCCGGCACAAAATTGAGTGGTGAATGACATCCATGTTTGTTTCATGCCGAGAAGTATCAATTGAGTGAACAACTCTGCTGGTTTGTTAGGCATTGGAGTACCCGTAAGTAGGACACGCATGTTGGTTTTGAGAAGTGCGGGGTAGAGTCTCTTCCATCTGTTGCTGTCTCGATTTTTCAAGTAGTGACACTCATCGAGTATCACAAGAGTATCTTTGGTAATAATGGGAGGAATTCTAGCATCGTAGCTGCTTGTGTAAATGGGAATATCGAATAAGCGTGCACTTTCTCTCCAATTTGGCAGCAAGGATGCTGGTGCACAAATGCTTACTTTGATATTCGACTGAGTTTGTATCATTTCACGCGCAATTCCTAGAGCGGTGAATGTTTTCCCGAGGCCCATATCAAACGCAAGCATTGTTTGCTCACCCGCTTGTAATCGACTGATACTTTTGGTAATAGCATTAAGCTGGTAATCCTTTAGAATTATTTTCATATATTTTCAGCAGTGATAGCAGACGCCTAAGTGGGCGACGGAGAAATCCGTAAAATTCAAAGTCAAGCATTTGTTGCACAGCCAAGCAAAGGCTTTATAGGGATGGACGCTTCATTTGTCATTGCATCATTAATGTCTGCTGGTGCAGATATATCATCGACGAACGCGATGGGCGAAACAGCACTACACATTGCTATTATGCAGAAGGCACCTATCGGATCGATCAATGCCCTTGCTGAATGTATTGATGTGAACACGCGCGATGCGTCAAACAAAACGTGCCTTCATGTTGCAGCACAGTATGGATCAGAGGAGGCGATGGAAACGATCATTTTTTTCGGAGGTCGCGAGCAGAGAGACAGCGCGGGCATGACAGCTCTGATGTACGCATGTAGACGAGATTCGGACGTCGCAAGTTCATTGTTGATTTCTACGAGTGTAGATCAAATTAATCATGTGGACTCGAATTGGTATCATTACAACAATCATGGTAATGAAGGGAATCAGAGATCCATGTCGAATCGTACTTTCGATGATTCAGCGCCATTGGTTCAAATATGACGGACATGACGAAGACTCGCATTGTATAATACACAGCTTCGCGAAGCTGTCAAGAAGCTTTCGCGTAATCAGCAAAGCCCCAATCAATAAACTTATTCAGAATAGACACAAAAATACATTTACTGATACATGTATCCACCTTCTCCATCGAACTCGATCTCGTTATTCTGCCATTTTCTCCACATCGCTTCAGGGCGAATGCACTTCCACCTTTCGGAACAATGTACTTCTTCCACGGGATTCGTGCATACCATGGGACGTTACTCATCAAGCGATCTATGTCCTCAGCTCTTATCTCATCTTTGCCTATAACTCGATGTGTTTCCTCAAAAATCCTTTTTATTACATGCGTCCGTTCTTCTCCAATACACGAGCACTTAGCGCACATTATCTGCGTCGACAGCATTAGAAAAAGTGTCATAGTTTTCACCAAAGGAGAAAAGAAATGCATCACACGGACGAATATTGTCCCACTCACTCACACCAGCACTATGCACATACGATAAATTTCGCCGTACAAATATCGCACGTCTCTCTTCATCTACATCTTTCAAACGCTTCTCTTCGATATCAAATAATTTATTGTCTCTTTTCAGCTTCCATACCAGCGTGCACCGTCTCATTTCGACTTTACGAAGTTGGAGACGAAGGCGTGCGCACTCCGTCTCACGTAATACATTCTCATGTCTCACCTTATAATCATGGAAATAGGACAACATTCAGTATAAAGGTCATGAGAAAGAATATATTAATCTATTCGAAGAACACAATGATGAATATTCGAACATGTACTATGATCATGTTATTTAGCATTGTGGCATATGCTCAGGAGGCTTCCCCGACAGAAGCAAGTACTTCCGCTCCAATTGACAGCGGCGTCGGCGGCGACAACCAGGCTACTACAGAAGCAAGTACTTCCGCTCCAATTGACAGCGACAGCGGCGGCGGCGGCGGCGACAGTGGGAAGAGTAGTACAGTTACGGTTTCCACAACTACTCAGGTTAGTGCAGCCATTATTTCGGGTGATACGGAGAATGACAGCAGCATGGAAACACAAGTAGGACAGACGTCTGTGACAACAGCTGTGAGTGTCAGTATTAATACACAGTCAGATCCTACGTTACCACCCACTGCTGAAAATGTACAAACTCAGGGGGCAAGCACAAGTGCCACCGCAGAAATTTCGAATGGTCTACAAACTGATGAATGTGCCTGGGCGGATCTTATTCCCGGTAATTTAATATGTGTGCCGAGTATGCAAATCGGTGATAATATTGGAACAATCATATATACCACCACCTCGGCGGACAGCTCCGACTCGGCGGACAGCTCCGACTCGGCGGACAGCTCCGACAATGATCATCATTATTTGCTTATAGTAGGCGGTGGGGGACTAGCTTTTGTACTCGTCATTGCCATTGTACTTATTTTGGGATATGTGCCTTGTGATAGAGAAACAAAACAGAGTCAAGAAATGCGAAACCCAGCTCTACAGCACTGGGAAGGCGTCGAACAAAACCCACTGTTGCCCGTCGTTAATCACGGGTTGCGCCGAAGAGTTCATTTCTCACAATAAGAGAAAAGACATGAAATCTAAACCACAAATACTATACGAGGCTGTGGACACATTAGTTCACTGCTGGTATGACGGGGATGCTCCATTCATGGATGAAGCTACTGAGATTCTCTTTTTACCAAAACGTGTATCTTTTATGCTGCAACATCTACTTCGTCTTCTCCGTGCATCGACAGAAGAAGCCGAGTATGCTGAGAACACCCACAATGCGGAGGATTATATAAAATGTGCACATTCGAGCACACAGGCCATTTGCATGATTGCTTTAGGTGTACAAATAAATGGAGATAGGCAACATGTCACAATAGAATCACTCACAGAAACAATCCGCACATTGACAATGCACTTATTGTCATCATCACAGAATGACGACACATGTAAACTACTCTAGTAAACTACTCTAGTAAACTAATCATCATTATGACAGGCATAACCATTCGGATAGGAGGCGTAGAATTTTGTACTTCGTAGACAGCGAACGCTGTGTTTGCAATATCTTCAACAAACGTGTATAGAATTTCATACATAATCATGAAATTTATTCGTTTTCCTTGCATTACAATATGTGTGGGGTAGATCACCGAGAGAGCCTCATCCCTCTCAATTTTCTCCTTAACTATTTGTATTCCGGTACTCCCTTCTAAGACTGGAATGTCCTCCATAACTTTCATCTTAATTGTACCATCAGAAGTCATCGTGTATTTGTGCAACTCTTCCGACCCTGGGTACTTTTCAACCGGATAACAGAGGTCAAATTCTGCTTTCTCATCCTTTAGAGTTGTCAACCTATTTCTGGAGTGCGTCCCTAATTTTGTTACATCATCTAGACTTAGAACATAAATCTCAAAATCCTCCTTATCTACGAAGGTTCTCATTTTATATGTGCTCGCAGATAAGGCTCGATCTGCGAGCGGAGTGCGTTTACACTTGTTATATAGATACAGGAGCAGCGTTATGCTGAGAGTTACAGATGCCGGATATACTTGTGACCCTATTGAGGCACCGGCTGCGCTAGCGGCTGCTAGCGAGGCTGTTATTGTCTCATTATGTATGCTTTTAATCACATCTTTCACCATCTCTTCAGTGAAAGTCTCAGTCTTGTTTAGAAGTTTGAGTTTCGTCAGTAATGTGTTCACTCTTTCGGAAGTTATAGGTGGTACATTTTGCGAAAGTATGTGTTCGAAAAAATTCACATATACGTCCGCTACAACGGAACTTGCAATAGTCTCTCCATATCTGTAGCCGTTAGTCACGGCAAGCGCGTTGAATACCTTCGCGACGCGAGGCACGACCACTTGACTGAAGGTGTCGTAGACCCGGGTTGTCGCGGATGCAGTCGCGGATATGTGACCACCCCCCTGCGCTGCTATATTTTGGACCCGGGTTGCAGTCGCGGATATGTCCGCCTCCGCTCCGATATCTTTGAGCCATTTTAGTGTACTATTTGCCTCGTCGATTGTCAATGTCGCATTCGAGATTGTCAATGTCGCATTCGAGGTGGTGTTGCTTCCTGTTCCCAGTGTTGCTCCCAGTACTATAGTACTTTTGATCATGATTGTTGTTATTTATAACACGAATGGTGACTAGTGTTATATTAGTTAATTGACTGTTGTGTCAGACACTATAGTTGGAGTCCATGGAGTCCATGGGGTCCGCGTCAGACGATTGTAAGAGTGCACCGACCTGACGAGGATCAATGGTAATATCATCTTGCACCATAGACGTTTGAGTTGATGGTATTGTGGAGTATGTCAAAAAGAGGACGATGGATGTGAGTGTAATTGCCCATGTGATATAATTCGGAAGTATGAAGTAGAGAAAAGATGAGATGCCCCATGGAAATATGAATAAAGTGAAGAATATACATCGTGTGATAATATTAGTCGGGTGAACTAAAAATCCGATGGCCAAAATAGATAGGGGAAGTAAAGAATTGAGGATGGAGTGTTGTTGAATTTTCAGACGGATAAGTTTCGCAGAGGTGAGTGCAGTGTAAAAGACGAGTGTATAATTCGAAGGATGTGCCGCCGAAGTCCATATAAGTATAATGATGTTGATTGCGCCAAGAGGATAGGGTGTGTGTAGTGTGTTTGATGTTAGTAATGTAGTCCAGGACAGAATTGAAAGTATGGAATAAATCCAGACTTGATCGAATATTTCGGAAAGAATTAGTGTTGCAATGAGTGCAATGAGTGTCAGTGGATTTTCCGAGAGAGCACAGATTGAACCGTTGCAGAAAGAAAGTAGTGTGTTATATTTGACATCCATGAAGACAGGTTGTGACATTTTGAGTAGTACTTCGAGCTACGCCATGCAGCACACAATGTGGAATAGAGTACGACACAAGACGTCACACATTGCAGCGTGTACGACACTGCTTCGAGCACAGAATGTGTACAGAGCATCACTATGTAAGAAGGCGGAGGAAACCGAGCAGCCAAGCTGGGACCTTATTCACAAGCGGGAAGTTGCAACGTGGCGTGAAGAAATTCTGAGTGACTTCTTACAGTCACAGGTGGAAGAGCTTAGTATGTACGTTGAGTCTCCAGTCACGAGCAAAACACTGAGTGAGTTCCTGGCCAATGTAAGTGATGGCGAAGTCCATAATTCGATGGAGGAGATCCATTCACTCGTAATTAGTATGACAACGATTATTTAACTCACTAGCTCGCGGTAGCTCGCAGCAGCTCGCGGCAGCTCGCGGCAGCTCGCGGAAGCTCGCGGCAGCTCGCGGCAGCTCACGGCAGCTCTCAGCAGTTCTCAGCAGTTCTCAGCAGCTCTCAGCAGCTCGCGCTAGCCATGCTATTGAAACAAGGTGGGCATCGACGTCGGCGGTTGCATGTGGGTACTAACGTAGAGTGCGAGTACATCCATGGTAGCAATATGTGCCTGTTGAAGAATACGTTGCTGTGTTTCGAGAGCGTCGAGAATGTTGTTCATGGTGGTTGTTGTTTCGCTTTGATCCAAGTCAACACAGAAAAGGAGTGCAATAATGTCGTTTGTTGCGTTGACAATGTCGCCGACGACTTTGCATTTTTCATTGACATTGCCGTACTGTGAAGCGAGTAGTGCATGGAAGTTGTGTTTGTGTGATGCCTCCATCATGTGAAGTATATTATGATTTTGAGACATTAATATCTAAAGGTGGTAAACGAAAATATACAAAACCTATAGAGGTTGCTTTTTTTATCAAAGGTTCTGAGCGGTGGTTTCATACTAAAATCTGGCCTTTTGCTGAACAATTTTGTAACGGTAAAGCCCTAACGGATCTACTGGGTGTAACAAAACAACGTGTAAAGGCATCAATTTCATGTATAGAAAAAGTGGGGGGGTTGTGTGGTGCACCATGTGTAAAGGTTGTGAATGCGATGATTTTGGATTTCTTACCCGATGATGTACTCCTAATTGCACACAATGGTAAATCATTTGATGATCACATCCTACAGCATTGGTTCCCAGAAGTTGCAGCGCGGGCAACATTCAAGGATTCGATAGATATACTGAAGGCAGTGAGCCCTGATCTCCCAACGTATTCACTACCAGTTTTAACAAGACCACATCGTCAAGCGATTCGGAGATTCATGAGCAAGAAGGAGATGCCGAGTGACTTATTTCAACACCGAGCACTGTTCGACGTCATCGCTATGCACCATGTACTGCTTGCACACACAGCATTCGATGATATTGTCACAGAACTCAGTAAGATCACTCTTACCAGGAAGTGGGAAGATATTAAGGGTATCGGTCCGATCATGGGATCACGATTGAGGCAACTATGGTCAACACCGGATGCCTTCATAAATGCGTCTATTGACACTCCACATGCAGAAATTCAACGAGCACTCCGGGGTATCCGAGTTCGACATCAGCCCATTCTTCATCTCCTACATCGCCCTGGCTAATACAATGCCCATATTCACACCTTCGTCATAAAGTGCTTTCTGTTCTATACCACTGGCACCGTGCAGTACATTTGGAGCAATATACAACTGTGGGCAAACGAGAACGTCTCGTTGTACACCTGTGACACCTGTGACACCCGTGATATATAACCGTCCTGTGTCATCATGAACTTGCCATCGATTTGTTGCGATGCGTTTAATATCTTCATACACATGTGCCATGATCGCACCATAACAAACACTAGATATTAACAAACGTATGTGCGAAAAGCAACACAAGTGAGTGTCAACATGTGGTGACTTCATTTCACTGTACGGATACGGACAGAATACGAACTTTCGACCCGTATGCTGGTACTCTTTGATCGGAAATGGGTGTACCTGGGCTCCATCACTGTATGACCCGGATGATGTCAGCCCGGCGATCGAAGCACTTCCAACTGCAGTGCGAATGACATCTTCCACTGAATATCGACCACGGGTTATTACTTTCTCTTCATAATTATTTTCACCATCCGCCAAATGCTCTATACGGCCAATCACGAGTGTGCGGTATATTTGCACCTCATACGGATAGTCCGATACCCCAGGCTGCACTTTGATCAGTGCAGTATTTAGCGCGTCGTACAGCAACTGAAAATCGATCACATCCTTGTTGCACATCAGCTTACACAAATCAGACAAAAAACACGGAGTATTGGGCACCATATTGGAGATCAAGGCACCATTTACTTTTTCGTCACGTGGCCCCATTGCTGCGAGTATCAAACCGATTAATGCACCGGCACTGGTACCCTCGATAATATCGCATGTCCGTATCACCTCCTTGAATTCCATAGTATCCAGTGCACCAGCAAGGAGCAATATCTGACGCAGCCCACCACTTGATAAAATTAGCACATTGCCTTTTTCTGAAGAAGTCTGTCGAATCCACCGCTGCGCCCGCTGCGCCCGCTGCGTCCGCTGCGTCCGCTGCGTCCGCTGCGCCCGCTGTGCCCGCTGTGTCCGCTGTGCCCGCTGGGGTCGTTCACAGGAACAGACGCGAAAATGAGAGTGAAGAACAATTACAAAAACTGTGACAATTACAAAAGTTGCAACATTTAATATGTCCATGTCTAATATTACTTGAGGGCGGGACGCTGAGTTTATACCATATAAAGTTTAATCGACGATTGTAGCAGATCCAGAAGTGTTGCACCTGTGCATTTCCTACGTTGAGAAGCATGTCTCATTTTTCGCATGTGTACACGAATAGACATGTGTAACATTTTGTGATTCACTATCGTCGGGATCTGTACCAGAACATTCGAAACATGCTCCAATTTTCTCCCATATGCGAGAATATTGAATGTTTCTCGACGATCAATAGGATATTTGGATATTGTCACGTCTAAGTCTCGGGTTTGAGACTCTGCCAAGAACTGTTTTATTTTTTCCGATTCACGATGTTCATGAGCAATGAATAATTGAATGAGAGTTCTCTGCAAACGTTTCGTAATGATTTTCTCATTTGGATGCAGCGCTGCCATCGTCTCCTCGGACAATAAAAACGCAGAGTCCAATTGTTTCAATATATGCTTCAAGTCCATACATCGAAACGTGTGCTGCTTCATGGGGAGTGCTTCCAAAATCTGCAGAACATTACCTCTTGTATCACACAACGATTTACGCACAAACGTATCGCAAATTTGCGCTCGATTCGCTTGACTTCTGTGGTGATGTTTAATTCGCAGAAGCTGCTCCAATTCGGTTATACTATACGTTTTCATGTCGACGACTTTCCAGTATATTACACAGCGATGGCCAAATCTAACACAACGAGAGGCAAGACAAATTATTCGAGATGTTACAAAAGATGAAACAAGTTCTCCTTATCAATGGACACGCGATCAAGTGAATTTTGATATTCTTGTGCGAACCACACAATTATTGGAATGTTGCAAGAAAATAGACATGTCGAAATGATGAGACATTTGCAACAGACAATAAAATCCAACGAAAGAGGAACGGGTGGCTGGTTGCAGAAACTATTAGGATCAACACGGACTGGCGAACACATCAATCTCAGAGCTAAACGGTATGATAGAGATACACTCTTACTAAAAGGTTATACCGCACTCAACTTCATCGAAGCGGATATTGGATGGAATTTGATGACACATCTTAATTACACGCTCGAGGATGCAGAACGACTAGGCTTCAGCGATAAAAATTTAGTCGCATGTGGGCTGCAACCGCATCATCTCACTAATAATTCCATTACGAAGCAACACCTTATCACAAATAAACGCTTCCAACTCGTTTCTACAGTCTGTGCAACAAAAGATGATATTCAACTTTTCAACCCTATGGAATTATTCAAACTCGGCATGACCGCTGACAAATTACGCGATCAATTCTCATTTACCAACGCCGAACTTAATGGACCTCTATACGCCCAATACTTTGGTAACGCAACATATCACACCACCGTGTGCGCCGAACCGACTGAACTGACTCAACCGATGTTGAAAATCACAGGGCCTCCTAGCCGTGCTTTGGTACCAAATCTCAAGATTGATATCACATCACTTATGTGATATCACAAGAAACCACCACAATCATCAAAATCTTCATCGCGATCAGAAGTTCAGAACCACAAGACTTTATAATGATAGTTCCACTGATTTTTTCCCTTCTTTTGTCTGATGTCTCCTACACCAGTGTGGACGATGGATTTGTATATGCAAACACATTGCTCCCCACCGGTCGATTTTTGCAGGTCGGAAATATGCCATCCTGCCGCTTTGACCTCACTGATCATCAAGCATTCCTATCCCGTGAGGACCACTCGCGCTGTCTACTCAAACAAAATGGCATCTATACTGATGTTTATCTTACGCTAGAAGACAACGATGGCACTGTCATACACAAGGCACTCCACAGGAACAACATTCAGATAAAGGGGGAGCCAATTAGCGTTAAAAAATCACTGTTCTGAACAATGTATACTACTTAATATACCCAGGCCCACTCATTATTATTATCTCATGAATGCCACTCTCTTTTTACCCAGAATCGAACACGACGTTCCTGGAGGGACCCTATTCGCATTTTCCCCACTCACCACAATTGGCACCAATCCACAATTTAACATTACATATGGACGCGGCGATTTCAACAATTTCTATGCAAACTTCATGTGGGGACCATGTTCTGCGATCGCCACACAAAGCCCACTTCAAATTAATTGCCTTGCTGGTGCCGAATACCCCATGAAATTACGACTATGGCACCAACCAATCGAACCGACTACTTTCCGATGGAATATCACAGAGATATACAATACTCAACACATTATCAACACTCACACAATATATGCGACGATTACAACGCCGCTGCTGACGCCGCTGACGCCGACGCCGACGATGTTTCCCACGATATCGCCCATCGCGCTCACGCCGATCACGCCGATCACACCGATCACTATCATTTTACTCCTCTCCATCCTTTGTTTATGTTGCACAACAATACTTTGTTGCCGACACAGACACACAAAACATCAACACACAACCATCTCTACATCGGTGCTTCTGGGGGTATATACGGAACCCACACCCGTCTGTTATATCGAACAAACATGAAATCTATTTTGCTTTCACTCGCCTTCGCACTTTCCAAAGTTACCGCCGGGAGTATAGAACCAGCCACCGTCAATTTCAAAAAGGGTGGCATCCAATGGGACTTAGAGTTAACAAGGGATGCATCTACATGCACACCACGCCTATACTACTGTTCGGACAACTCCGCTAGTTGCAGAACTGCGCTAGAAAATTATTTCGACACGACCAATAAAAATATGACTCAATATGGCCTAAAAGACGGGAAGACTGATAATCAGATCAAGAACTACCCAGGTCTTCAGAGTGAACCTACCATCGAAGTGGTCACAGATGAGAATGACATCAAGACACAAATGGAAAGCTCGGATTTATTCGTTCTATCGCACCGCTGTGAGCACACACAAACGAACCTGAAGTTCGACACCAAAACAGACGATTACTGCACGACTAATGCACAGATGATTAGCGTTATAGGGTATACCCCGAAATTAAAAATGGGCTTCTTCGTTCCGCAATCAAGTGAATGGGACAACGGGAATCTGCTTTTAGCAACGCATGGATCGCCCGATTATGTTATTAGCGACCATGCCAAATCCAATTTATCCGACTATTATTACGGAGACGGTGCCGTGGATAACTACCAAGAGTGCACGGATGTCACTAAGAAATTTGACTACACGAGCAAGGTTGCTAAGTACACGCAATATGAATTCTTCGATTGCTATGTCGATAAGTCAGCCTTAAACACGGATGTACAGGAATACAATATTACTTCAAAGCAGATGCACTCGACGTGGGATCTTGGTCATCACACAATTACGGATTTAACTGATCAGTCTGTTCAAATTTACCCGGAAGCCCACCGTGCCACGCGAGACTACACAGGAGCCACCGGGACTGCTATGAGTGCTATGAGTACTGACAACCGCGCAAGACGTTATTTGTGGACATCTGAATTTAGTGGTAACAAAGTAGATAACCAGGATAACATGCCGACGGGCATATGCGGATTCACCAGTACGACAAGAATTGAAAACCCGACCATGGTAGTTTCTTACATGGAGAAGACTACAGGTGATGATATCAACATCGAGGCCACAAAGCAAGTAGTTACTATCCCCCAAAGCACGCACAGGGTATCGTTCGACGGTATTGACGTTGATGGTGTGACTATGACCCTCGTACCGCAGGACCTAACTGCCAATACTCAAGATGCACTGGCCCAAAACAATGATACAGTGAGCACCTTTGGAAATGCGACGGTTTTCGATAACGACGCAGTATTCACCCTCTCAACTAACGTGGCCATTAGCATCAAGTGCAATGCTACTTTGGAAATCCTCAATAGAGCCGGTCTTACGTTCGGCGATTTAATCGTGTTGGAACTGGAAGTCAATGGTTGCGAGGGAGTTTACGGGGAAAATCCTATCGACATTGAGGAGTTGGTGTACAAAGAGTCAATTCTATCCGGTCATGATTTCGTAAATATCTGCGAACAGACGGATACGATCGAAGGTACTACGACAAACCAACAAGAATTCAACGGGCAGTTCGCAAAGTGCTCAGGAGACGATTACACAATCCCATACCCCTTTGCTCTTGACTCTTATGAATACGGTGATACTGATGGAGTCAGACCAGGAACCGATTCCATATGCACGGTCGTCAAGAATCGCACTACTACGAGCAGCTGCTGCGATACAGATACCCAAATTACATTCGAAGATCGCGGCATTACCGACATCGGTTGGGATGACTTACCTGTTAATAGTACCGTTACCATTAATGCTATAACGGCACTGCTGGAAGAGACAGGAGGAACAGGGACATCGAGGGCATACACTGCTTATGTGAACAGTAATAATGCTAGTTGTAAGCTCGATTTAGTTGGATGGAATAACCTCGAATTCGCAACTACTTCCGGCTTTGATATACTGCGTCTCAACGATGGAGAAGAGAATGCGTGTGACACTATAACGGACTTCGAATTGGCGAAGCGCGTGGTGAATGATGACGGATGGACCGAGTATGTGTACATGAGACTCCCATACAAACTGACACAGGCAAAGGACACTGAGAGTAATTGCGCATACGAGGTTAATGTCGAGTATAATTCACCGATGATAGTGTCTTCATACGGGAGACGTCTCAACGAGGTGTTGGAGGGTATATCGTGGAACGGCGGCGGTCTTGTTAAAGACACAACTTTGAAGGATTCGCATGTTAACATGAAAGATATCGGCCTAGTTTCCTTTAACCAAACGCTCAAGCAGCGATTTTACGATCTGTCGCAAGGGGCTTCTGAGACAGATTCGTATTTCGTATTAGGGACTGGGTGATCTAGATAGTTATGAGTAATCTAGATATTATCCTTGCTGTACTGAGTCCACCGGAGTGGAAAGCGTGCGGTGCGTGCGGGGCGGGAGCGTGCGGAGCGGGAGCGTGCGGAGGGTGCAGAGCGTGTGGCACCCGTGATTCACTCGGATCGTGGGGATCCCGCGACTTGATGTTGTGCAGTGTGTGCTCATCAGCGCGACGACGTAATTACAATCGTGTGTCAGCGGCTCGATCTCGGGAGCGGCGAAAGCGCAGGTATAAATCGCTGGAGAACTTGGTCGAGCAACTGAGTGCAGAGAACACACGGCTGCGATCACGGAGGCGTGTGCTGAATAATGTATTGTCATCACTATGTATGACGCACGTAAGAGAGTGATTGTATTGCACGCACGAAGTATTGCGCTAGTGTCCGGACAGTGAGAGCGATGAAGGCACAGCACCACAACGGTGCAAATGCATCATGAAATGTGCGGGGATTGTCGAGTCGTTGAGAAAACCTGTAGCGGTTTGAGAAATCTGCGAATGGTAGGCCAATGTAAGCCCCTTCCGATGAGAGCGTTGTGTTTTGCGGTAGTGATAGTGATAGGGTCCGCAGGGTCATTTTTTGTTCCGATGTTGACATATGCGCCCCAGTGTACGCCCATAATAGCTTCTAGTTCATGTGTAGAAAAGTGTCGTATCGTATTTGTGTGTGTGTTGAAAGTGACGGATGCCCTGCGCACGATGAGATTTTTGTCCTCTTCCCAGAGTCGTGTCCATTCTTGTAGTCCAATGCCATGTTGTGTGAGGCGACGAGCGTTTTCATTTGAGTGTGCGGTGATACATCGTTTCTGTGTGGGTGTCTCCCCATGGCCAAATATAGATTCCCAATCGTAATGGACGGGTGCCCAATCTTGTTCACGCAGGGGTATATTTGTCCAGTAGCATCTCCGCCTGGGTATGTTAGCAGGGCAATAGTGTTTCGAATTGAGGGTGATAACGGGTGCAGATCTGAGTAGATTCGTGACGACTTGTTTGGTGCATGCAGGGAGAGATGCGGTTTCTTCGAGTAGAAACCACATATTAGGCGACATGGATAGGGCCGTTCGAAGTAGTGCGACGGCGGAGAATAGGAGGGAACCATCGTTGGTGTACATAGCCGATTCACGGGTCTGATCGCGTCTGGTGATATTTTGGCCGGAGTATGTTCCACATGGGGGTGTCGCGATAGTTCCAGAGATGCCACCAAATCGCGATATGATATCAGCGATGAATGAGAAGTTCAAAGCTTGTAACTGTTGTGAAATGTGAATGAATTGTACGTTGCAAGCGACACAGGTTGCCCTGGCTATAGCAGTTGCGATGGGGTCGATGTCAATATGAACGTAAACATCGACATGAAGGCCGATAGATTCAAGAATGCTTACGGATGGTCCGACGCCGGCGCATATTCCAAGTACGACCCGCGGCGCAGCAGGTGTAGCGACCGCCATTTGGGGGGACATGGTAAGTGGAAATGCACCGAATGCTGTGGATTGTGTATACCGTATCCAGCGTCGTATATGTTTGTTGTTGACCCCGATGCACTCAGTGCATGTAAAGGGAGTTCCAAACTCGGGATAGTCGTCCGGCATAAAGTCGAAACATGGGTCGCAAAAGGAGAGTCCACATTGAGTACACTTGATACGAGTGTGATTGTAACTTTGACAAAGACAACACGCTGTCGGCCCCGAACGGCAACGGTCGCGTCGTTTGCAGCATACGAAGACTCCGTATCCCAATGGGTGCGGATTCAGTGGCCCAGTGGAGCTACAGCGAACACACATCGGAACCGAAGGAACCAAAGGAACCGAAGGAACCGAAGGAACCGAAGGAACTGAAGGAAACGTGATGTGGAAAGCATGTTCGAGACGATCCGCGGAAAGGTCGGATGCGTCGAGTGCGACGGGAATGCGCCGTCGTCTAAAGCACAATCTTCTGTAGACTTCGAGTAGTCCAATATTCAACCCTTTCTTGGAGGTGATAACGAGTGTTGATGAGCATATCAATTTGAGATCATCGGGGCACATTGCGTGTAATTGATCATATACCCTCTTGAATGCGGGAGGGCGCATGGCTCGGCGCTGATGCGAGACCCATTCGACACACGGTTGAGCACTTGGGGAGAAGAAGCGTTCGGCGGAGAACATAGTTTGACATTGGCGTTGCATATTTTGGTTTGCATTGATGCGACAACGTTTGATTGTACGTTGAATGATGTGATCACGCTGTAGGTCACGCTTCTCGGACATCCGAACGGAGGTGTCAATTTCATTTTGGAATGATACAGTGACAGTTCCATCGTTCTGGTGTTTAATAACGCTCCCGACGAATGGTGTGAGATCTCCATCAATAGTGTATTCGACGACACAAGCCATGGGTCCACTTTTTGCGCGATTAGTAGAAAATATGGGTCCGAAAAAGGCATATGGGCACATTGAGCGAATTTTACAAATCCATTCTCATTCGTCGAGCTGTTTGGTGGATGAGAGCGCCGCACTGCCATTTCGTCGTGCAGAAACGCAGCTGTACCAGCGGTTGGTAGGGATGAACAAAGAGTACAAACTAGAGTTAGAGATAGAAGATGTAGCTTCAACATCGCACTCTGGTGACATTGTCGTGCAAATGGCCGGTGTGAAAGCAATTTGGGATTCTAAGGATTACAAACGAGCTGTACCGTGGTCACAAGTCCGAAAATTAGCTAGTGATGTTCGAAGGCAAGGTGCGACATTTGGAGTGATGGTAGCCCCAAATGGTGTGGCGAAGATGCATAATTACGCGGTTTGCGATGGTGTCCCGATTCACAGTTGTGTCCCATCTTCAGCGGCTGAATTTGCATGCCTTTATCTGACAACGCTGAAAACAGGGAGAGATACAATGCAAACAATCATCAGCGCGGACATGACACATTTATTTTCTCTGATTCAGCAAATGGAGATGACCCTGGATGAACTGAAAGAAACCCTGAGCCGCCAGTGCAAGAGGCCCCATGAAGTAACCTGAACCGAAGAGGAAAACACACGCTAGTGGTCTACCAATCAGAGGGAACCAAATGCCGATGAGGATGACTGCACCGACAGCGGCGCCAGCAGCGCCACCAAGTGCAATGACACCGGCAGCGGAGATCCCAACAAAGATCCACCAAACAAAGGCGAGTCGTGAAGAGTCGAATATTATCAGCAATCCCGGGATAATATCTACTAATGCAATCCATGTAAATGCATGAGAGAGCCGATCAGCGGCACTTGCAAAAAATAAAATACCGACGAAGTGCCTAAAGCCGAAGATGAAACCGAGGATGACACTGCATGCAAAAAAAGCACCATATGTATAATGCTGATTCCACCATGATCCATGTAGCCGTGCGGAATAGATAGGGAATGAAAAGAGTTCGAACGGAGTAAATGTTTCCTTTGTACCGACGACGATCGACCAAGGGTGGTCAAATGTTCCATACATCGCATATCCATCGCTACAGCTCGGTAGCTTTGAATCATATGACATAAAGTACTCGGTTTGTGTAAATGGCTCTACAGTTGAAGATTTGCTTCTCGAAACAGCCGTCTCATTGGGAGTTTCACTCGAATTCGAAACGCAGCCAGCATAGAGTATACCACTCGGTTCTTTGATTGGAAATGCCGCCTGGATTATCTCACCTGCGTGTGGATTCGGAATGTACACCCCCTGGATCTCGAGCTTTGTACGAAAGTATGTTACCTGTGAAACTTCAACATCATGCAAAAGCCTCATTGGAAATTCCTCAGCAAATTGTGGTGCATGCTGACACAAAATTCGACCCCATATATATAATAGCATGATGAATAAAAATACATTAATTCGTGAGTTGCAACACAATGGTTTAAAATTAGCATTTGCATCACAACGACATAAATGTGATAAGCAAGTGGCCCTCACCGCGGTGACTCAAAATGCATATGCCTTGGAGTTCGTTGATCCCAAACTACGTTCGAACCGAGACATTGTACTCGCTGCAGTGAAAAATAGAGGATGGGCATTAGAGCTCGCGAATAATGATATGAAGGAAAATAGAGAGATTGTCAGGACAGCAGTCTCACAAGATGGATTTGCTTTAGAATGGGCCGCTGCTTTCCAAAACGATAAAGACATTGTACTTCAAGCTGTAATACAGGATGGCATGGCACTGCAATTTGCAAGCGCGCACCTCTGTGCAGATGAAGAAGTCGTGCTAGCCGCTGTGCGTCAAAATGGAATGGCTCTATTTCACGCTGATGAGACGGCCAAATCAAACCACAATATTGTCCTAACCGCGGTTGCAAACAATGGCTATGCTCTACAGTATGCATCGACTAGACTGAAGAGAAAACGAGATATTGTTATTGCTGCTGTTGGACAATGTGGCTACACCGTCCAGCATAAGGATATAAATATCGTGAATAAACTCGATCCTTAAAATCCTGTGGTGTAGTGGATATCACACTGGTTTTTGATACCAGAGATCGGGGTTCGATTCCCCGCAGGACCTTTTTTTATAAATGTTGAGGTACAGAAGATCAACCCCAGGGGGGCATGAATATTACGACTTCACGTCTCAATTGCCAGTAGCTAAACTACCGGTATCTAAACTACCGGCTAAATTACCGCTTACACTGCTACTGTTTGCTTGCTGTATCTGTGTGATCTTCTTTGTGTCACAGCTGTCAGTGTCAGGGCCAGGGCAGTCGATGTGTAGTACGACAGATACCTTCATATCATCACACAGATATCCATGTGTGAGATGCTGGCAGTTGTGCCCTTCAGGAACAGAGATTCGAGTGCTCTATGCTCGCGAGAGCATCGATGGTCAGGAGCACTTATGCAAAGATGAAACAAGAAGAGAATGGATTGTGCGTGGTGTGGTGAAGATCAAATATTACAATCGAAGCTCAATGACACACCATTACCGAACACTTACAGAGCCAATTGAAATGTGTGCGTGGACATGCATGGCTCAAAATTGCATATCATATAAGTCCTGAACCGAGTTGTTGATTAAGTTCACAACATTGTGATATTTGTATGTCAAACACAAATATTGCAATCCCCGAAGAAATTCGGGAATCATTTCTGATATATCTGCGGTGGCTTCGACTTTCATCAACCCCTTAATGTTTCGCATCAAAAACACAAGTTGCTCTTCAAAATCAACACGCAGTATTCGGCTGTAGTATTCAAGCTGAATCCCGATGTTTGATAAACTGAAATCCGGCTTCATGATGATTACTGGTTCTCGTTCGGATTCCACCCACGAAAGAGCCATCTTTTGACGAAGTCTTCCAATGATAGCCATTTGGTTTTGTACATCAAGGATCGACGTTGTCATTTTGTGTATATAACTGTTGTTGCTCCGTCTGTGTAATATAATATAAACAATATGAATTATGTGTTACTTGGTGTTTTTGCACTTTGTTTTCCGTTTGTCGAATTGGCATTTATCTGGTTGTTAGCGTGGACAATTTATTTGAACTTTGGAGTGAAGACGGCATTACGATTGATATTAATATGCATCGCAGAAATTGTTGCAATCGCGATGAGTTTTGCAGTGATGTACACAGCTGGGTACTGGGGTGCACTTATGTGCATCGTGAGCTGTACAATATTGATCGTAGCTGCGTTGCTTTTGACATGCACACAGTGGTCCGTATCGGTGAAGGAGTCAGAAGCAGAGCAAGTGCAGTTGAACTCAAGCGATAGAGTGTTTATCAAATCGCAAGTGGATATGATCGTAATTCAATCGTGGAAAGTCGTCAAAAGCTACATTGACAATGGAGTCAGCCTAGTTCGAAGTATGATTGACATTCTTTCTGCGGGTGGTTATGGGAGCGCTGTGGTCGCTGTACTTCTCTGTGTTGTCATTTTTTTCGCAACAATTGCATTCATTTTTTACTTTAGCTCCCTCGGGTTCCTGAGTTTATCAAGTCTTACGGAAGATGCGAATTCGAATACGACGCTTTTGGGCAAATTGATTGAGCTCGTGAACATAGACATTCCGATACTTGATACGAATGTTGATGTCGGTTTAGTACTGTTAGACCGTCTCTGGACATGGGGATTGACGATTATCACTGAAGTTATGTACGGCAGTTTCCAGATAGCAAGATTTGGATGGTCTGTTTTCGTACCAATACTGAACATCGGAACCATCTTCTGGCGCGAAGTATTCATCAACACTGCGACTACAGTCTACGAATGTGGAACTCAATCATTCAAAGGGGAAGCGGCGCATGGTGGGGATCCGAATGTTTTTAATGGAGATGTTGGTATGTATATCCAACGTTCCGGAGGATACATTGTGGACGGATTTACGAACACATACGACGCTCTCCGACTCTCCCCCCCAGTAGTGCGC
>TARA_B110000211_G_scaffold55661_1_pt1 | contig 23865 bp, 21 predicted proteins | sample TARA_B110000211 | Tara Oceans TARA_B110000211 (sample SAMEA4397516) | marine metagenome | biome: Polar Biome; feature: [DCM] deep chlorophyll maximum layer (ENVO:01000326); material: water (ENVO:00002006), including particulate matter (ENVO:01000060) such as... | depth 30 m
TGACCTCATAGATAACTTAAAAGTTCGATTAGATAAATGGTTATGAAGTATGTAGGTATACCAAACATAGAAATTTGTATTTACAAAATTTGTATCTTAGTATAAGTTTGTAAGTGTATATATAAAGGATTAATGTATGCCAAAAATCAAAGCCATAAAATCAGAACGTCACAACTGCACCATTTTCTCTCACGAAGATAACTCCATACTTCTTCTTCCTACTATATTTAGTAGTGCAATGTGCTTACACCAAACTGCATGGGTAAAACGTACTGTTGTAGACTCTGACGGATTCTCCCTGACTGTCTTCAAAGAAGAAGATATATCAGAGACCTTAATAGTTTCGATCCATAATAAGTTGACTAACTTTTTAAATTGGCTTGGCGCCTACTCCAGTGATAGTCAGTATGTGAATGTTGATGCTCATCATAATCTTCCAGAATTGTTACTCAACTATTACATCAACGAAGTGCTTGTCAGTGAACAGCAATGTAGCGAAGGTTCAATGAATCATTATTTAATGGCTCTGAGGTATTATTATGATTACCTTGCTATGAACAGTCTCACCAATGCTAAAAACATACGCTTGACAGCTAAAAGCAAAAAAGAAGTAAGAAATAACACTAAAAGGCGAACGGCCGTTAAATATCTGACACCTGAACTTCGCAGCCTTTTATATAGACAAACGGATACATTACGTGACGAGTTGTTGCTACGAACAGGTGGAGAACTTGGGCTACGCTCTAAGGAAAACCAAGGGCTGCTTTTAGATGACTTTATGGTAGGAAACAAAAGACATAAAGGTTTCAAGTCATTGTTTGCTCAAATGGTTATGGAACCAAATGAGACAGTCTTTACTTATCATCTGCAAGGCAAATACACCAAGGCGCCCAGAAATTCAGGGGGCGGCAAAGCTAGAACACTATATATTCATCGTTCATTACTTAGTAAATTCAAACGATATTTCGACGAAGAGCGCCCTACCTCGTCAAAAAATACTCTGTTAGTCAACAACTCATACAGCCACACTGGCACTCCTATAGCGAAAAGCACTGCATCGCGAGTGTTTACTAAAATTAAAAAGCACGTGCTGGCAATGCAAGGTAATGGTGAAGTTGGACAGTTTGGTCAGATGCTTGAGGTAGATCATACACATCATATTCTTCGTCATAGCTTTGGAACGGACAAATTTCATGAGCTTTGCCAGAAAAACCGCATAGCAATTGACGATGTTACGCCTACATCTCAAGTGTACCTGGCCGTTGCTAGCTTAATGGGACACAGCGCTAAGGATAAAAAAGCACCAAAAACGACAAAGACATACATTAGGAGCTGTCAAATCAAAGAAATGTTCGAACAAGGCGGGCATCATGATTGATACAACCTACGAATCAGATAATTTAAGCACTAAAGACAAACAATTATTATCAGCAGAGCAGGATCGCATCACCACTGAATTAAATGCTAAACGTAGTGTATCAAAGCTTCCATACAATCCCCGTACAACTAGAATAACTGTGCCAAAAGTGTTTCAAAATCCGAGCTTTACTCTTATTTTAGTTAACGAAAATTGTCATTATAAAAATTTGATCTTCTCAGCACTTAATGCTGCATATTATCTCTACTTTATTACTGATGAATTTACTGAGAATCGTAAGGAAAGATTCATCTTTGCAAGGCATCTGTGGGATTTTCTAAAAAATTACACAATTAACAAATCTAATCGCGCTCTTCTATTTAGAGAATTTGAATCGTGGCGGGTAAAAATGAAAGGTGTTAAAACGCAAAGTACTGGACTTAAATGGCTTAACCTTTTTCTTCAGGATGCGCTGGCGCTTGATGACTTTACAGCTACCCTGACTCAATCCGATGTATATTATCTACATGGGTTGACCGAAACAATGCCAGCTCCGCCAGATGAGGTAGATGCAGTAAATCTAAACAACTGGTTCACCAAGTATACTTGGCTGCGTAGAGACGATTTAGGCATCGGACACGAGCTATACACTCGGCTAAGTTCGCCACGAATGCTAATGTCGTCATTTCGCGTAACAGTTGAAAATACGCTGTTACACATTCAAGTTTGTAAGGATGCTCTCATAGAGTTTTTTCAACACATTCAACTATCACCCGACGCTTTAACTGGCAGTAGATTACTTAAAAAAAAGGATGTATCACGAAAGCAATTCCAAGTTAATACGTTTCAGGCTAAGGCTGTAATATTTTCAATGCTAGCCGATGCGCTTAACAAACTTGATGAGCAACCAGAAACTCTCAATGCGGCGCTAGAATTGCTCGTTTTCTCTCATTGTAACCCTCGCTTTAGAGCTGATACATTGGAGAACCTGAAAACTAATAGTCCGCTAAATTACTCGATTAAAGAAAAAGGTAAAACGGCTTTACGCTATAACTCTTTACTTAATATCGGTTTGTTTGATTTCGATTTCCTTGGCGAACTGGCAATTACAGCAAAAAAATCACAAAGTGGGCCTCGCAAGATGCCGGTATGCAAAATCGAAAAGCTATTGTTTTCCTGGTTGATGGCTTATCAAACAGTTCAAGCTTCTGATATTCCAAAACTCAGACTGTCTGATTTTAAATTCGTGCGTCGTGCCAATGGTCACATTACACATATCGAATGCGACTATTGGAAAAGCAGAGCTGAAAGTGTGCATCAAATTAAAACTTTGTCTTCCAAAGAGCCTATTGGCCAAGCTGTGCTACGTTACCTTGAAGATGTAACAGCATTCACAGATTTGAACATTCCGCTTACAGAGCCTATTAAATATCAAAAACTTAGCTCGGGAAGCCTTGTCGGTAAGCTTATGCTCCTTTGTGATGAAACATCGATTAAAAATATGCTAATGGCCAAGTATCAGGAGCAAAGTATCTCGCAAGTATTCATAAGTGCTATGACTACACTTATCAGGAATGGAGTAAGTCCAAAAACTCAAAAGGCAAGGCTAGAGAAATGCGACACGCTAACCTCTGAAGCTTTTTTTGGCTTATCTCAAATTAAAACAAGCGCAGTATACGCAAAATCAGTAACCTTTGACCCTACGACATTATTGAACTTAAACTCTCACACTGACAAGACAGAGAGAATAAATTATCTAAGTAAAAATAACGAAGACTGGCATAACCGTTGTGGCCGCGTAACTCGTGCTGTCATGAGCGATATTGCGATAAATTTGTTTCGTGCTAGTAACACTGACAAAGAACTCTTTGAAAGTGAGTTTACAAATGCAATAGAAACGATTAAGCAACGCTCGAACGATACCTTAATGCGCATGAAGTTGATCACTGAAAAAGCGTCTGGCAGGGTCGATGAACTTGGATTTTATAAAACTATTCCGCCCATTAATGGTATATTGCCTGATGTGCTTTATCTTGAAGATTCCCCTGAAACAGTTTTAAAACTGACACATTATCTTACTGAACTTGAACGTAAACACACAATACTACTGAAATCTGCACCAGAGTTTTTGTTCGCGACCGCACTACCCACTGCTGAATGGATCGAATGCCTTTTTGACAATAAACAATTCAGTAATGAAAGTTTTAAACAGGGACAAGCGCTATACCATCGCTACACCGACATATTACCCCCCCATTTTACTACACAGCTCATTTGAGGATACCTAATGTTATCTGCATCTTCTCTTCAGACTATTAAGCAGAGCCCTCTGTTTGACATGATGACTAACCTGTTCAGCCGCCTGTCCATAGATGAGAATGTGACACTGACTGATACCCTTTGGCAGCTCCAAACACCATCACAAATAGTCTCGTTGGATTTTTCTATTTTTAGACAAGATTATATGCGCTTCGCTGAGTCTGTGACTGTCACGTTTGGCAAGCAAACGTTTGTACTAGACTTACAAGATGTCGCCAAGCTACTTTGGCTCAGCGCTGTAAAGGGTAAAAGTCCACACTTTCGATTGTACCACAGCACTTTTGAATTTATTGCAATGGTTTTTGCGTATATAAATTCGCAAGAATTTCGTGTGATTGATATTGCTAATTTAAGCGAATTTTATGGAGTATGCCTTACACAAAATGTTACTCCTACAGGCCTAATGAAACGTATGTCTTCTCCAGCGTATGGGACTAGGTTTGAAACATTAACATTGCCAGCGCTGAAAAAATCTCTTCGCGAATTTGGTATTGAAGGAATAATCGGCTCAATCACCCAGAAAGCATGTCACAAGGCTCTAGATGACGCATGTTTATCGATACTTAATATGACGCGTAACGAATACAAGGCGGGTGGTAGTTTCAACTTTTTAGGACTTGATATTGGTAAACACTACATTGACCACTGTTACAACCTATTTGAAGCACACGCGCCATTTATTACAGCTCTGCGAAAGACTGTCGCTTGGTGGGAACAAGAGGGAATAGCACATCCGGAACTCCAATTAAAAACACGAAACAAACAAACGTCAGTTATGGGTCAGGTTCTATCCGGACAAGTGCCAGATAAAAGAATGGTAGTCCATTGCTATAATTTACCACTTGATAAGTGTAGTTTTGCCGAGTCCCTTATTCATAAGGTATTTCGCAAAAATTATACACAAGCAATACGCAAAATAACTGCTTTTAATATAGTAAATATAAACAAGTTAGTTAAAGCGCTTAAGTTACCTAAACGTTATGATGCTCAGGAAATAGTAAGATCGCTTTTGTTTGTCGAACTCTTTGAGGAGCATGGTAAGCCTAAGCAATCAATTATCGACGAATACCGCTCTGTCATGGAGAGTGATAACCTACCTTGGTCGCTATGCTTTGACGAAATTGAAACGCAGATTAAAGTAATTCTGGAAGAGATAACACCGCCATTACCTAAAGATGCTGAGGGTATGCGGAAATTTTTCCAGAAATCGGTTGCAAGCTTGCCTCTCTCTCTGGACGCCCATAGCCAAGGGGGGATGACATATTTCAACAAAGTTAGCAATTTAATTGAAGATTCAGGTGTAACCTGCTTCGTGGGATTAACTGGTTGGCGTGCCAGTGAGTATGGGTTTCCACTATCAGCTATAGATATCACGCCCAATCAGGATCCGTTAGATAACTTCTATACACCATTTCGATTTCATGCCCGTTGGAAGGTACCCAAAACCAGTGGTGAAACCTTATTGGAAAGAGAAATTACTCTAGGCAGTTATGTATTAGCAGCACAATTAGCTGAAATGAATAACGCAGGCGACATTAAACCTGCTCTTTATATGGCTACCACTAAAAATCAAGCCAAGCGTTCAGAGGAATCCATAAAAGCGGCTGTTCCCGCTGCTTGGACAAACTTTATTCAACATTACAGTTTATTTGTTGATATTGACCAGTGGGAGACGTTGAAAGCCAGAAGTAAGTTGAATAAAAAAGATGCTATTGAATTTGAAAGACTAACAACACTATACAAGTTTGATAGTGCTAACCTACAAACGCTCATTCAGATTAAAAACGGTTTAAGGCAGGCACTTCCACGTACCAGCCTCTGCTTAGAAACAAGCCCTCAAAAAAGCTTTGGGACACAATTAGCTCTTTACGCTGAGGGGATAGCAGCCCCCGATATTACTGAATTATTTGATAATGCTCTCAGTAGCAACACGAAAGAAGAACTCAAAAGCGGAGAAGTGGCACTCGATTTGGCTGCTGTGCGCTTTATACGTGGGGAGTTTTTGGCCGGCGCAGCTTATCCTACGCCACATGCACTTCGACACATCTGGGCTGAAGCTGTACTTCGGCGTTATCGCGGAGATGTTGGCAGGTTTATCCGAGCTAATTTCAAACACATTGATGAGCGCTTTTTTATGGCTTACCTGCGCAATAAAGAAATGAAGGCAATTCATCAGGTCGCTTCTCGACAAGTAATTAATTCTGTAGTGCGTCAGCAGATCAACAGCTTACAGGACGATGATCGTGCTTATGCCGGTGGGTTTGATAGATTTTTAAGCAAAGCCGTCAGCATCACCAAGGTTTATACACACGAAGAACGTATGCAGTTGGCTGACAAAATAAGCCAAGACAGGATAACTGCCATAAAAAGCAACCCTTGGGGTACGTGCCTACTACGGCAAGGTACAGATGAACTCGCAAAGTGTTCCGTCGACGGTGAACCACAGCGTCAGAACGCTTCACCCAGCTTGTGCTTAGGGTGTCTAAATGCCAATGTATCTGAAGGTAATTTTAACGGTATTGTTGTTTACATAAAGCAAGACGTGCTCGCTTGTCGCAATCCCGATTTACCTTGGTTTATCAAAGAACCACATGTACGCACGGTAAACCTAGCATTGAAGCGAGTTAAAGAATTACGTGGTGACAAAGCGAATCCAAAGTACGACAAATTTATTCAACACCTTGAGGCCTCCTTGGAGTTGGCTGAGCAAAATAAAGGAAATGCTGCATGATTGATGACTATTTAAATGAGTTTCTTGATGAAGAAGACTCAGAGCTCGTTAAAAAGGAAAATCGTCGCCCCGAATGGGTCAGTGATGCGAATAGCTCTGCTGCGGCTTATGAGGCTATTCAACGCTTATTTAAACGAAAACGGATGTATATCAATGGCCATAAAAAGAAATCTGACTATGTGAAAAAATCACTGTATCAAATCTCCAAAAGTGAAGTGGCGTCTGAAGTTGGGGTGAAAATGCAACCTATATTTTACACCGTAGGTTATGCAACTCAGCTAACGCTAGAACTGAATGAGAAAAACGAAAAGCTCGCTGCTGCAAAAGAGAATGCCATTAAATCGCCAGGGTCTGGCAATAACCAAAAGACTAAAAAACAGTTGGTTAAAGAGTTAAATGAAACCACAGAAAGGGATGAAATAAACTCAAAGAGAACTGTCGAAGATGTTTATGCGAAAATTTTAGAACGCATTCCTCTGGATGTAAAAAAAGCATTTAAATTGGTGTAGCAATGGCGAACGGTCAACAAATAGCAAAAGAGAACATAGATAAATTCTTAGCATGGTCGACAACCATGTCGGATGATGACTTTATTCAGATAATCTATCGCGGCCAACTTAATCGAGGCGAGTTGGCGACGGCTGTGGGATGCGCCAAGTCTGCATTCCGTCAAAACCCTGCTTTAAAAGCAGCTCTTAACAAGCTTGAAGATGACTTGCGAGCAAGAGGTGTATTACCACCGACCATTGACAAAAAAACGAAGAACGAACCTAAAGAGTATGATAACTCTTCTCGTAAAACTGCGTTGCTTGCAAAGCATAATAGTAATTTAGAGCGTGAAAACATTGAACTAAAAGCGAAAGTTAAAGAGCTTGAAAACAAACTAGAAAGATTCGGTGAGCTTAACGAAACTTTAAGTGAGATGGGATTCATGTTCCGATGAATCAAATCGTTCAGTCAGAAAAGTTTCGCGTCACCAGTGTCCCTTTCCGGTCTACTGACTTCGTTATTTTCACCGGTGTGCCACTTGCAAAAAGATCTTATCGAATCAACAGTGGGAAGTATTCCGTCAGTGTTAGAGCTAAATTAGAATCTCTGCCAGCAGAGCCAGCAGTAGGTCAACATTGGATTATTGAAGGTAAGCGCAAAGTTTCCCAACACGATATTAACGGGTTTAAGATAGATCAACATACATACGATGCCCCAACGAGTATCGAATGCTGCTTACCTGAGACTGGAGAGCAGTTAATCCAGTTTATTGCTAATGAGCCTGACTTTAAAGGTATAGGACAAAGTAAAGCTAGGGCGCTCTGGGATGCTCTTGGCAAGGATTTTCATGATATAGCCCGCAAAGACACTGAAGATTCTAGAAAACGTCTTAGAAAGCATCTGACTGAAGATTCAATCGACTCATTGTTCAAAGGTTACGAGAAATATAAAAACCTACGTGACTTTAACTGGATGTCGAAGCATAAAATCCCAGCTTCTGTTCAGCAGAAACTTATTAAATATCACGGTGAAAAGAGTCTTAAACAGCTACGCCGAAATCCTTATTTGCTGATGACATTCGGCATGTCTTTTAAAGCTACCGATAATCTTGCTCAGACACTATTTGAATGCTTGCCAAACAATGAAAATCGCCTCAGTGCGGCACTTGAGTGGGTTCTTGTCGAAGATATTAAACGGGGTAACACATATACACCGCAAAAGAATGTTCGGCGCCACCTTATAAAGCTACTAGGCGATACGACTCTTGCTGACAATGCATTAAAAGTTGGATATGACAAAGCTCAATATTTACTCAACAGAGAAACTGGAAATTACCACCAAAGCGCTACTCTACTAATGGAATCCGTTGTTGCTAAGCGCTTTATTAAGCTCGTACAAAGAGCTAACCGTTTAAATGACTGTGCGAGCGAAGCGTATAGTATCGCCGCCTTATCCGAATTGCCTTACGAACTCACTGAAAGACAACAACAAGCAGTAACTACTTGCCTTAATAATGACGTTTCCTGCATTACAGGTGGCGCGGGTACAGGTAAAACAACTGTATTAAGAACCGCGCTTCAAGCCTTTCATGGGCTCAAGTATCAAATTCATGCTATAGCCCTCTCTGGAAGAGCTGCTATGCGCCTGCATGAAAGCATTGGTTTCGAGACTTCCACCATAGCTGCATTTTTAAGAAATGAGCCAATAGAGCCAACGCACGAAACTCCTTTTCAGTTGGTAGTGATTGATGAAGCTTCTATGATTGATGTCCCTACGATGTATAGATTGGTGAATCACATCCACCCTTTAGTTCGTATTATCTTTACAGGCGACCCTGATCAGCTACCTCCGATCGGTTGCGGTAAAGTGTTATCGGATATCGTTGAGTCTGGCATTATCAAGAACACGACCCTCGACATTGTCAAAAGGCAAGAAGATTCAACAGGCATACCAGAATATTCAAAGCTGATAAACACTGGAGTTGTTCCAGTATCTTTGAGCACAGGGAATATCGTATTTCACGAAACAGACGAGCGAGACGTGATTAAGTGTTGCGCTAACTTATTTGCTCAATCAACCAGTAACACAAGAGTCATGGCTCCTACGCGTAAACTGGTTGCCGACATAAATGCTGAAATTCAAAAGACATGCAATAAAGATAGTTCAATGTTGCAGTTTATGATGCATGGAGAAAGTTATTATCAGAATTTACGTAAGGGAGATGAGATCCTCTTCACTCAAAACAATTATCAACTTGGATTCCAGAATGGTTCCCTTGGAACGTTAATAAGTGTTGATTTTAATAAAGAAAAAAAGATTTACGGTCAGGTTAAGCTTGATACCGGTGAGGTTATTGATATCACTGACCAAGTACTGGACTGTATAGAACTCGGTTATGCTATTACACTCCATAAAGCACAGGGTTCTCAGTTTCCGCGAATCATTGTCGTATTGAAAAGTGGGCTGATAACAGACAGATCTTGGTTATACACTGCCATTACACGAGCTGAGTCAGAAGTGCACCTGGTTGGAAAATCATCTGATTTTAAAGTCATTACTGAAACAATTAGCAACTCAAACAAGCGCAATAGCTATCTAGGCGAGATGTTGCGAATGTGATGAAACACAAAAACCAAATAAAATATTGATTTTAAACACCTTTAATTATTTTCAATTTAGCATATAATGGTAATTATGAATAAGAATCTCCCCTTACTAGTAAGGGTGCTGATTAATAAAACGACAAACTATTTTATTAAATCTCTTTCTTTTTGCCGTTTCAATCCCTATCATATGCATAGTGAGCAACTTTCCATTTTACGTTTATTTTTCTTATGAGCATTATGAATAAAGAGAACATTTCAAGAATACTTGATGCTTTCGCTTACATTGCGAAACGTGCTCCTGTGCATAAGAAAAACATGTATAACGTGTTAAAGGTTTTTTATCTTGCCGATAAGCTACATATGGAGCGCTATGGTCGTTTTATATTTGAGGAAAGCTACTCGGCTATGGCAAAAGGGCCTGTTCCTTCAACTGCTTATGACCTACTTAAGGATATTAAAAGCGGTAAAGAGCTACCATTTTCAATTAAGTCTCCAGTAACACTGGGGGCTAATCATATAGTTACAGCACAAAGACAAGCTGATGAAGATTTGTTTAGTGGCTCTGATTTGTTATGCATGGATGAGGTTATCCAGCTAAGTGAGAATGAGGACTTAGGTGACCTAAGTCACGATGATGCATGGAAAAATACTGGACGCAACAGCTTCATGCCTATAGAAGCTATCCTATCAACGCTTCAAAATAGCGAAGCACTATTAGAACTTCACCACAACAGGCACCCTTGATCGTAACTAGGTGTTAGGGAATATTACGAGCAAGGGAATCTCAGATGCTGTCCAACCAAAGTCCATTCGCAACATTAATTGGAAACCACTTAAGAGTGGGTGCGGTTATCCACAAACACTGTGATTTCACAACACCACCAAAAGATAAATTCTTAGTAGTTGCGTCACTTGAACCAAGGTTGTTAGTTTTATTAATTAATACAAAAATCAACCAGTTTTATGTTCAGCAAGGACTCGATCAATTCCACGTACCAGTTCCAGAGGCAGAACATAATTTCTTAACGCATGACTCCTATACTAATTGTGTTGAAGCTCAAACAGCTTTTGATTGCAGCCAAATAAGACAGGAAGTCATTGATAACTACACGAACGTATTTAAAGGTTGGTTAACCGATGACTGCTTAGAAGCCGTATACCATGCGGTCAAAAGTAACATCATGATCCGAAGAGGTCATCAGAAAGAGATAATTTCTGCCATCGAAGGTCAGCTTCCACACCTCCATAGCGCTTTTTAGATTCTTAAACATTAATCAAGCTTCAAGTGAGTAAAGTACCAACTGCGATTTTCAGCTATTAAATTTTTGGATTGAATGCGTATCCTCTACAGTTTAACAAGTCTTTTAGATGCATTAGAATGAGAGTCCATCCTGATCGCCAATATTTAAATAGGCCTTCATTCTGATCTCAATACTAAAATGAAGCCTTAATGATAAGCTCAAATATTGAAATAAGCCTTCATTCTGATCGCAGTACTGAAATGAAGCCTTGATGATAAACGCAAATATTTAAATAAGCCTTCATTCTGATCGCAGTACTGAAATGAAGTCTTGATGATAAGCGCAAATATTGAAATAAGCCTTCATTCTGATCGCAGTACTGAAATGAAGTCTTGATTTTGATCATCTGCAATCTTATTTACGCGAATTATCAAAAACGATAATATAACCGTCTTCAACTTCAGCAATAGATTTAAGCTTTTGTAGGCTTCGAGCTCTAGATACAGTAACGTCAACCCCTGGGTTACCCGGATTGTGAAGTTTAAAAGGGTCTGGATGTTGCTCTTGCTTGTATGCCCACTGTCACTCGAAAGCTCTATAAGTTGAAACAGACAATTCAAGTAAAGGCTTGTTAACTATACCTCTACTTTATTAATATATAAGAGTTTACTAGCCTACTCACTACATTTATTTCTGAGGATTTTATTATTTATAAATGCTTTTTCAGTCACACTTTCTTTGAGTGCATACTTATTTTTTATGTGTTTCCACTTTCTGATGTATTCACAATGGTAAGACTTATTTGGAGGCATCCATTCGTAGGGAGGCTGCATTCCTTTAGATTGATTAGCATTATCCTCTACAGCGAGTAGGTTTTCAAAGTCATTAGCAAATTCTCTTCTTTGCTTACGAGTCCAGTATTTACCACCCATTTCATGAGCGTGGGCTAGAGGGACAATGTGGTCAATGTCGATATCTGATGCTTTATAAAATGTTTGAGCAGTGTATGGGTCTAGCCATTCACCCCAAGATACATTGCATGGCTTATTTCGTTTAAACTTAATTTCTGACTTTGAATCCCTAATCAGTATTTCAGCTCTCGCATCTTGGCAGTCATTATCAGCATCAACCCAGTGAGGCCAATCTTTTCTATTATATGCAAGGGAACCAATTGTTATGCCATTCGGCACTGATGCAACAATACTCTGCGAACTGAGTGCCGGCTGGCTTTTACTGTTGTGACAGTGGTATTCGCCTCGCTTTTTATCGTTATGACAACCTTCTGAGTTAGTGCGGCCACTATGAGCTGAGGCACTATAAGAAGTAATTAAGGTGAGTAATAATATAAGCTTTTTCATTTAAATCCCTTATGCCTACTTTTAAACTAATTATTAGCACTTGTTTTAAAAATAACTCTACTGTAATTCATTAACTTAATCACATTTTATTATAGGGATATCTTTCCAGCGAGTAGTGTAATGTGGCGATAAGAAAGCCCGCTTCATATTCCAGGTTTGTGTGATTTTTTCACTACCTATTAATAAAGTACCTACACTATAGCGTTTATTTATCGCGTCTAAGCACTTTCTATGGTTTGCTAAATATTTTATTAAATTGAAGTTATGCCAAATTACATCTGCTGTGCAGGTTTGTGGTAAATCATATTTGAGTATATAGGCTAAATGAGTAGCTTTGTACTTTCATCTTAAAGGCAGTAAAGAGCGAGAAGCAAACGGTCGGGTAAACTCGTTTTTGGACAAAAATGAGCTATGGTTGGAGTTCGCTTTGGATCGTAAAACACATTGATTGTATGAATACAGCGGATTTACGATCCTTAAATTATGCTACTGGAAAGAATCCATATCGACCAATTTCCTTGTTCTTAGAAAAGTGGTAGTAAGTCATTTTTCGTTTCAAATCTTCATCTGGCTCTTGGTTCTCAAACACGATTATTTGCTTATCTTTAAACGAATCACAAAGATCAATGTAGAAAGCAAAAATCATATCTTTTTGTAGTTGAACCTCATCATCATTCTCATCATTGTCACCCGCTCGATAAGTGGTCAAAGGAGAATCCAGAATTACAAAATTTGGATGGCGTTCAAACTTAGACAAGTATTCCATTAAGCCTAGTGAAAAAGCTGCATACGAAATTGCTCGGTATCCTTTACCAAAATGGGACCTTGGCTTGCCACTAATTACCAAATCCCTAGTTTTCATATCAAAAGTAACGTTTTCATGTCCGGGAAATGACCAACGCTCTAAGATTGCACTAATGTTCTTACACAAGGCTGTTAACTCGGCACTAAAATCAGGAAGTACGTATTTTGCAGTTCTGTCTTCAAGCTGGACACGCAATTCACCTATTTCTTTCAATAAGCTTTCACGAGAATCCACTATGGCTCTTTGTTTCAAAAATTCATTCTTTTTACTATTTAATAGCCGAATAGCTACGTTATAGTCCTTAAACTTCGAAGATATATTCCCTTCGATGATTTCCGATAGCTCTTTAACTGCTGCTTCTTTTTGATCTATCTCTTTTGCAAGCATTTGATATTCATGCTTTAGATCCTCGATTGAATCAGTTAACCCTTTAACTTGAAATTTATTTTTATTAATTTCCGCCTTAGTGCTTTGCACTAATTGCTTTAGCTCTTTTACATCTTTTTCTTGTTCAAACTCTTGTCCGCAAGTAGGGCAATTCGCCATCTCGTATAGCTCAACAAAAGAAGCGGCTTCACTTCCTGCCTCTAACCTTTCCAAGTCAGAGTTATATTTCTCAATTAAAAGGCTAAACCTCCCCTGTAGTAGAAGGTTTTCTTTTTCTGCTTCACGTAATTTACTTAGCTCCCCCCTGAACTTGTTTCTATTAGAATCAAGTTCACTATTGGCTTCAACCAGAGCGGTTAGTTCGTCTTGAGCCTTAGATAAAGATTCCTCTAACTCATTCAGTTCTGAGTCTAACTTTTCTGTTGTGGACTTTACTTCTTCATGGTTAGTAAATTTCTTGGCAACATATTCCTCCAAAGCTTTGACACGCGATTCTACAGCTCCTTCTGTATCTTTTTGTTGTTTCAACTCTTTAACTTCTGAATCATCTGCACCAGTGAGTAAAGTTTTAAGTAGTGATGTTTCTTGAGTATACTCTCGCTGGCCTTCACCCAGAGGTGAAGATTCGGTAATTATCCGTCCTTCATCGACCAAAAATAATTTACTCAGTACGCGCAATGTCAAAGAAGAGGTTTTTAAACTCTGTACACCTTTTACTAATACTTTGTCGTTTAAGCCCAATTTTCCAAGTATATGTGCCGATAGATTATTTTTTCCTTTGTGGCTTGGATTTAAAACAATTGTTTCTGACTCTGTACCATCTGGCTCAAGTTCAATTAGAGTAACTTTAGGCTTGGCAGTCGATATCTCCCTTCGAAGAATAAAGCTTTCATTTTCGTCAACTTGAATTTCTGCTTCAACGGTATTGTAGCCTTTAGCTTCGTCAATATTTTTAGGAGGCTCTTCACCACCAAAAATATACTGAAAACACTTGATGACATATGACTTACCAGTATCAGATGCACCAGCAACAACATTGAGTCCTTTATCAAAGCAAAGTTCAGCCTTCGGTTTGCCTTTTCCTGTTACGGATATTCTTTTAATAATCATGCCGAACTCGATACTCCTTTTCTTAACTCCATTATTGGTATCTGGATAATCAAATTGTAATGCTCAGACAACCAACTTAATCGTTCCCAAATTTTGATGAAATAACTTGAATTTAAGCAGCTAACAAAGCTACTTGTATTTTCATTCGCACAAAAAGATTTTCCATTTTCATCATAGTGGACATCAATTAGCCCTTTTTTAATAAAAAACAAAAGCGACTTAGGTAGCAACTCTCTCCGTTGTGCAATTTCTGCCAAATGATTTGGGACAGCAGGATGAAGGTTTGATGGCCCATTAAATTCGCTTGAATACAATAGCGCGTAATCTAATAAGACCAATTCATCTATGTCGAATTTCTTCCCTTCCATACTCGAAAGTATCAGTGCGGCTCTAGTTGCCAATTCAACATCACTATTATATATCTGAGGGACTTTAAGTTTTACTTGTTCCATTTTAAAGATCCTTTATTCACCAATTGGTGGCAAGCGCCTTTCTTGTCACGAATACTCATGTATAGATTTAATGGATGCGATGAAAATGAAACTTGTGTTACGTGATTCGAGATAGCCAAATATTTATCCCAGCCATTGTTGTGAACCATCAGAACGAGGCTAGAAATTGCTTCATAACAGTCTTCAAGCAAATTTTCGTATGTATCAGGAGGCATTGAGTCTCTGGAAAATTTTTCTAAGCTTTCTGCTGAATAGAAGTTTTTACGCGCACTTTTTAGTTCCATCAAAAACTCAGGAAAGGCTTCTAAATTATCAACAGAACTCACCTGAGATTCTATAGACTCAATTGCCTTTAATAACTCTTCAATATATTTCAATTCATTACTTTGAATATCATTTGGAGGTGTTGCAGGGGCTGGTCGATCAAACTCTAATGCTCCAAATCTTCTTATGTAATAAGGAGTATGATTTTTATGTAATTCGATAAGCCTCAACTGTGGGATTTGATCAAATATTGTAAAATCAACATCATGCTCAACAAATTTAAGAAAATCACCTTCTAGGCTTACACTCTTTGTCGTGGTGATTTTGTCTTTACACTTTTTATCCCAACCAGAAATGAGTTCTGCTTTCAGCTTTTTAGAATCTTTAAGGGCATTAAGGCTAATGCCATTTAAGCCACTCTTAGCAACAAAGTAATATTTTGCAGGCATAGAAAAATGCCCTTGATGTGAGTGGTGACAAAGCTTACCTATTTCTAAAAGAATATCTGTCAAATTCAATGATGAGCTGTAATATTTACATTGAAAATTTTCCCAACTTCCATCTGGAGTGTAAGCAATAACATCACGCCCCATATCACCAGCTCCTCCAACCCGATTGACTCGCAAATACTGTGTTTTCCAATAAGTTGCTAGTTCGCAAGTAAAATCTTCCCAATCGTCTTCGTCCATATGCAGTAATCGCTTTAATGGCGATATAACTTCACCAGTTAAAGCGGATACTGCCGACAATGGAGCATTTGCAATTTTTGGGGAGGGGATCTCGTTTTCTAGTTCCATCTATGTATAAATCATCCAAATTTATTTTTCTGCTTATTATCTTCCTATATTTTACTTAAAAAATATACCGTTATAGCAAGCAGAACGACTAAAGCTCATATTACCGTATTTCGTGTTTGAACAAACTATACTGAGCCAGTCAAGTCTGGTTCTAACACTAGATAAGGAACCTCTTAGGGCTTCTTTGGTTTGCAGTTATGACGTTCAAATTATCTACGCTTATAAAATCTATGTCATCAGTTAAGATATAGTCGACTTGATTCTCAGTTAATTCATTTTCAATATAAATATCATAACCATCTAGATATACTTGAGCATACTTTGCGAGATAATCGTTCGTTGAAAGAGGTGGGTGAGTGTTGAGTGATGTCGCCCATGATTCCATTGTTTCTACGGCAACAGTAAGCTCTCCAAGGACAATTTCTCTACCATTTTCTTCTCTAAGCCATTTTTTTCTTTGGTACTCAAGGCCTTGTCCGCTAAGAGAAGCTTCAACTCTAGCGATAATGCTAGCTAGCTCGGATAATGAATAGTTAGAAAAAAAGAGTTCGTTGCCATTTTCTATAAGTTTTTGAAAAAGTTTCGGGTAATCTCGTAATTGATAGTCTTGAGGCTTCAAGTTTCTTGTAAATATTCTAGAACTAGCGTATGTGAGCCAATAAAGAACATTAGTGTCAATTAGCACTTTTTCGTTTTTAGGAAAAGCAACTGAATTTTCTAAAATAATACCCATACAAACTCACTCTAGTCCTTTAGTAACTTTATCTTCTAATGCCATTTGCTCATCTTGAGCCTTTGAATAGAAATCAATAGCGTTATGTATTACTTGGTTGAGCAAGCGCTTTCCAACAGGCGATATATTTGAGAAACTAAACCTTTGTCGAAGATCTTCCAAGGACATTTGCCCTAGGTAAGGGGCTATAGCGGTGTTAAAAAATGGAGATGCATAGACTTGCACCATTTCGAAATCAAGTTCAATTGATGAGTTATGTTTGATAGCTTCATCAAGGGCATTTTTGAGCTTTAGGCCTCCTTCTCTTGAGACAGCTGTCTTGCCCACAATTTGTGATACATCTATTTTCATAGGAACTTCCTTAATAATCAGAAATATTCTGGAATGTCTTCGTCGCGGAAATAATATACTACATCTCGCTTACAGTTTAATGTTAGTCTTACCCAACTGCCATTTATCGTTAATGGCTTTTCAATATAAGTACACTTTTGTGAGCTTCTTGTATAGACAACAGTGTCAGTATAGATTTCCATACTTCCATCATTAATATCAATTAATTGAGTCAACAAATGTAGACCAAGTCCACGAGGTTGGGCCTCACCAGTTTCTTTTAAGTTTGCAGTGTAAGTGGAATTACCTTTGACTAAAGCCCATTCAAGAGCTTGTTTAGGTGTTAAGTCGTAGGCGAGAAAGTCTCGTACAGAGTTAGTAATCCCATTTCCTAAGTCACATACCAACAATGTGAGAGTATTTTTTTTCCGATCATATGAACCACAACTTTGTACTTGCAGTGTACCACTGTGTTCAAAAGCGTTCGCGTAAACTTCCCATAAAGAGCTTAAAACCGCACTTTCAACCTCTTCTGAAAAGTTAAGCCTGTTTTTCCCCAGCCATTCGTCTCTAAGGTACGATAGAACCTCTTCTTCTTCGGTAGAAACAGGAAACTCTCTGTACGGAATTACATCTTCAGTTTTGTTTGTGAAGCCATGACCATCTAATCTGTCCAAAGTTTCTAGAAGCCCCATGTTTCTGAGTTTTTGATAGACTTGGAGGTTCATTGTCTTTGTTTCGATCTTTATAGTGCTATTTATAAGCTTTCTTCTAACAAAGAAAACAAAGGCCCCCAGAACTGCGGTCATGTTCACTCCTGTATAGTTACAGGATTTAAAACTGAGTTGTATGTAATACTTTTTTGACGATTGCCAATTGTTATCAAATAAGCAACCCCAAAGGTTATAGAAACCTTGTACATCATCACGTACTGAAGGAATATCTATTGTTACAGTTTCTGGCAACTGCTTTAGTTTTAACATATATCAGTCCCTTAAGGGCCAGTTTTATAAAGCCCATCTACAACTTCCTTAATTTAATCCACTAAGCTTATTGGTGTTGTACAATAATCGATTGGTGAAGTGTCTAGCTATCTTATTGATTGAACGAAGCCGCTACAGGGCAGAGTTAAAACCAACACATTTTGTGCTCGGCGTAAACACTTTCTATACCCCCTATTTAGGTGGCACTACCATGAACTAGTCAGCTTAGCATGGTTAAATTACATATATTCCATCAACATATTACCAACTTAACTTAACAAGGCAAGCACCTTGCAACCATCGACATTTAAAGTCCAGCTTTACGTTACATCACCACTTTTTTGATTGTTGTCTTGATAACTTAACTCTGCTCTATTTACAGCATTGTTTTGTTCCTAAGTATTTCTGTCCCATGAAGCTCGACCGCAATAGATTGCAACGCCAGTTTTGCCATGTGCGCAGTATAGAGTGACAATGGCTAGATATTATTAAGCTACAATATCAAACACGCTACACGATATTCTCACCACCTCTGACATTATTTACACTAGATAACAGCTCCACCAAATCTTTTTCCTGAAGCTTGACATTATAGGGTAACATTAAGTGAGGCCTTTCTTTGTAAGCCAGTGGTATCGACGCCATGCTTTCGCGAAGTATATGGGATCATTGTATTTTCCACATTAAAAAAGATTGTTTCAACGACGCCTTATCTCAAAGCAGATCTATAGAGTAATTACGTTAACATGTTTTGGGGCATGAAACGAGTTACGCGTGAATGACCGCTCATGGCACTCAGCTGACTTTAAATATTTATACATAGTTGTATAGGTATACATCTGATTATAATTTTTATATATGTGAATGGTGTGTTCAATTAAAAGCCAATCCTGGCCTTTTTAGCGGGCCAAAAATCTCACGCTGTGCAAAAATTCCGACTTTGGCGTGTATGATGATCATGAGTACATATTCAGTTATCGTTGACGTTGAAGAGTTTGAGTTGCTGACAATGAAATTACTCACCCTAGCAAAGAACGCATTAGTGTATTTGTCTTTGGCCATTCATCATGAAGAATCACAGCAAGCACAAAGCAATATTGCTATACTTTGTCCTGTACCTAAAAAATAAAAAATACTCATTCCTAGGGCAGTAACTAAATCTACCCGTTTAATCATCTATACAGTAAAAAACCAATTTCAACACTCAATTTTTAGGGTAACCCTCATAGATAAGGTGATGATGACTGCCATATTACTATCAAAATTTGACACAACCCAACTCTAAAGATAGACTATCACTATATCTTAAATTCTATTGATAGCCCCATGAGATACATCTATGCACGTGTAAGTACCGAGGAACAAAACGTTCAGCAGCAAGCTCAATACTTAGCTGAACGCTATGAGCATGATGCTATTGTTACCGAAAAATTTACTGGTACAACTACTGACCGTCCTAAATTCACCGAGTTAATGTCACAACTACAACAAGGTGACGCTTTGATTGTTTATCATGTAAGCAGGCTAGGTAGAAAGACCAGTGAAGTACTAGAAACTGTTGAAACCCTGAAAGATAAAGACGTTCAGGTTTATGTTGATCAACTTCAAGGTGTAGACATAACAAGTGGTGTAGGAAAACTGCTTTTTACCACTCTATCCGGGCTAGCCGAATTAGAACGGGAGCAAATGCTTGAGAGGCAGCGTATTGGCATTAACCGAGCAAAGGCTGAAGGTAAGTATACTGGTAGAAAGAAGGTGGATAAGAACCTTATTAATGCCGTTGATGTAATACGTGGTCAGGGATTCTCTGTCGCAAAAGCTTGTAAACAAGTCGGGATTGGTGAAGCCACATACTACAGAAATAAAGGTTTAACGACTGCCTCCTAAATTGGCATCCGACATAATTTTTAAACAATTTTATATTAACAATATATGCGTGAAATACATGAGTGTTCGATTAGATAAATATTTATGGGCTTGTAGGTTTTATAAAACACGTTCGTTATCTCGAAGTGTAGTAGCCTCTGGCAAAGTTAAATACAATGGCCAAGCATGTAAACCTAGCAAAATAGTTGAGTTAGGGGCAGTGATCAGAGTTCCAGCAGGGTTTGACTATATGGAAGTTGTGGTTAAGTCCATCAGTGATCAACGTGGAAAGGCTGAAGTTGCGCAGACGCTATATGAAGAAACCCCTGAAAGCATTAAGCAACGACTTAAAGATCAAGAAGCAAGAAAGCTCAGTGTATTTCATAGCCCTAGACCTGATCAAAAGCCATCCAAAAAGCAACGAAGAGAGCTAATCAAACTCAAGGTTCAATAGCGATTTTTGTATGTTAAATGCAGCAGAGTGATGAGATATTGAATATAAAAATGTGTATCCTGAATTTTGTATCTATGAATTACATACAAACACCTATAGAAACCCAGAGTATTACTGGCACCTCACTCACTCACTCACCCACAAGATACAATTTTCAGGTTCATATAAGTCGAAGGCAGCACGCTTTTATAAAACACGTGCGATAGCAAGGGAAATGGTACAAGGCGGTAAAGTGCATTATAATGGACAGCGAACAAAGGCGAGTAAAATAGTCGAAGTTGGTGCGATAGTGAAACTCGCTCAAGGTGTAGATGAAAAAATCGTAACCATAACGAAAGTGCTTGAAAAACGACAAAGCGCCCCCATTGCTCAGACCTTGTACCAAGAATCTGATGCTAGTATCGCCAAACGCGAAGAAAACAGCATCGCACGTAAAAATAATAGCTTTTTTGCTCCTCATCCGGATAAAAAACCCGATAAAAAGCAAAGACGCGAACTTTTAAAAATGAAATCAAGTTAGGTATAGCCGCTCATGCAACAAGATTTACTTCACCGTTATTTATTCAACGAACTAGATGTTCGTGGCGAACTCGTTCAAATTGAGAGTGCCTACAATGAAATGATTGCAAACCATAATTACCCAGCACCTGTAAAAGCATTACTAGGTGAGCTATTGGTCGCTACTTGCTTACTTACAGCTACATTAAAATTTGAAGGTGAAATAGCCGTGCAACTGCAAGGTGACGGACCCGTTAAATATGCAGTAATAAATGGTGATGATAAGCAAAATATGCGTGGTATTGCTCGTCTACAAAATGAAGTGACAGGCAGTACTGTCAAAGAACTAATCGGTAATGGCTATATGGTTATAACTATTACGCCAGATAAAGGTGAGCGCTACCAAGGTATAGTCCCTCTAGAGCATGACACTCTAAGTGAGTGTATTGAAAGTTACTTTGAGCAATCAGAGCAGTTAAAAACTCGTTTATGGTTTGCAACCAATACAACCGAAGGCAGTGCAAAGGCATGTGGTTTATTTTTACAGGTACTGCCTGTTGATAAACAGAAGTCAATTGAAGACTTCACCCACCTAGAAGCACTCAGCAATACGATAAAAGATGAAGAGTTGTTAAATTTTGATGCAAATACAATCTTAACTCGTTTGTATCATGAAGATAATCCACGTGTTTTTGAACCACAAAGCATACGTTTCAAATGTGGCTGTAGTCGCGACAAAACAATCACCGCATTAGTTAATGTAGGACAACAAGAACTACTCGATGATGTAGCAGAAAACGGCAGTGTTAATATCAACTGTCATTACTGCTTAAAAGAATATACGTTTAATGAGCAAGACATTAAGAGTATTTTCAACTAAAAACTCCATCTCAGCTCATCTTCCTACATAAAGCCGCAAAATATGCGGTTTTATATTATAAAAAGATGATACCGGTGTCATAAAAAGTGACATTTAATGACACCGGTATCATTGAAATTATTCATGTTTTTTTGCAAATATATATGTTTTTAGGGGCTTTACAGGCTCGAATATCTGAAAACCTTCTGTTACTATCATTACAGCTGAAGGGCACTATTTACCCAGAGCTATCCCGTTCAAACTCTCATACATAGTTAGGTATAAACATGATTACAAGCGCTACACGTTTTGTCGATTTAACCGCAGCTGAACTTGTCGAGCATGCGATCCGCCGTGGCGAAGGAACTTTAGCCGCAAATGGTGCTTTCGTAGCCATTACAGGAAAACGAACAGGCCGTTCACCTCGAGATCGTTTTATTGTACAAGAAGCTACAACACAAAATGAAATTCAATGGGGCAATGTAAACCGTCCTTTCGATGCTGACAAATTTGATGCTTTATGGGCACGCGTAGAAGCACATGTGCAAAGTAGTGACCACTTCACCTCTCACCTAGAAGTCGGCGCTGACCCAGAGCATTATTTACCTGTAGTTGTCACAACAGAAACTGCATGGCATCACATTTTTGCCAAAAACATGTTTATTGAACCTAAAAACTATAACGCTTCAAACTTACCACAATGGCAAGTGATGAACGTACCATCGTTTGTATGTGAACCAGATCGTGATGGCACTAACAGCGATGGCACCGTAATTATTAACTTTGCACAACGTAAAGTATTACTGGCGGGAATGCGCTACGCCGGTGAAATGAAGAAATCGATGTTCTCAGTTCAAAACTTCTTATTACCAGCTAAGGGTGTATTACCAATGCACTGTTCGGCTAACGTTGGTGAAGCTGGCGACACAGCATTATTCTTCGGTTTATCTGGCACTGGTAAAACAACGTTATCAGCTGACCCAACTCGCTTCCTAATCGGCGATGACGAACATGGCTGGGCACCTGGTAGTGTATTTAACATCGAAGGCGGCTGTTACGCAAAATGTATCGACCTTTCACAAAAGAATGAGCCTGTTATTTGGGATGCAATCCGCTTTGGCACTATCTTAGAAAATGTTGTGCTTGATGATAGAGGTGTGCCAGATTTTAACGATACAAGTCTGACCCAAAATAGCAGAGCTGCGTACCCATTAGAACATGTTGAAAAGCGTAAAGTAGAAAACCGCGCAGGTGAGCCTAAAGCTGTTGTATTCTTAACATGTGATGTGAGTGGCGTATTACCTCCTGTATCTGTACTGAGTGAAGAAGCCGCTGCGTACCACTTCCTAAGCGGATATACTGCTAAAGTAGGTTCAACCGAAATTGGTTCAACAAGCGATATAGAATCTACATTCTCAACCTGTTTTGGCGCACCGTTCTTCCCACGTCCTGCAGGTGTTTATGCTGAGCTTCTAATGAAACGTGTACGTGAGTTTGGCGCTAAAGTTTACCTAGTGAATACTGGCTGGACTGGCGGTCCTTACGGTATCGGCAAGCGTTTTGATATACCAACTACACGTGCTGTAATTGACGCTATAGTGTCAGGTAAATTAGCCGGTGTTGAAACTCAACATATTGATGCATTGAACTTAAACGTACCAGTTGCAGTACCAGGTGTTGATAGCAACCTTCTTAACCCTATTAACACGTGGGAAGATAAGGCTAAATATAATGAATATGCAGCTAAATTGGCTGCTGACTTTACAGAAAACTTTGCTAAATACGACGTATCTGACGATATTAAAAATGCAGGCCCTAAAGCTTAAAAATAACCTTTAGCCTCATAATTAAAACGCCAACCTTGAGTTGGCGTTTTTGATTCTAATTTTTACCCCAGCAACTAAGTTTCTTTAATAAATAACCGAATACATAAGATAGAACACTCCAACACCACAAGCCAAACTGTTAAAGGTTTACAGTCATATAAAAGTCTACTCTTTCGAGTCGAACTTTCTTTCATTTAGAGTAGGATAACAGCTTTATAGCAGTGGCGCTGTACCCTGCGCTAAAGAGCCAAAGAGCTAATTTTGCGTCATCATCTGGTAATGTACTAGATAACTAAAACACTCTTTACAAAGAGGCGCTTCGCTTAAGAGACACGACGCTTTAGAGAAGAAAATGTGAATATTACTTTCCTGCAGACGTAAAAAAGCCGCTTCATTTCTG
>TARA_B110000211_G_scaffold159636_1_pt1 | contig 23806 bp, 24 predicted proteins | sample TARA_B110000211 | Tara Oceans TARA_B110000211 (sample SAMEA4397516) | marine metagenome | biome: Polar Biome; feature: [DCM] deep chlorophyll maximum layer (ENVO:01000326); material: water (ENVO:00002006), including particulate matter (ENVO:01000060) such as... | depth 30 m
AGCTAAATCAATACAGTATTGATCATCATTTAAATCTACAAATATCTTATCGTATTTTGAATCTTCAATCTCATTAATACTTTTAAAAGCGTCACCCCAAAAAGATTTAATTTTATTGCTTCTTTTAACTTTAGAACAAACTTTAGGTAGATGACGATAGCAAGCGTCTACTATTTCAGGGTCGAGTTCAAACCAATCTATGTAATTAGAGTTATTTTCTAAACATGCTCTAGCGACACCACCATCACCTCCACCAATAATAGCAACATTGTTATTTTTTTTACTTAAATCAAAACTCGACTTAAAAAAATTTGAGCTATAAATTTTTTCATCTTTTTCAGCAACTTGTATTTCGTGATCTATAAATAAAGCATTACCAAATTCCTCTATGTCCATTACTTCAACAAATTGACCAACTTTAGAAGTAAATTTTTCTAATACATTTTTTACAACGTAATATTTCTTTTGCCCTGGTGTGCTGTAAATATCGTCATATAGACCGATACTACTTCTATCAAAGGCATTAGATACAACTCTTTCGTGTTCAATTTCATTTCTTAAAATTTTTAAAGCAACTTTTGGATTTATTTTTCCACATGTAAAGAAATCAAAACTTATAACTCCTCTTTCTGGAAAAGTGTGAAAGCTAAAGTGGCTTTCTGACAATAACGCTACTAAAGTAAAACCTTGTGGTTCAAACTTATGAGAGGCTACATTTAAAATCTCAACTTGTGCAGCTTTTGCTATTTTGTAAATAACTTTTTCGTAAAACTCTGTTGAATAGTTTTTTTTTACACCTAAGAAATCTAATGTTATGTGCTCACCAACTTTTATCATTTAAAATTATCCTTTTTTATAATTTTTAAATTTTTCTAAAACAATTTTTATTTCTTTTTTTGAAAGTATTTTAGGAATTCCAATTCTTAGGGCATTTATATATTGATGGCAAATATTTTCGATTTCTTGTGCAAGATCAAAAGCTTTTTCTAAACTGCTTCCAAACACAACTTGTCCGTGATTTGCAATTAAACAGGCTGTTCTATTTTTTAATGCTTTAATAATGTTTCTTGAAAGTTGTTTGGTTCCAAAAGTTGCGTATTTGGTGCATTTTAAATCCTCACCACCAGCTACTGCAACCATATAGTGAAAAGCTGGAATGTTTTTTTGATGTGAAGAAACAGCTATTGCACAGGTTGAGTGCGCGTGCACAATAGACTTAGCTTCTTTTTTATTTACATATATATCTTGATGGAATCTCCATTCAGAAGAAGGTTTGCTCTTTTTTTTGTCAAAAATTCCTTTTAAAGAAACAAAAACAATATCTTTAATTTTTAATGTAGAATACTTCTTTCCAGATGGAGTTATATAAAAACCATCTATTCCTTTTTCTTTTGCTCTGACTGAAATATTACCTGATCTTAAAGCTGATAAATTAGTTATGTTCAATTTTTTAGAATATTTAATTACCTCTACTTTAAGTGTGCTCATTAAAATCTACTCTTTATTTACAAAAATTTAAATTTTCTTATCAAAAATTTTACTATTTGTGGAAAGAACTCTTGCAAACAATCAGTACTGTACCAATTATGAGATGAAAACAAAACTGTAATTAATATTAAGATTATTTTTTTCATTATTATAATAAATTTTCCTTAAAGAAGTTTATGAACTGAGGCATATATTCGTCCATATGTTTACCACCTATTGTAACACCTCTATCTAAACATTTTTCTTTTTTGAAAATTCCAAACATCTTTTTAAATGTTTTACTTGGCTCATCTTGAGCTGCTTGCATTGCCGTTTCCATAGAAGGAAAAAGTTTATACTTATTAATTACTAAATCTGCCATTACCCCAGTAGTGTTTCCCTCATTATCAACTGTAATTGCTGGACATTCATGAAGTGTCATTGCCATTTTAATTCTTTTAGGCTTACCTCCAGAATGCCATTCATGGAACCAGCCTTCTTTGATGTCGATTTTTACCTGTCCTGGTTTAGCTTTAATCTTTTTAGCATATTCCTCACAATGCTTTGCTATAGTATAGTCATCTGCTCCACCGTGAACTACAAGTAGTTTCGTATTTGATGTTAACTCTGGCTTATCAAAAAAACCTGACATTCTACATTCAGCTGCTTCTGGAAGAATTGCATCAAAACCTTTAGTTCCTTCCAAAAATTTTGATGTAAATTTAACATCTGCTAAATAAAATGAATTTGTCCCACCTCTTGAGTGTCCAGTTGTTCCGAACTTACCATTTGATCTAGGATGTGATTTTAATAGTTTTAAAGCCATCATTGCATCGATAGCTCCATTAACCAGTGGAACTCTAGACTGATCTCTCCAAGTTTCTCTTGCTCCTCTGGCACAAAAATTATCAATTATCATTACGCCTATCCCAGCAGCTAAAAGATTTTTATGACTATGATAAAACCAATCGTTCCAGATATACATAAAAGGTCCACCGCTACTATGAGTATAAATTACAATTGGAACTTTTCCTGTTCCTTCTGGCAACATAAGATATGCAGTTATATCAACTGGATTATTTTTAATACCGTCGGTAAGAACAGTTCTTTGATCAAATCCTGTATATGAACTAAATTTAATTAGTTCTCCACCCTTCATTTTTGGATGCTTTGAAATATAATTTAGTGCTGATTTTTTCTTTCTACATTCCTGTTTTGAATCCATGTTTGGTGTTATACCTTTAGTAGAATGTGCATAAACATTAGTAGTGATAAAAATTGTAAATAAAATTAATAATATTTTTTTCATATCATTTTATTAAGTTATTTTTTTTAGCAAATCTATAAAATAAATTAGATCCTTTTTTTAAATTTTTTTTCCAATCATTAGAAGAATTGCTATCTGCATTGTCTGAGACATATTTAAAACACCTAAATTTTATGCCTTTTTTTTTACATACTTTTGCAATCGCATAGGCTTCCATATCTACAACGTCTACTTCCATTTCAATTTCTTTATCCACAAAATTATCGCCGCTTCCACAGCTATATCCTTCTGCTAGTACTATTTCATTTATATCGTCAAAGGGCGTTTCACCTAGTTTAAAGTTTAAAGATCGAACGTCCATATCTCTTTGATAAAATTTAGTACATTCAATTAAACCACTTAAGTCTCTTTTTTTTGCACCAGCAGTACCAAAGTTGATAATCAAATCAGGATTTGTCTCTTTTATTAATTTCAAAGTATTAAATGTTGCATTGATTTTACCAACACCTATATGTTGAAAAAAATTCATTCCTTCTGTTTCGTGTTTTAATGCGGCTATAAATAAATTCTTCATTGTATTTTTAATATCAAAATTGTAGTAGTTATTGAAGCATGGATTTAAAAAAACACATTAGATCAATTCCTGATTATCCAAAAAAGGGAATTTTATTTAGAGATATTACAACTTTAATAAAAAATGCTGAAGCATTTAAATATACTAATGATAAAATCATTGAATTAGCCAAAAAAATTGAGTTTGATAAAGTAGCTGCTATTGAGTCTAGAGGATTTGTTTTTGCCTCAACAGTTTCTTACAAGCTAAAAAAGCCATTTATTCTTTTGAGGAAAAAAAATAAACTACCGGCTGAAGTACACTCTGTAGATTTTGAACTAGAATATGGAAAAGCAACCATTGAAGTTCACAAAGATTCAATTGATAAAGATGAAAAAATTTTAGTTATCGATGACTTAATTGCAACAGGTGGAACCGCAGAAGCTGCAGCTAAATTAATTGAAATATCTGGTGGAAAAATTGCTGGATTTATTTTTGTGATAAACTTATTTGATTTGCTAGGTAATAATTTGTTGAAAAGAAAAGGTTATAAAACTGATAGTCTAATTGAATTTCCCGGTCATTAAATTTCTTTATTTTTCCAGGTACTAGGAGTTAACTCATTGTTGATTTCAATATTTATATTATAATCAAAAGGTCTTGTTCCTCTTTTTTTAATATAATCAAAAGTTTTTTGAATACCCTCTTGTAAAGAAATAGTCGTTTTATAATTTAATAAGGTTCTTGCTTTATCAGCTGAACATGTTGCATGTTTAACTTCTTTAGGTCTATCTTTTTTATGTATCGGTTCTAAATTTATTCCTGTTATATTTGAACAAATTTCCGCTATTTTATTAATTGTCACAAATTCCTCATCTGGTCCAATATTAATAGTTTGTTTATTTAAATTTGTTTGATTTAGCATCGGTATTAAACAGCTTAAGCAATCATCTATAAATGAAAAACATCTAGTTTGATTACCATCACCATAAATTATAGGCGCTTTTCCTTGCATCATTCTATTAATCATTATCGATACGACATTTCTAAAAGGATCGTCATATTTTTGTCTTGGACCAATAATATTATGCGGAACAGCAATAACCCACTCTATACCGTTTAAATCACAAAGATTTTTTAAAACTTCCTCAGATGCAACTTTTGAAATAGCATAGGGGTCAACTGGCTTAGGTTTCATAGTTTCTGAGAATGGAGATAATTGATCTCCATACCTAGCCATTGATGAACAAAAAATTATTCTTTCTACTTTTTCATTAACTGCGGCAGTAAAAATTGAAACTGATGCTAAATAGTTATTTTTTGTTATTGCAACTGGTGAAAAAACTGAGAGTCCCTCGTGAGCAGTTGCTGCACAATGATAAACTATTTCGATATCTTTCATAATAACCTTAACTTGATCGAAATCACAACAATCAATTTTTTTAAATTTAATATTTTTTGGAATATTGTCTTCGTAACCACCAATCATGTTATCAATGCCAATTACATCGTGACCTAAAATTGCTAATTTTTCAGAGAGATGCGAGCCAAGAAAACCTGCTGCTCCCGTAACTAATATTTTTTTTTTTATAAATGACATTGCTGTTATTTATAATAAAAATTTGATCAAATCAATTAAAATACATTTGGTCTATACCAAGATTTATTACCGACGATAGAATTGATTAGACCTGAAGCTCTTTGATAATAAATTTTTTTTTTATTTTTTTCAAAAATTATTGAATAAAATACTATTTTAAATAATGACGATATTAATTTTTTAATAACTTTTATAAATGCAAAAAAAAATCCATTATATTTTTTATGATAATAGAATGTAGACCACATCCAATGCCAATTTCGTGATAACTCCATTTCATAATTTATTGATTTATTGTGTGAACTACCCCCAATATGATTAATTTTTATATTCGGGTCTAAATAAATTTTTTTTTTTGCTATTTTTAAACGTCTGCATAGATCTATCTCTTCAAAATAAATAAAAAAATTTTTATCGAAAAAGCCAATATCTTTAAATTGTTTCATATTAAAAAACATTGCAAAACCCTTTACATTTTCTACTTCAATCACATTATTATTATTTTTTTTTATATTTTTGTCTTTTTCTTCCTGTATTGCTGGACTGACAATTGCAAAATTAGGTAAAGAATTTGCTGTTGCAAAAAAATTATCTATTGAGTTTTTTTCTATTGTAGTATCGGGATTTAAAATTAAAGAATATTTAGTCTTTACTTTAGATAAACCTAAATTATTTCCATTAGCGTACCCAAGATTTATACCAGTTAATTCACATTTAACATTTGAATATTTTGTTTCAAGAATATTTTTAAAGTCTATATTATCTGAATTTTCAATAATTATTATACTGATATTAGAACTAATGGAATCTATACATGAAAAAATTTTTTCGTCGCTATTAAAAGTATTTATAACAACTGTTAGATCTTGATTGGTCATAAGTTTATTGTATTCATTACAAATTATATATATATTATGTGTCAATAGTCTGGCAAATTAAATGAATAAAGTAATTGTTACTGGCGGAAACGGTTTTATTGGAAGTAATTTAATTAAATTCCTTCTACAAAAAAACTATTTTGTAATAAATATAGACAAAAACACATATTCAAAAGACTCTTTTGTTCTTAAAAATGTAAAAAAAAAAAATTATATTTTTTATAAGCTTGATATAAATAATAAGAAGAAAATTTTAAATATTTTAAAACGACAAAAACCTAAATATATATTTAATCTTGCTGCAGAAACACATGTAGATAGATCTATTGATTCTCCAAAAGAATTTATTAATAGCAATGTTTTAGGAGTTTTTAATTTACTTGAAGCCATAAGGGAATATAAGAAAAAAATAAGATTAATACATGTGTCTACAGATGAAGTTTATGGTGATATAAAAGGTAATTTGAGATCAGATGAAAAATATTCTTATCAACCTAGTTCGCCGTATTCTGCCACTAAAGCAAGCTCCGACCATTTAATTAAATCATATGTTAGAACGTTTGGAATTAATGCATCTATCTCAAATTGTTGTAATAATTTTGGTCCTGGTCAGTTTCCAGAAAAACTCATTCCTACCTTAATTTTCAATATTATTAATAATAAAAACTTACCAATTTATGGAAAAGGAATTAATTCCAGAGAATGGATACACGTAGATGACCATTGCAGGGGTCTTTTCACTATTCTAAAAAAGGGTAAAATAGGAGAAAGCTATAATATTGGAACCAACAAAAATTTTAATAATCTTAATTTAACCAAATTATTACTAAATATTATTAAAAGCAAAAAAATAAAAATTGGTAAAAATGTTAAGATTAAATTTGTTAAGGATAGACCTGGTCACGATCTAAGATACGCATTAAATAGTGGAAAAATTAGAAAAGAGTTAAAGTGGAAACCCCTAAAAAATTTTAAAACTGGATTAAGTGAAACTTTTGATTGGTATTATAAAAATTATGAATTTTTTAAAAATTTTTCAAAAAAATTATTTTTTAAGAGATTAGGATTATATAGATGATAAAAAAAGGTATTATACTTGCTGGTGGTCATGGCACCAGAATGAGTCCTCTAACTAAAGCTGTTAATAAACAACTATTACCAATATATGACAAACCGCTAATTTATTATCCTTTATCAGTATTAATGTTAGCTGGTATTCGAAATATATTAATTGTTGTTAACAAAGGACAGCTAAATCAATTTAAAAAGGTTTTAGATGTTGGGAATAGATTTGGTGTAAATATTCAATACATAGAGCAAAGCAGACCTAGAGGACTACCCGACGCTTTTATATTAGGTCAAAAATTTATTGGAAAAGATAATGTTTCTTTAATCTTGGGAGATAATTTTTTCTACGCGCAAAGTTTAACCATAAAATTAAAAGAATGCGTTAAATTAAAAAATGGATGTAAAGTTTTATTACATCCAGTAAATACGCCTGAATTATATGGTGTAGCGTCAATAAATAAATATAAGAAAATAACAAATTTAAAAGAAAAGCCAAAAAAATCAAAATCAAATTTAGCAGTAACTGGACTATATTTTTTTGACAATAAAGTCATAGAATATAGCAAATCACTTAAGCCGTCTAAGAGAAATGAAATTGAAATTATTGATCTTTTAAAAAAATATAAAACTAAAAATAAACTAGATGCAGAATTTTTAGGAAGAGGTGGAGCCTGGCTTGACACTGGATCAATCAGTAACTTCTATGATACGTCAGCATTTGTTTCTGCTTTAGAGAACCGACAGGGTCTTAAAATTGCTTGTCTAGAAGAAATTGCATTTAATTCGGGTTGGATTAATAAACAAAAAGTTTTTGAAGCAATTAAATTTTATGGAAATTGTTTATATTCAAATTATTTAAAGAAATTAATTAAATAACTTTAATGAAAAAAATATTAGTAACAGGAGGAAACGGTAGATTTGCAAGTGAACTCAAAAAAATTAAAAGTAATTATAAATTTGAATTTAGAAATAAAAAACAATTAAATATATTATCAATAAAATCTATTGAAAGTAATGTTAAAAAATTTAAACCAAATATAATTTTGCATTTAGCTTCTTTATCAAGACCTATGGCAATTCATGATAAAGATATTAATAAAAGTATAGATTTAAATATTATTGGCACCTCTAATATTGTGAAGATATGCAATAAAAATAAGATAAAATTAATTTTCTTTTCAACTGGATATGTATATCCAGGCACGAAAGGAAATTACAAAGAAGAAGACTCTGTGCTTCCATGGAATAATTATGGTTGGTCTAAATTAGGTGCTGAATCTGCAGTACATTTATATAAAAATTCATTAATAGTAAGAGCATGTATGACGGAAAAACCTTTTATACACAAATATGCCTATAACAATGTTAAATCCAATTTTACTTATCATGAAAATATCGCAAAAATATTTTATAGAATTATAAACAAAAAAGGAATAATTAATATTGGTGGAAAAAGCCAAACTATTTATAATTTTGCTAAATATTATAACAAAAAAGTTTTAAAAAAAGTTTCTAAAGGAGAATTTCCAAAAAAAATGGATATGAATTTAAATAAATTAAAAAAAATTATTAAATTAAAAATTTAAAACAAAATTTCAAGATTTATTAATCATTAAATGAAAAATAATATTGATATAAATAGAAGTCTGAGGTAGTTTTACCTAGCAGTAAAATCTGTTTTATTTAAAAATTATTATGAAAATATTCACTGAAAGCTTTCTAAATATTAAAAATTCTGAAATCTCTAAAGAAATAAGAGAAAAAGGTTTTTTTAAGCATGAAAATTCACTCACGCCAGAATTTATAAACAGTATTGAGGATGATGTTAAAACTAGCGGTATAAGCTTAAATAATAATTATGTATCGGGAGTCTATTACACCCATGGTAATCAATTTTTTTTAACACACATGTTAGCAGCATCTAAAAATTTTTATAATTATTGCGTAAACTCTAAAGTAATTGAATTTTGCAAAGAATTTTTTGGTACAGAATTTAGATTAAAGGCTATCAGATATTATGAAAATTTTGGAGGTCAACAAATGATGTGGCATACGGATAATAGATTATATGAAAAATCAAAAAAAATAGAAACACACACTACATCTCCAGGAATAATTTTTTTAGCATACATAAGTGACGTAGATGATGGGGAATTTCAATATATTAAAGGTTCACACATTTGGTCTGGAAAAAATACTCACCATGATTACACGGTAGACTATATTAACAAAAAATATGCTGATGATATTGTAGGATTTAAAGGTAAAAAAGGAACTGTTTTAATTTATAATGCATGGGGCGTACATAGAGCTAAGCCATCCCAAAAAAAGGAATTTGTTAGAAAAACACTCTTCTTTCAAGTTGAAAAAGATATTAAACATAGCGAACCTATTTTGCTAAATTCCGAATTTATATCTGAATTAAATGATGATTTAAAAATGTACTTAGGATTTGGAAAAGAAGCTACTAATAAAATTTATCCAGCAACTAGTATTTATACAATGCCATTGAATAAAAAAGTTTCATTAATAATATACAAATGGATCTTAAGTAGGGTTCTTTTAAGTTTGCCAGGATTTATCAGAAAAAGAGTTAGAAATTATTATAATATTCCAACAAATAAATAATACGAACAATAAAATTAATATTTCAAATAGATTAGGATTATTATTAAATGAAAATATTTAAAACAAAATTTAAAGATTTACTAATCATAAAACAAAAAAATAATATTGATATAAGAGGAAGTCTAAGAGAGACATATAGTAGAAAAGTTTTTAAACATAATAAATTTATCTTTGAATATTGCACAATATCTAAAAAGAATTCTTTAAGAGGTTTTCATTATCAATATAAATTTCAACAAGCTAAATATGTTAATGTTATTAAAGGTAAGATTTTAGATTGCGTAATTGATTTAAGAAAGAATTCAAAAACTTTTGGTAAAGAATTTAAAATTGTTTTATCCGAAAAGAATTGCTTAAGCTTGTATATTCCTGAGGGTTTTGCTCATGCCTATTATAGCTACGAAAAGCAAAATATTATCTACTATAAATTAACAAACTATTATAAACCTCAATTTGAAAGAGGAATAAATTCAATGGATAAAGATCTAAAAATAAAATGGCCTGGTAAAAAATGTAAAATGTCAAAAAAAGATAAAAAACTAATGAGTTTTAATTTTTTCTTGAAATCAGTTGGCGGCCTCTAACCTTCTTATAAATTCGTAATATCTTTAAAATAAATTGGTAGAGTTTTATATATAGTATATTTTTTAAACCAATAAGATAAATATCTTTCAGCTAAAAATCCGTATATTCTTTTTAATCCAAAACCTTTTAAGTTTTCAAATCCAAAAACTTTTTCACATCTGTTCAACCATGGGAAAATAGAATCATAGTATTGTAATAAAATATGAGGTTTACATATAAACATATTATGTGGGTTAAAAAAGGTATTTGTCTCGGTAAATTCTTTAAAATCATTTCTTTCTTCAGGATCCAAAAGTTTAATAGCTTTTTCCAAATTTCCTTCACCATGCCACATGTCAAAATGAAATTTTATTGTTCTTTTATTTTCGTCTAAAAGAAGACTAGGATTAAAGAGCATTTTTTTAAAATTTCTTTTAATAAATTTCATAAATCGAAACTGATTTACATAAAACGGTTCACCAATAAAGCTATCATATTCGTATAAATGAACAGGAATTTTTTTTATTATTTTTGAATTTAATTTTTCTAAAGTAATTTTTTCTTCATCAATTTTATTTATGGACCAAAACTTTCTATATTGACAAAAACCCACCCAATTAGTTTTTATTTCCTTGAGATAATTTTTCCAAATCCAATAGTGGAAGGTGTATTCACCATAATAGGGATTTTTATGAGCAATAATATCATTTCCGGATTTATCAGTAAACCATCCCTCTGAAAAATTGCTTTCACCTAAACCGACAGGTATATATTCTAACTTTTTTATTTTTTTTAAATGATTGTTATCTAAAGTAAGACAAAACATTTGTAGATTTTTCATATTTATAAGAATATTTTTTAAATTATTTATTTTATATTTTACTAGCAATGATTTATATATGCTTAACCTAAATTTATGAAGAAATTAAGACAAATACTTTTTTTTTTATTAAAGAAAATATTAGCTAAAAATCAATATCAAAGAATTTTATTTTATTATCATAAAAAAAAACAAAGAAAGATATATAAGAATTTATCTCTAGAAGGGATATTCTCCAAAATATATAAAAATAATTTGTGGGATGATAAATCACTCAATAATAATAATTCCTTTTTTTCTGGTGCTGGCTCTCATAAAAAGCAAATTGTAGAGCCTTACATAGAAATTATTACCAAATTTTTAAAAAAACAAAACAAACCAATTATAATTGATGCGGGATGTGGTGATTTTAATATTGGAATTAATTTTGTAAAATTTTCTGATAAATACTATGCATTTGATATTGTGGAAAATCTTATTAAACATAATAAAGAAAAATTTAATTTTGATAATCTATTTTTTGAAAAAAAAGATATAACCGTAGATATTTTACCAAGCGGAGATATTTTATTTTTAAGACAAGTGTTACAACACTTAAATAATAGTTCTATACTTAAGTTTTTAAAAAATATTAGAGGAAAATTTAAATTTTTAATAGTAACAGAGCATGTTCCGTATAATAATTATAAAAAAAACTTGGATAGAATTTCAGGTGGATTTTTAGGTAACTATTCAGGTATTTATTTAGAGGAAGAACCTTTTAATATGAGTTATCTTAGTAAAGAAGAGCTTTTGTCAATACCAGTTAGTAAAAAACTTGAAGATGGATTAATAAAAACTATTTTATATAATATTGATTAGACTTAGTAACATTTTATTTTTTTGGTAGCGAGAGGCGGATTCGAACCGCCGACCCCAGGCTTATGAGTCCTGTGCTCTAACCAACTGAGCTACCTCGCCATTATCTGATAAGTTTTATACCACTTTTTTACTTAGTTTCAATATTGAACTCTTTATTAATTGTAATTGTATAGACTTTGAACGCCAAAACAATATTTTGAAAATCTTATCCTCTGCATAGGATAGTCTTCTCTAAGCTCATCTAAATTTTTATTAATTGAAGTTTTTAATTCAACGATAATTTTATTGTCATTAAATTTAAAATTCGTATTAAAATCTATATATTCAATTTCTTTATCTATTGAGATCCTCACATCATTTAATATTGAATATTCCCTGATGTATTTAACATATAATTTTGGATGACAAACTCCGTACTGGTTATCGAAAATTCCTAAAGATTTGTATTTTTCAAAATCATTTAAATCAATAATTTTTCTAGTCTTAAATCTTCCTTCTACTGAAGAGTTTTTAATTTCTAAATAGATTTTCTTGTCATTATCTTGAGGGTAATTTCTAATTCTTATTTTTTTTCTAGGGACTAATCCTTCTATAGAGTCATTATGCATGTCTAAATTAAGATTATCAAAATATAAACTTTCAATTATTCTTGGGTGATGAATTTTTTTTACAGATTTTTTTGCTAGAAATTCTTTAAATTGAATTAAATTCTCTGATTTAATATATAGCTTTTCTTCGGTTCTAAAACTCATTTTTATCCTCTCTCTTTTAAACCAAATCTTTTATAATATTTCGAACTTATTTTTATAAGTTCATTAGCTTCTTTAGAGGATCCAAAATTAATAAATTCTACAATATTTTTTCCTTTATAATTTTCAAACCAATTTTTTACTTCTTTTACTAAATTTGGATATTCGCTATTTAAGTGCTCAATATTATTAAATTTATAGAATTTACTTTTTTCTGTTACCGCTATTATCTTATCATCCTTGCTTCCCGTATCATTCATTTTTAATATTCCAATAGCTTTCACCTTTACCACATTTCCTTGTGATAAAGGTTTTCCCAAAATAAATACATCTAAAGGATCTCCGTCACCTCCTCTTGAAATTGGTAAAACTGTTCTTGGTATCATTCCGTAGTTAACTGGATACGGAGAATAATTTATTTCTCTCGGTGTACCCATGTAAAATTCTCTTACAAGTGCACCACTTAGCTTTGATACTTCCCATTTTTCTTTCATTCCTGAAGAGATTTCAATTACAGCATTAAAGGTTTCGTCATCATTAAATGTTTTATGATCTTTTATGAAATTTTTAACAATATTAGATCCTCTTGTTTGAGATACTTTCAATTTCTTTGGGTCATAAAGTTTGCCAAAATTATGATTACTTAAAGCGTTCTCACTAGAAAAAATTTTTGAAAATTTATCTATTTCAGCTTTTTTATAAAAATTTTTACAATTCAGATTTTCTATTTTAATATACCCACCCTCGTACTCTTGTTTTTTTTTATATGCTGATACACATATTTTTAGATTATTCATAATGGCTGTATTTAATTTTAGAACTGAACTGTCTTTTGAAGCTATACCCATGTTAGCATTAGCAATATTGATTTTTTTGATATTTATTAATGATTTTTCACCTACAGATAATCCTTTATCTCCACAAAATTTTAATTTCAAAGTTTCTAATTGATATTTTCCAGAAGAAAAATCTGCACAATCGTTTTTAGCAGAATTTATATTTATAGAATTAAATTCTAAATTAGAAAAATCTACATCTAATCCGTCGCTTAACGAATTGTCTATTATTAAATTATTAATACTTCCACTAACATTAATAAAATTTACAGAGTCTTCACAAGTTGAATTAATTGATTTAATATCAAGACTTTTAACGTTCATATTAATAAAAGATAAGCAACCGGTTAACCCTCTATTATTAATTGGAAAATTTTTAGGAAAAGATTTTAAGTCAAATTTATTTGACTCTTTTATTGTATTTGAACCATTAAAAACTATGTTTAAATTTTCTAAATTACCGCCTTTAAAAAAAGCTTTAGCTCCAGGATCAACTTGAGTAAAAGTAAGGGTTTTATTCACTTTATCATTTTGAAATTTAATACCTTTCTCTAAAAATAACAAAGTTGAACCGAAATTTAAAATCTTTAAGTCTTTTTGATTTTTTTTTATTTTTTTTAAATCAATATTTTCTCCTAAAAACTGATAATTTGTATTATCAATTCTTAATTCACCTTCAAGTAATTTGCTTAACTCATCATTTGAGGGTTTATATATTTGACAGTTTTTTAAATAAATCTTGCATTTTTCAAAATATTTATTTTTTGAGTTTATTTTAATTATGTAAGCATTGGGATCAATGTCTTTCATATTATTGTTAAACTCTGTTAAAATATTATCAATTGGTTTAAATTGATTATGTTCAATAATTTCTTTATCTATAGAGTTTACATAGTATGTTTTGATATTATTTAAATTTTTTTTAATTTTAGATATTTTATTTTTTATTTTATTTTTTGATAAATCTATTCCTAATAAAGAGATTTCATCATAAAAATTATTAATATCAATTGTATTTAAATTTTTTTCTAATTCTGAGAATACATTTATCATATTTAATGGCAGCGGTTGTCTTAATTTTTTTGTGCCAGTTGTTGCATTGCTAAAATCAATTTGCGGGTTTGCATCATAGGTGATTGGTTCAAAAAACCTTTCTATAGGATTCCAATAAAATTTTCTATTACTTACACTTAGTCCATGATGACTGTTTGTTGATTGCATAAATAAGTTATAAACATGTAATTTAAAAGTTTGTTTCAAGTCAAAAAAAGCTAATAGTGAATTATCTAGGTCGTAATCAAAATAAAAAAAATCATTTTTTTCATCTTTAAACCGATTAGCATAATAAAGGTATATTAAATTTAAATTCGTTAGTGCTTCTAATGAAATTTCTTTATGTATGCTTCCTCTATTTACTATATTTGCATTTGTCTGCTTTCCAAGCATTACTTTAACAGTTTTGTTTTCAAAAAATGGTTTACCAATTGACCAATTGCTCAACTGATTATCAGGTATATCTTTTACTAGTTTAAAAAAGAATTTTTGGTCACCTTCTAATATTGGACCCTCTCTACGATTATTAAATTCTAGCAGTTCTTTAGTTGCCTTCTCTTGGAATAACATTATTGACTCTGATTGGTTTACTCTTGCTTTAACCTTAAAAGATCTAGGTGCTAGATATCCAAAATTTCTTAAGATTTGATTTTGTATTACAACGTCGTTTAAATTACCTCTTACGTCTGGTTTAAAAAGTTTGAATTTTGTAATACCTTTTATATTTCCGTCTTCTAAGTTTATATCTAGACTTTGGATTACAGAATTCCCGTGAAGAGCGATATGGTCTTTTGCATCTCCGCTGTGCCTAATTCTCGCTTTTAAATAGCATTTAATACCATTTTGATAAGTAACTAGAATATTTGCCTTAAATTTTCTTTTAAACTCGTCGCTTATAAATCTCGTTCCACTTGTTATTATATTAATATTATTAACAGTCCAATTTCGATAATTAAGAACATCAATTTCAATTTTTTCTATTTTAAATTTTTGATAATTAACTAAAAAATCTTCAGAAATAGGATAATTACAACCAACAAATTTTTTCTTATGTTTTTCGGATGAATGTAATTGATTTGTAAAAATTAATATAAGAAAAAAAAGAAGAATTTTTTTCATAAGATTTTTTTTAATTAAAAACTACATTAATTTTTTCAATACTTTTATTACTAGAAATTTTATCTTTAAATTCTTGTAATGAATTTTTATTACTAAAACTCAATCTATAAGTATAATTTTTTGAAGTTGGATCACTTAAATAATTCACTAGAAACTCACTTTGCTCAATAACATCAATTTTTTCTTTTGAAAAAACTTCTAATGAATTTGAAATATTGCCTTCGTTAAAAGACATATTATAAAAGGTTTTGCCAAACTTATTGGAAATCTTTTGTAATATTTTTACTAAAAGAATTACTAAGATTGTGCACACAACTAATTGGATTGCCCATTTCGTTCTTACGCTAGTTGCAATACCTATAGTAATTAAGTCAAAATACATTATCAGTTCTAAAGCACTTTTTACAGGGTGGCGAAATCTAACAATTGAAAGTGCACCGATCATACCAAGAGATAGAGCTATGTTACCTGAAATTGTTTTTGTAATAACATAAGTAATAACAGGCAAAATTAAAAAAGCTACTGTCTGAGAATGAGATTTTGCCCAAGCTTGCCCTGTTAACGTAAGAGAAAATCTTAGCAGTAATCCACTTGTAATTAGTAAAAGTATTGGTTTTATTTCATCCACGATAAGAGCCTTATATACTTTTTTCTATTAAATAGAAACATTATATTATTATTAAACTGTAGATCCTAAAGTTTTATTTAATAGATTAATATCTACTTCAATATCTCCATTTTGATCATTAAAATTGAAAGTTTTATTTACAAAACTTAAGTGATTATAAATCAGATTATTATTTTCAACTAAATTTTTGATAGCATCACCAGCAGTGACGGCCTTTAATTCTAAGATTTTTGTTTTAGGTTGTGAAAAAATAGTGTTAGCAAAACCAGCACCATGTAAACCAATAATATATTCAGCATTATTAAATATTTTTATTTGTTCTAAAAAATTATAATTACTTAAAGTAAGACTTTGAAATCCTTTTCGTACTAAAAATTTCTCTACTTCTTTTTCATTACTAATAAATCTAAATGTTTTACCATCTTTTCTATTAATAAATATTTTTTTTACTTTCTTTTCATTTTTTTCAGATTTAATTTTACTTAAAAAATTTTTTTTTAAGAAATCAATTATCCACTGGGGAATATAAAGAGAGTCTACAAGAGGATCGTTTAAAAGATTGTAGGGATGTGATGTAGCAACAATTTCATCTGCGGATAGATGTCTATACACTTTACTCGATAATCTTTTTAGTTCAGGCAGGTTTAGTAAGTCTAAACTCTCTTTTTGAAACGTTTGATTTAAGTCTGGGAATAAATAAAAATCTATATTTTTATTATTAATTGATTTTTCTAGGATGCCTAATCTTGGAAGAACATCGAAAAGCCAATGCCAATAATTATGATTACCGCCTCCACCAGTTAAAAGCGAAAATACGCTTCCTTTTAATTTTTTTTTAAATCTAGGAGTGCCTTTTTTAAAAACACTATTAAACCTACATTCTTCATTAACGGGTAATCCTATTTCATTATTTCTATATTGAAAGGAAGGGCCATTAATTATTGAATTATCTTTTATAATTGCTAAATCGTGTATCCTATCTGTATATAAGATAGAATTCTTGCAATGATATAATTTATACGAGTTTTCGGATAATATAATTTTTTCTTCAATAACATCTTCACGAGCGTTAGCTACATAAATTGATTCAATTTTTCCGTAAATTAATTTGAAAATTTTATAAATAAAAAATTTATAAAAATTTGAAAAAGATTTTTTAAATTTATACATAAAAATTTGTAGGTTTTTTTTTAGACGCTTTTTATTTGATGAATTTATTATTTTCAACGTACCAGCTAATTGTTTTTTTAAGCCCTTCTCTAATAGAGATTTTGGGATTGAAGCCTATTTCGCTATTTGCTTTGACTATACTCAAGTATCTTCTCTTTGGACCAGTAGGTTTATTTTTTATCCATTTAATCTTTCCTTTAAAACCAACTTCCGTCTTTATTAAATTAGCTAAAATTCTTATAGAAACTTCTTTACCTGAGCCTAAGTTCAGTGGAGAAATTTTTTTGTATTTTTTTGCAACTGAAATTATCCCATCAACTATATCATCAACATAACAAAAATCTCTGGTTGTATTTCCATCTCCCCAAACTTCCACAAAGAGTTTTTTATTTATTTTGCCTTCGTAAAATTTTTTAATAAGTGCAGCGATAACGTGGGAAGTATCTGGGTTAAAATTATCTTTTGGTCCGTAAAGGTTTGTTAAAAGAATTAAAATAGATTTAAATTTATATTGTTTAAAATAACTTAATGAATGAGTATGAATAATTCTTTTAGCTATACCGTATGAAGAATTAATTTCTTCTGGGTATCCTTGCCATAAATTTTTTTCATTAAATGGCAAGGGAGTTTTTGCAGGATAAGAAGAAACTGATCCTGTTGAAATTATTTTTTCTACTTTATGTAAATAAGCGTTATGAATAACATTTAAGTTAATCATAGCATTTTCATAAAAAAACTTTCCTGGGCTTTTTTCATTAATTCCAATACCTCCTACTGCTGCTGCTAAATGAAAAACAATATCTGGTTTATATTTTTGGTACAAATGTTTAACATTTTTTTCATAAACTAAATTGTATTTTTTATGTCTTACAATAAATATATTTTTACAGTTTAATAATTTTAATTTTTTGACTAAAGCTTGTCCTAAAAAACCTGTTCCACCTGTAATTAAAAATTTTTTATCTTTAAATTTTTTATTCATTTAATTATTGTTAAATATAAATTCTAAATCTTTCTCTTTTGGGTTATTTGGGTGATCTAAATCATTGATTGGATATTTGTAATTTTTTTTATGTGAATTATTAAGAAATTTTTTATTTAAAAAAGTTATTTCAATATTTATAGGAAAACCATCGGGATTATAAGATCTATAATTATTTGCATGTAAATGTGAGATGTAAAAATAATTCTGTATTTTTTTTATATTTTCAAAGAACTCATTTTTCCGTAAATGTGTATCGTGATATTCCATTACAAGTTGGTCTACTTGTTTCTCATAAAACAAAATTTTATTTATTATATCATATTCAGTTCCTTCAATATCTATTTTGAGAACAATATTATTTTTTTGGGATGCTATATAATTCTCAAATATTTTTTCTACAGATACATCTATCTTAGAATTAATTTCTGAAGAAATTTTTTTAGAAAAAAATTTAACATTATTTTGATTAGTAAATTTTATAAATTTTATATAATTTTTAAGACAAATTACTAAATCGCTAAGATTTCTTTTAAACTTAAATATTCTCCTAATATTTTTTAATAATTCTTTAAAATAGTGAGTGTGGCTAATTGAGAAATCGAAAATAATAAGCTTATTATTTGTGCTGAATTTTAAAAAATCTGTTTCAAATGAATATTCTTCTGCCATTCCAAATGAAATAAGAAAGTTTGATATTCCTAATACTTTTTTATCTAAAATATAACCTCCGTCTCTATTAACACCTAATCTAAATAGACTAGGAGACTTTAACGGAATCATAAAATTATATTCTTCTGGTAGAGTTTTCATATTAAAAACAGTAGATATATTGTTTGTTAATATTATGATAGAGTTCATATATCAATCTTTATAAATACACTGCCAATGTAATTTCAAACTAATTTTAAGCTTTTAAATTATTAATGACCATGAAAATGACTTATTTATAATCAACATTTCGCAGATGGATTTATTTAAAAAATTATATTTAAAGATTTTTAGCAAGGATAACTACCTTGAATTTAAAAATATCGAAAGAAATAAGAAAAATTTAAACCTTGTAAAAAATAAAATTGAAATCGAAGTCCACAATATTTTAAATAAGATTAATAATAAAAAAACTTTGAATTTTCATCATTCTGGTCATTGTGGAGATATAATTTGCAGCTTACCAGTAATTCAAGAATTATCGAAAACTCATCAATGTAATCTATTTGTAAATTTAAATAAAAAAATGCCGCAACCATATTACAGACATCCAGCAGTAAATGTTTATATAGATCAAAGAATTTATAATTTAATAGAGCCTTTACTTAAAAATCAGAAATATATTAACAAAGTTGCTATTCATAAAAATGAAGAAATTGATATCAACTTAGATTTATTTCGTGAAATGCCAATTAATTTAAACTTCAATTCTTGTAGATGGTTTTTTCATATAACTGGTATACAAGTTGATTTAACTGAACCATACTTGAAAACAGAAAAACAGCATCAACTTAAAGATAAGATAATTTTACATAGAACTTTTAGATATAGAAATAGTTTCATTAACTATAAATTTTTATCTGATTTTAATGATTTATATTTCATTGGTCTTAAGGATGAGTATGAAGATCTAAAAAAAGACATTAAACAATTACATTTTTATGAATGTAGAGATTATTTAGATATGGCTGAAGCAATATATTCGTCCAGATTCTTTATAGGTAATTCTTCAGTAGCATTTCCAATAGCAGAAGCATTGAAGATCCCTAGATTACTTGAAGCTTGTCCAGAATTCCCTATAATGCAGCCTTCTGGTAAAGATGCTTATGATTTTTATTATCAACCACATTTTGAAAAGCTGTTTCATTCTTTAAATAAAAAATATACAAATAGATAATACTAGAATGAGAAAAAAAGCTTTAATATTTGGTGTTACAGGTCAAGATGGTTCTCATCTTGCAGATTTTCTTTTAAAAAAAAATTACCAAGTAATAGGAATTAAAAGAAGATCCTCTAGTTTTAATACAAAGAGAATTGATCATTTGTTATTTACTGACGATGTTATTAAGCCCCAAAATAATTTCAAATTAATGTATGGCGACCTAACAGATAGCAGTAATATTTTAAGAATTATAAAATCAACAAGACCTGATGAGATTTATAATCTTGGCGCACAATCTCATGTACGAACTAGTTTCGATATACCAGAATTTACCGCAAATGTTGATGCTCTTGGGTCTTTAAGAATATTAGAAGCAATTAGGGTATTAAACTTACAGAGAAAAACTAAATACTATCAGGCTTCTACCTCAGAAATATTTGGAAATACCCAAATACCTCAAAATGAAAAAACAATATTCAGGCCAAGAAGTCCTTATGCAATAGCAAAACTTTATGCTTATTGGACAACGGTAAATTTTAGAGAAGCTTATAATATGTTTGCCGTTAATGGAATATTGTTTAATCACGAAGGGCCTAGAAGAGGAGAAAACTTTGTTTCTAGGAAAATTACTACAGCTGTTAGTGAAATTTTTAAAAAAAAAAGAAAATTCTTTACCCTTGGAAATATTGACGCAAAAAGAGATTGGGGATCGGCAAAAGACTATGTTGAGAGTATGTGGTTAATGCTTAAAGCAAAAAAACCTTCTGACTATGTGATCGGATCTGGAAAAAGTTATACAGTCAAACATTTTGTTGAAGAAGCTTTTAGATACGTAAATATTAAAATAGTATGGAAGGGTAAAGGCTTAAAAGAAGTCGGATATAATAAAGAGAACGGACAAGTATATGTAAAAATTGATCCAGTATACTTTAGACCAACAGAAATTAATGAATTAAGAAGTGATGCCTCAAAAGCTAGAAAAGAGCTTAAATGGAAACCAAAAACTAGTTTTAAGGAATTAGTTAAAGAGATGATGATTTCTGATTTAAAAGAAATAAAATAATAATCTATTCAATAAACTTAATTTATAAGAATTTGGACTCAATGAATTTATAGAAGTGATTGTAAATTTTATGTCTTGAGTAATAATAATTCATTTTTATAAATCCAATAAAATTTATCGTATAATCATATATTGAAATTTTTATTTTTGATCGCTGGTCTAATAACAGATTTTTAAAATTTTTCATGATTATTTTTGGGGTGCATTTTAAATAATCATTTTTTTCATTTTTCAATAACTTATGCTTTTTATTAAAATTATTTAAGATATTAAATAAACTTTTTCTTGAATGATACTCTACATAATAATTTTTAGACAAGTAATCTATGTGAGACCGGTGTCTATTGTATTTGTAGCTAATAATCAGTTTATTTAAAACAGCAAACTCACCACAAGACATTCCAAATGTCTCACCTAAACTTCTGCCGTAAATCATAGCATCACAGCTGTTTAAAAATTTCTTTTTTAATATTTCATCCGATGTGCCCTTTAAAAAAATTATCCTAGAGTGATTGCAAAATTTTTTAATATTTAGAAATATAAAAGTTATGTCATTTTTTTTATTTACTAAATCTAACAATGTGTCTTGGGCAAATTTCATATCAAAGCTACTTTCACCTCCATGACATCCTACAGTGAATTGATTTTTTTTTATTTTGAGTTTTTTTCTTAAATCTTTTTTTGTTTTATTTAATTCTACTATATAAGGTAAAACTGGTATTCTATTATTTGTAAATTGTTTGCTTAGCCAATTAGAAACAGAAATATATCTATGTCCGTGCATTTCAGAAAATTTTTGCGGATAAACAAAGTGAACTAAAGTTTTAATCTTATTTGAAATTTCATTTGTTTTTTCTCCCCCTGTTTGAGTGTAGATATATTTTATTTTAAATTTGTTGTGATAATTTTCAATTTCTGAAAAGTTATTTATAGCTAAAACTTTAAATTTTTTTTTGAATTTTTTAATTACGCTATTATTGTGTCTATTATTCTTTTTGTTATAAAAAATTATTGATTTATTTTTGATAATTTCTTCATTGTATTTTGAGTATAAAAAAATTGAATTAGCAACTCCCCGTAAGTTCATTTCTTCTACATAAAATGCGATGACCATATATAATTAGTTTTAACAAATTTTTTATTGGCTACAACTGTCAAATTGTTAGCAAAAAAACTACTTTATAAGTAAAACATGGATTATCATTAAATTAGAGAGAGTTAGCTAGACAATATAATTCCAAATACTGTAATAAATGATATTGCGGCAGCGGATAAGCAAAAATTAATTTTTTTTACTCTTTTTTTTTCCTTATTCATTCTCAGTAGTAGGTCGGTAAGCTTTACGGTAACTCGAGGTTTAATTTCTTCTTCGACGTGATTTTGAAATTTAAATTGTGCACTCATTAGTTGTAAGCTACACTAAAATCTCAAATTACAAAACAATACTATTGAGCGATTTGGGTTGGTATAAAAGAATCAACCCAAAATGAGTTATTCTTTAGTTTGATAATAGATCTGCTGCTGAAGAATAATCTAAATTAAATGCATCAGAAACACCCTTGAAGGTAATTTTTCCTTTAAAAACATTTAATCCTGCTAAATAATTTTTATTTTCTTGAAGTGTTTTTTTATAACCTTGGTCGGCTAATTTTAATAACAAGGGCAATGTTGCTTTATTTAAAGCCATTGTAGAAGTTCTTGGTACACCACCAGGCATATTGGTTACACAGTAATGTACAACTTCATCAACTAAATAAGTTGGATTATCGTGTGTAGTTGGTCTACTTGTTTCTACACATCCTCCCTGATCTATAGCTACATCAACTATCACTGAACCTCTTTTCATTGATTTAATCATTTCTTTCGTAACTAGTTTAGGGGCTTCTGCTCCAGGAATTAAAACACCACCTATTAGTAAGTCACATTCAGAGATCAACAGATTTAAATCAACTTTATCACTATGTGTAGGAATAATTTTATCACCAAATTGTTTGTGTAGTTCCTCTAATCTTTTTTTTGATTTATCAACTACATATACTTTTCCCCGCATGCCTGTTGCAATAATCGCAGCGTTTTCACCTACAACACCTCCACCAAGTATTACTACATTTGCGGAGTCGACACCAGGAGCTCCTCCTATTAACAAACCTCTTCCTTTTTGGTTTTTTTCTAGTGCATGAGCTCCAGCTTGAATAGACATTCTCCCTGCAACAGCACTCATTGGAGCAAGTAACGGTAAACGACCGTTGTCATCAGTTACAGTTTCATAAGCTATACAAATTGACTTTGAATCCATTAAACCTAAAGTTAATTCTTTTGCTGCAGCTAAATGCAGGTATGTGTAAATAATTTGATTTTCTCTAATCATCTTGACCTCATTCATTTGAGGCTCTTTCACTTTAACGATTAAATCTGCATTTTTAAAAATTTCTTCTGGAGTTTTTGTAATCTTTGCACCTACAGCTAAATAATCCTCATTAGTAAATCCAGCTTCAAACCCACCATTATCTTGTATTAAAACTTCGTGTTTTTTTTCTGTTAGAGCTTTTACGCTTTCTGGTGTTAAGCCAATTCTATGCTCTTGGAGCTTTATCTCTTTTGGAACTCCAATAATCATTTATGACTTT
>TARA_B110000211_G_scaffold116634_1_pt1 | contig 23764 bp, 21 predicted proteins | sample TARA_B110000211 | Tara Oceans TARA_B110000211 (sample SAMEA4397516) | marine metagenome | biome: Polar Biome; feature: [DCM] deep chlorophyll maximum layer (ENVO:01000326); material: water (ENVO:00002006), including particulate matter (ENVO:01000060) such as... | depth 30 m
GTTAGTTACCCCTTTTACCAATGGCAAGTTAGATGAGGCAGCCCTACGCCGCATCGTTAACTGGCAGCTCGATAAAGGCACTCATGGTTTAGTGCCTGTGGGCACTACTGGTGAGTCGCCAACTTTGTCTGAAGCAGAACATAAACGAGTGGTAGAGATTGTTGTTGAAGAAAACAATGGTCGAGTACCTGTCATCGCAGGCGCGGGTTCTAACAACCCTGTAGAAGCGTTAGCTTATGCACGCCACGCCAAAGAGCTAGGTGCAGACGCGGTATTATGTGTAGCCGGTTATTACAACCGCCCTAACCAAGACGGTCTTTACGCTCACTTTGAATATATCGCCAACGGCGTAGACATTCCCATGGTGATTTACAACATTCCACCACGTGCCATTGTTGATATAGAGCCACAGACCATGGCCAAACTTGCGGCACTACATAACGTAGTGGGTGTAAAAGACGCCACCGGTGATATTTCACGTATTAGTTTAGAGCGTCTAGCCTTGGGCAATAACTTCGCTTACCTGTCTGGTGACGACTTAGCCGCTGTTGCATATAACGCTGTAGGTGGTAATGGGTGCATTTCTGTAACAGCCAACGTTGCCCCTAGCCGTTGTTCGGCCCTGCAAATAGCCTGCCTTAATGGTGATTATAAAGAAGCCCAGCGCATCCATGACGAGCTGATACCATTACATGTAGCTATGTTCAATGAACCAAGCCCAGCTGGCGTTAAGTATGCTGCGTCTTTATTAGGTTTATGTACTGAAGAGACCCGCTTGCCGGTAATGCCACTGAGTGCAGCAAGCAAGGCTACACTAGATAGTTTGCAGCATTTGATGGGTTAATGTAAGGCTTGCTGCGTCACTACGGATGACGCCATGCCGGAATGGCGCAAGCCCATATCGACAATCTAACGGATCAAACCATACTCTTGATCTAACACGTCAATAATTTCTTCTTTAGGCTGCTGGCTTACATCCAGCTTGCGGCCTATAATTTTCTCGGCAATACCAATATAGGTATCAGAGATATCTTGCATAGCCTGCAAAGGCAACGCATTGTCCTTTGCCAGTGCTGTGCGCTCAAGCATGCGTTGTTTATTAAGTAAGATATCAGCATCATCAAAATGGTTAAGCAAGAACTGCCTGAACCCCTCTTTCGAATTTTCCACCACTTGACCCGCTCTTAACGCTGCACCATCCCAAATTCTAGATGAATCTGGAGTACCCACTTCATCCATATAGATGAGCTTTTCTTCGCCGTTGGCGTCCGTTACATAACCAAACTCAAATTTGGTATCGACAAAAACCTGGTCTTGGGCAGCTAAATCTTGGCTAATCACCGAGAACCCGTCACGCAACAAGGTTTCATAACGGTTTATATCGGCAGGGGTAGCAAAGTTAAAGGCTCCAAAGTTAGCTTTTAAATCTGCTCGCGTCACATTAACATCATCTGCCTCTGGCACATTAGGTATGCCCTTAAGAATACCTTTTGTAGAGGGAGTGATGAGTAATTCTGGCAAACACTGATCCTGCTGCAATCCTTCCGGTAAAGTAATACCACAGAATTTTCGCTCACCACTAGCATAAGCACGCCACATGGAACCAGTAATATACTGGCGCGCTATAGCTTCTACCATCACCGGCTTAGCTTTTTGTACAATCCAAACTAATGGATGAGGAGTATCTACAATATGACTGCCTGCCAAGCCAGCTTCACGGAAGCGGGCAAACCAATGGTTAGCGACAGCATTAAGTGCCGCACCTTTACCTGGAACACCTTGCAACCCACCCTCACCATGCCATATACAGTCGAAGGCAGAAATTCGATCACTAATAACCATCACTGCTAAAGGTGCGTCTGCCGCCACGTTATAGCCTTTAGCTGCAATTAGACGCTTACTTTGCTTGGTGCTTAACCAATAAACACTGCGCACTTTACCGCTATGAACAGGTAAATCTGTGGCAATGGGCAAATCATCATTAATGGCAAGTACGTTATGAAAAGCAGACATATAGAGTGTTTTCTCAGACAAATCGAAGGTACATTTTACCTAAATTAATCGTCAGGCGCAGCTATTAGTCACCAAAGTGGGTTATATTTTGTATCATCTGCATCACCTCCAAAATAGCTTCTCTATTAGCCACTTGGTGCAACCCAGCAAGGTACCACTGAGTTGTTAATTCACCATCACCTATTGGACGTGTCACTAAGCCGTATTTTGGTCCTTGCGACAGAGCAGTCCAAGCAGGAAGTATTGTAATACCTTGGCTGTCACTTACAATGGTTAACACCGCTTCGGTGACTCCCGCACTAATTACATTGCTAGGCAGTACATGGTTGCGCCGAAAAACCAAATCATACTCTCGCCCCTGTTCTGGATGTGTATGGTAGGCCACATATGGAAAATCAGCGAACATCTCTGGCAATATACTGGGGTAGTGTGCCAAAGGATGAGTACTGGCCATCAATGCTAACAGTGGGTCTTCGCCCAAATGAATGCAATTGAAATCACTCGCTGGTGGCGGTCCAGAAACCACAGCAATATCAATGGTTTGTTGGCGTAATGCTGATTCCGGATTCAATCCCACATCAGCCGCAATTTCTAGACCAATGTGTGGACAGCTAATCGCCAACTGCTGATACACCTCTGGCAACCAATGATGGGAAGCATAAGCTTCCAAACCCAAGCGCACGGTTGTTGTCACACCTCCACTCATGTGTGCCACATCCTGCTCCGCACGTTCCAGTTCAGCTAATACCCTGCGCGCGGCAAACTGCACTCGTGAACCTGCCGGTGTAGCGACAAGCTTTTTATTTTGGCGAGTGTATAAAGCTGTATCTAACAACCGTTCGGCTTCGCGTATACGGTGACTCAATGCCGACTGACTCACCTGTAACGCAACTGCAGCAGCAGACACGCTGCCAGCCACCTCTAAGGCCCTGATCATTTGTAACTGCCTAACACTCAATTTAATTGCCATAAACTAATCGTATCCCACAAAATGCATGCATTTAATTCATACTTAACCGCCAAATTATGACATTTACTTCAAAAAATACACAGCCTAAACTATCAAAAAATACCATCAAGGAAAACCCATGACCTATAAGTGCCCATACGCCGCTGGCGCCGTCGACATAAGTGATGAAAACATTCATTGGCAGCAAGATATCAGTTACGGCGAATATCTTGGTTTAGAAAGTCTTTTAGAGCAACAAAATCCTCGTAGTGAGGCCCATGACGAGATGTTATTTATCGTCATTCATCAAACCTCAGAATTATGGATGAAACTGTGCCTACATGAAGCTCATGGCGCCGCTAAACTTATAGCCAAAGATGAATTACGCCCTGCGTTTAAAATGCTCACCCGCGTTGCGCGAATACAACAGCAGATGGTGAATGCATGGGAAGTGTTAGTCACTATGACACCAGCAGACTACGCCAGCTTTAGAGACAGTCTTGGCCAAAGCTCAGGCTTCCAATCATTCCAATATCGCGAGCTAGAATATTTACTAGGCAATAAAAATGCCGTCTTCATTGAAGCCCATAAAAATCATCCTGCCAATTACCAACATTTAAGCACAGTGCTCAATGCTCCAAGCTTGTACGATGTTTGCCTGCAATTACTTAAAAAGCGTGGTTTTGACATTCCAGAAACCCACACCAATAGAGACTGGCAGCAACCCTACGAACCTAGTAAGCAAGTTGAATCTGCATGGCAACAGGTCTATCAAGACACAGAGACCTATTGGGATTTGTACGAACTAGCAGAAAAATTGGTAGATTTGGAATACCACTTCCAACAGTGGCGCTTTAACCACATGAAGACCGTAGAGCGAATTATTGGCCATAAACATGGCACTGGCGGGACGTCTGGTGTGGATTATCTGCAAAAGGCCCTGTCTTTACAGTTTTTTCCTGAACTTTGGTCTGTACGAACAGTTCTATAACCATTCTGCACAGCGAGATAATAACGTGAGTAAATTAACGCGAACACACTTTGAAACCCTAGACAAAAACGATTCGTTAGCGCCTATGCGAGATGAATTTGACCTGCAAGATGGCCTTATTTACCTTGATGGCAACTCTCTTGGCGTATTACCAAAAGCCACTTTAGCCCGCGTGAGTGAGGTGATACAAGAGCAATGGGGGGTGGATTTAATCCGCAGTTGGAACTGTAACCAATGGATGCAAAAACCCACCGAGCTTGGCGATAAAATTGGCCAGTTAGTTGGTGCCGAGGCTGGCCAAATGTTGGTATGCGACACTACATCCATTAACATTTTTAAATTAGCTGCAGCGGCGGTAAAAATGCGACCTGGCCGAACCAAGCTGATTACAGAAACAGGTAACTTTGCCACCAATTTGTATTTATTACAGGGTCTAGCCAAACTATTGGGTGATCAAGTGCAAGTAGTGGCCCTACCCCGGCACCAAGTGCTGGATGCCATTGATGACGACACCGCATTAGTACTATTAACCCATACACACTTTAAAACAGGTGCTATGTGGGACATGCCAGCAGTGACGCATCTAGCACAACAAAAAGGCTCACTAATGATGTGGGATCTATGCCATTCTGTTGGTGCTATGCCTATTTTTCTGGATAAGGTTAATGCCGACCTAGCTGTAGGTTGCACCTATAAGTACCTTAATGGTGGCCCAGGCTCACCCGCCTTTGTTTATGTCGCTAAGCGCCACTTAAGCTACTTTGAACAGCCTCTCACGGGCTGGCTAGGCCATGCCAAACCGTTTGACTTTCAAGATGACTACCAAGGCGCAGCAGGTATTCAACAAGCCATGTGTGGCACCCCTCCCGTGTTAGCCAATGCGGCCTTAGAAGTGGCTTTAGACGTCATGTTAAAAGCTGATATGCAGCAAGTACGGCGAAAATCCCAGCACATGGGCAACTTGTTTATTAAATTGATTCAACAACGTTGCCCGTGGTTTGAATTAGGCTCACCCATAGACGATGATCAACGAGGCAGTCAAGTGTCGTTAATTCACAGTCAAGGTTACGCCATTGTTCAAGCCTTAATAGAACGTAACATTGTTGGCGATTTTAGGGCCCCAGATCACCTGCGTTTTGGCTTCACCCCGCTGTATTTAAAGTACGTAGACCTGTGGGACACGGTTGATGCCTTGGTTGATATTATGTCAAATGGTCACTGGAACCAACCTCAATTTCTGCAACAGCAGGCAGTTACCTAACCTTTTCAAATCAATCTAGCAAAACTTCCCCAGATTGTCTTGAAATGTATTTTTAATCGGTAAAATAGCGTATTATCAGATTTGCGGATAATTTTACTGATTATTTTTAAGTATTATACATTTTGAGACAACTTATCATGAAGCTAGATTCTCTTTACCAAACCCAATTCCAGGGTCGACCCTTAGTGTGGGATACAGATAAACTAGCCACTCAGTTGCAAGAACTAAGCTTAGCAGAGCACCGCCGTGCAGCAGACCGTTGGGTTGAAAAGAATCAATTTTTACCAACTAGTTTAGACATAACATCGGTAGTAGACGAGAACGGGCGCAGCCTAAAACCCCAAGTACGTGATCACCTATTGTGTGAGGCTAAAAAACGCCGCCAAAACGTTCTAGCAATACAACTGTTTAGCAATGCAGATGGCCAACAAGGACTATTGGCAAACGATGCTCGCCTAGGCCGCTGCTGGATTTGGCTCGACACCAGTACAAAACACCCCCTCACTTGCACAACCTTTGTGCAGGCCTTGAATGCACTTACCTTACACAAGGGTAAAGATACTCTCTACCTTCCTCATGGACAGTGTACAACCATAGCCCGTGAATTGCAGCGCAATGAACCTAACGAGAAATTGAACACCTCGTGTGGCCAAGGTAGTTTGGGGTTAGCAGCTTACCCTAGCACTCTATACATTGACCCAGAAGCTAACACTAAAACGCCTATTTCAGATGGCTATAGCCATCTCGATAAATTGGAAGCCGAAAGCATTCACATTATGCGGGAAGTCATGGCCAATGCTAGCAACCCTGTAATGCTCTACTCCGTTGGCAAAGACAGTGCTGTTATGCTGCATTTAGCCCGCAAAGCTTTTTACCCAAGCCCACCACCGTTCCCACTATTGCATGTAGATACCCGCTGGAAGTTCCAGGAAATGTACAAGTTCCGCGACTACATGGCTCAACAAGCGGGCATGGAACTCATCGTACATACAAATCCAGAGGGTGTTGAGCGCAACATCAGCCCACTCGAGCACGGCAGCGCTCTTCATACAGATATTATGAAAACTGAAGGTTTAAAGCAGGCCTTGGATAAACACAATTTTGATGTGGCCTTTGGTGGTGCACGAAGGGATGAAGAAAAGAGCCGAGCTAAAGAGCGCGTATTTTCTTTCCGTAATGCTAGTCATCGATGGGACCCAAAGAATCAGCGGCCAGAATTGTGGAACCTTTACAACGGCCACAAAAAGCCCGACGAGAGTATTCGTGTATTCCCCATTTCCAACTGGACAGAACTAGACATTTGGCAATACATCTACAGAGAAAACATCCCTATTGTGCCGTTATACTTCGCTGCATCTAGACCCATAATTGAACGTGATGGAATGCTCATGATGGTAGATGACGAGCGCCTAAAGCTCATGCCTAATGAATCTATAGCCATTAAAACAATTCGTTTTAGAACTTTAGGGTGCTACCCCCTTACAGGCGCTATTGAATCCCAGGCTGCAAACCTTGAGGAAATAATTTTAGAGCTATTACAAGCCCGCACCAGCGAGCGTCAAGGTAGAGCTATCGATTCAGATAGCGCAGGATCCATGGAAAAAAAGAAGCAAGAAGGGTATTTCTAATGACTATTATCAATTCACCAACCAACCCTACTGATCATTTCTTACAACAGCAAAACCAATTGGATCTATTGCGTTTTATTACCTGTGGCAGCGTAGATGATGGAAAATCCACCTTGATTGGACGCCTACTTTACGAAGCAAAATGTATTTTTGATGATCAAGTGTCGTCATTACAAAAAGAATCAATTGCTTATGGCACCCAAGGCGGCGACATCGATTACGCTTTATTGGTAGACGGCTTAGCTGCAGAGCGAGAACAGGGTATTACCATCGATGTAGCCTACCGTTTCTTTAACACTGATAAACGTAAGTTTATAGTAGCAGACACTCCTGGACACGAACAATATACGCGTAACATGGTCACAGGAGCATCTACTACAGACCTTGCAGTTATCCTCATTGATGCCCGTAAAGGTGTATTAGAACAAACTAGACGCCACGCCTTCATTTGCTCATTATTAGGTATTAAACATGTGATGCTAGCCATCAATAAAATGGATTTGGTGGATTATCAACAGTCCACTTTCGAAACCATTGAACAAAATTTTGCAGACTTCGCCAAACAACTGAATTTCGACAAGTTAACTGCCATTCCTGTATCCGCCTTAAAAGGTGACAATGTAGTAGCCCGCTCCAGCAAAATGACCTGGTTTAAAGGCCCAACTTTACTCGCATTTCTAGAAACAGTGCCTACCACTCAAGGATTAGAGCAACACGCATTTAGAATGCCTGTGCAATGGGTCAACCGCCCTCACCTTGATTTTCGTGGTTTTTCTGGCACCGTGGCCGCTGGTGTAATTAAACCTGGTGATGAAATCCGCATTCTGCCTTCCGGCTCTATTGCCAAAGTAAAAGATATCATTTTATTTGAACACCAGTTGCCCAGAGCCCATGCTGACCAAGCCGTCACCATCACCTTAGATAGAGAAGTAGATGCCTCACGTGGGGACATGCTCGTAGCAGCCCAAGCCCCTTGTGAAGTGTCTGATCAATTTGAAGTGGACTTGGTATGGATGGACCAAGAGCAAGGTTTTATAGGACGCTCTTATGGTTTACAAATTGGCACCAACTGGGTTAACGCACAGATAACAGACATCAAGCATACTATTAACGTTAATACGCTGGAGCACAACCCTGCAAGGGCCTTGGGTCTAAACGACATTGCCGTGGTAAAACTAAGCCTAGACAAAGCGGTTGCCTTTGAAGCTTTTGGAGATTGCCAACCTTTAGGTAGCCTTATTTTAGTAGATCGTTTTAGTAACGCAACGGTTGCTGCAGGCATGATTAAACACGCCCTCCGACGCTCTACAAACATCCATAAACAAACGTTATCCGTTGCCAAGAAAGACCGTTACCAGCTCAATGGTCATGCGGGTAAAGTGTTGTGGTTTACGGGTTTGAGTGGCTCTGGAAAATCTACCATTGCCAACTTAGTAGAACAAAAACTACACCAAAAAGGATTTCGTACCTACCTACTCGATGGCGACAACGTGCGTCACGGCCTTAACAAAGATTTAGGTTTCACTGAAGCTGACCGAGTGGAAAATATACGGCGTGTCACTGAGGTGGCTCAACTAATGGTGGATGCAGGCTTAGTAGTACTCACCGCCTTTATTTCACCTTATAGAGCCGAACGCAATGCTGCAAAAGCACGCTTTGAAGAGGGTGAGTTTTTAGAAATATTTGTCAATACACCACTAGACGTAGCTGAGCAGCGCGACCCTAAAGGTTTATACAAAAAGGCCAGACGTGGTGAAATCCCTAATTTTACTGGCATCAATAGCCCTTACGAGGCACCAACAAACCCTGCCTTTGAAGTAGATACCAGTGCATTAACTGCCGAACACATTGCAGAACAACTTGTTGCGAACGTCATCACTCAACTGGAGCTATAAACATGAGTCAAGCTCAAGCGATAATGACTAACCCCGCGCTGTTGGCAGGATTAGTACAACTCACTAAAGAAGCCGGTGATGTCATTTTGAAAATCTACCACAGCGACCACTTTAATGTGCAAAAAAAAGGTGATGAATCACCCGTAACGGCTGCAGATTTGGCAGCTCATCATTACATTATAGCAGGCCTAAAAAGTCTCACACCCGGGATTCCAGTGGTATCGGAAGAAGATTTTAACTCATTTAATATTGGTCAAAATAACTCCTGTTACTGGCTTATAGACCCACTGGACGGCACCAAAGAGTTCATTAATAAAAATGGGGAATTCACCGTTAATTTGGCTTTAATTCAGGACAAAAAAACCAGTTTTGGATTGGTAGGTGTACCCATAGCCAACAGAGTGTATTGGGGTGGTGAAAATTTGGGGTCCTTTAGACAAGAGCAAGATAAGTCACTCCTTATTACACCCATTGAGTGTGTCAAAGCCGAAAATCCAATGCGGGTATTAGCTAGCAAAAGCCACCTTAATGAAGCCACAACGGCCCTTATCGATGGATTAGGCCCAACTACGCTTATACAAGCAGGAAGCTCACTTAAGTTTATTCGCATTGCCGAAGGATTGGCAGACTATTACCCTCGCCTAGCACCCACGTGTGAGTGGGATACTGCAGCAGCACAGGCGGTGCTAGAAGGTGCCAATGGAAGCGTAAAGCAGGCCTCTGGAAAGGCCATGATTTATGGTAAGACAGATATTTTAAACCCTCATTTTATAGCCAAAGGACTTAGTTAAAAAACAAGATGTTAATAGTGTTATCAACTGCTAGTAGGTCTCTTCAAGTATAACAAGATCAAAATAGCTAGCGTAACATTCCCCAAAAGAGCTATATTGCCGCCAGTCATTTAAATTAGACAAGCAGAGACATGTTATGAAAATAGTCGCCATGACAAGCCACATTGTGACCGTGCCGCCACCTCACATAGGTGGTATGTATTGGATTTTCGTCACCCTAGAAACAAGTTGTGGCATACAGGGTGTGGGAGAGGTCTATGCATCTACATTTCATCCAGAAGTGATGGCAAAGGCGTTAGATGATGTATTTGATCGCTACCTAAAAGGCCACGACCCACACCACATTGAACGCTTTTATCGTGAATGCTATTCCAGTGGTTTTACCCAACGCCCAGACCTCACCATGATGGGGGCATTTAGTGGCCTAGAAATGGCCTGCTGGGATATCATTGGTAAAGCTGCAGGCAAACCTGTGTATGAACTGATAGGCGGGAAGGTTCATGATAAATTGCGTTCTTACACTTATCTCTACCCCACCAATAGTAAAGGTGAGCATGATTACGACTGCCCTGATTTAGCTGTTGAATGTGCCCTAGAGAATATGGAACAAGGCTTTACTGCTCTAAAATTTGACCCTGCCGGGCCTTATAGCATCTATTCTGGCCATCAAATTTCACTCGCCGCTTTAGAGCGCAGTGAAACTTTTTGCAGCAAAATTCGTGATGCAGTAGGCAACAACTGTGACTTGTTGTTTGGTACCCATGGCCAAATGACCCCTGCCTCTGCCATTCGTTTAGCCCAGCGTATAGAACCCTTTGACCCTTTATGGTTTGAAGAGCCAGTACCACCAGGCCAACCCGAGGCGATGGCTAGAGTAGCCTCCAAAACCAGCATTCCCATTGCTACAGGTGAGAGGTTAACCACTAAATATGAATTCCACGACGTGTTGAAGCACAAGGCTGCGTCTATTTTACAAATGAATTTAGGCCGGGTAGGAGGAATTTTGGAAGCTAAAAAAATCGCAGCCTTAGCCGAAGTATATTTCTGCCAGGTAGCCCCCCATTTATATAATGGCCCAATAGGTGCAGCCGCCAGCATTCAGCTAGCAACAGCTACACCTAACTTTTTAATTCAAGAAAGCATCGGCACATGGGATGGTTTCCATGCAGAAGTAGTTAAGGAAAAAATTGATTGGCAAAAAGGTTACATTATTCCCAGCACTACGCCAGGATTAGGCATAGAGCTAAATATGGATGTAGTAAAAACCCACTCTCCCTATACAGGAAAACGCTTGCACTTGATTATGGATAGCAAAGTCTATAATGAGCATTCTAATACACCTGAGTAATACCTCAGGTGTATTCTGTGAGTTCTCAGTTTTAAAGCCAAAGCTGCAGATCTAATACCTGCACAAGGGTTAACGTAAAGATCATTACTAGAGAGTACACAGACGCTTACGCAAAGCTTCGTGCAGAGGGACTGAAGTTAATTAACGCCCTATCAACCCATTAACCAACTATACCTCTACTTGATAGATATCATCGACATCATCTAAACCTTTGTGACTGACCTTTAAATCTTTTATCACACCGTCATGAAGTCCGTAAATCCAACCATGTATTTCTAAAGTTTGATTTTTTTGCCAGGCTGTTTGCACGATTTTACTATGGGCTAAGTTAGCCACTTGCTCAGCCACGTTAATTTCACACATACGGCTCAAACACGCTTCTTGATTCTGAAAACTCTGCAATTCTTCACGGTGACGCAAGAAGATATCTTTAACTGACCGCAACCAGTAGTCGCTTATACCTGCGTTAGTATTTTCCAAAGCGACCTTAATACCACCACATCCATAATGGCCACAAACAATAATGTGCTCAACTTTCAACACATCCACTGCATATTGAATAACAGATTGGCAGTTGAAGTCGACATGCTTCACTAAATTAGCTACATTTCGATGAACAAACAGCTCTCCTGGCAACAGTCCAACAATTTCATTAGCTGGAACACGACTATCGGAACAGCCAATCCACAAATACTTTGGCGCTTGTTGCTGGGCCAAAGTAGTAAATAACTCTGGCTGCTCTTGGGCCACTTTTTTAGCCCAGGCTTGATTCATGTCTAGTAGTTCTTCAATCGCCATAAAATTACCCTAATCACTCTCATTAGTTAGATAAACATGATCTTACCACCCAAAGTAGTGAGAAAAAACTATGCTTTAGGCGAGATCTAGTGTGTACTAGCCGGTAAACCAAAACAAGCCTTTCTTGTGCCTACTTAAGAGTATTAACGATGCCATCTATCGATGAACAAAAGCGGTTGCTGCGTATTAAAGCCAAACAACAAAGAGCAGAAGCATTTGCTCTTAACCCGCTCATGGGTATGCAAGTATGTGATCAATTATTAGACGGAAATATACTCCACCATAATCAAATCGTAGCAGTGTATTGGCCTTTAGGAGATGAGCTTGATCCTATGCCATTACTAAAGACACTACACTCTTTAGGTCATAAAATGGTATTACCCGTCATGCTTGAGGCTGGAAAACCGCTTTTTTTTCGTACGTGGAGCCCAGGGGATGAATTACAAGACGCTGGTTTTGGAACCCGCGAGCCATGTGAAGATAAACCAACATTAGAACCAGATGTTATTTTGGCACCTTTGCTAGCCTTTGATAGTAGAGGTTTTCGTCTTGGATACGGCGGTGGTTTTTATGATCGGACGTTAGAAAAACTACGAAAAAACAAACCCGTATCGGTTTACGGCATTGCTTATTCTGCTCAAGAAATGGAACAAGTGATTAAGGGGCCATATGACGAGCCCTTGGACGGTATAGTAACGGAGCTTGGTGTTACCCTATTTTCGCCTTAAGATTTAACAATCAGGGTTTTGGTGGCCTAACGACTGCCGGCACCGAAACCCAGCCTATGCCTTCAATGTTAAACTCTAACAGAACTTCTGATTGATTTTTCAGCTTGCTCATAAGCCCCATTAACATGGCATGGTTTCCACCGGGCGCTAAAGTTAATGTAGCCCCAGGCGTAATGACCCAGCCATCAATTGCTCGGCGCATTTGCATGACGTTGTTAACCATAGCCATATTATGCAGTTCTGAGTTCGCGCTGAATAAAGTCCTTACAGCAACCACTCGAATATCCGAAGTGGTTACGTTTTCTATATCCACAAACCCTGCTGTCATTTGCATCCCTGGCATAGGCATTTTTACCCAAGCGTTAGAAAACTTAACTTGATCTGTTGTTACTTGATTAGCAAAACTGTTGACAGACAACACAGCCACCGCTACAAGAAAGATCCGTATTAATTTCATTTTGTTCTCTATCTCACTCATTATGACTTTAAGTTTTCATTGTCAATTATATCAGCAACAAATATCTCAATAATATACCGAATGTAATTATTTTTTTAATTGCACCAAGGCTAATGTAATAGCAAACAGTAAGCTTTAGGAGTTTCCGTATTTTATGCACACAAGCTGTGGATAACACTGTGAACAAATATTGTAAAAAAGCCTTAAAGCCCATTGTATGGGCCTTGTTAACAAAGTGGTTAAAAAACAACCAGTTTTAAATTTAACCTTTTATATCAATATGTTATGAATGTCAATCAGTTGAGTTAAGATATTTTTTAGGAATTAATTAGTTTTATATCCGTGTTCAAAAAATGTGCACAACACGCGCTATAAATTTCAATGAGTTAAGGATGTCAAGAATAAATACCAAGTAAAACTACAAAAAACATGCTCTTTTTTAACCCCAAGTATTGACACTTTTCAAAATCAACAACTTACAGTTGACGAACAAGGCCTTGGCCAGAAATTAAGCTCATTATGTTTTCTACAGCTTGATTTAAGATAGTTTGGCGAGCTTGACGGCTAGCCCAGGCTGTGTGGGGTGTAACAATTAAATTGTCTCTTTCTACAGCTAATAAGGGGTGATCTTCAGGTGGGGGCTCTTGAGTCAAAACATCAATACCCGCTCCAGCGATTTGGCCTTCATCCAACGCCTTAATTAAGGCTGCCTCATTTACAATCCCACCGCGAGCACAGTTAATCAGTAACGCAGTGTTTGGCAAAGCACAAAGCTGGGGCCAATCGATTAAGTTAGTGGTGTTCTGAGTAAGGGGGCAATGCAGAGACAGTACATCAACTTGAGGCAACAGCTTGTCTAGGGGGATACGGCCATGTCTAGGTTCTTGGCCTTGTCTAGCAGCAATTAGAATAGTCATGCCAAAAGCACGTGCAAGATTGGCAACACCTTTACCAAGATCACCATAACCCACAATACCCAAAGTTTTCCCTGCCAAACTTTCTACCGGATAATCTAACATGCAAAATTGAGCACTACTGCTCCAGTCACCGTTATTAATTGAACGTCTATAACTAAGCATTCTAGTGCTGAGGCTAAGCATCATCATTAAACAATGCTGTGCCACCGAATCTACCCCATACGCACGGCAGTTTTGTACGCTAATACCAAGTTTTTTAGCCGCTTTCACATCAATGTTGTTAGTCCCAGTAGCAAGCACAATTATATGTTTTAGCTGAGGTAATTGAGAAAGGTGCGTTGCATCTAATACAACCTTATTAACTAAGGCTATATGGGCATCTTCTAGCCGTTCAACAACATCATAAGGTTGAGTGTGCTGATAACAGCGTAAACCATCAACAGCAGCACGTAGGGCGCCAAAGTCGAGATCTTCTGGGCCTAATGTTGCCCCATCCAACAGAACTGCATCCATGCCTTAGAACCCCTGTAACAATTATTTTATTGAATCAACTGTTGCTGCAAGCCCCAAAGGATTTCTTCCGCATAAACTTTAGCAGCAGGCTGGCCTTGGTTATCCAGTATTTGTAAGTACACGCTAGTTAGGGTTTCTTCAAAACTTAACTGAAACTGCCCAACATAGGTATATACTCCAGTATCACTGATGTCACCCTGATCCTGGTCTTCAAATATATAGATGACTTCTCCACCCAGCCAAATCTTATATCCCTTCTTATCTTCTAAACTCTCTTCCTCTAATGCTACGATTGGATCAGATGAATAAATAGGACTGTCATTGATTGGAGCTTCAGCCTCATCACCACCAAACAAGGCGAGATTGATGTTGATGCCCTGCTTTCTAGTACCACCACTGTTAAGGCCTTTGAACCAGCCCCATATTCCCCCACCGTTAGATGCCGTTTCTTCAGTCGTTCGTATGTGGCTTGTATGGGTAAAATAAACTTTTTTCGCCGCTTCGTCGTAACTGCCAACATCAAAAGACGACATAGCCGCAATAACCTTCGGCAAAGCCTTGTTATAACTCATGTTAAGTTGCACCAAAGGCCGCCCATGTTGATCTTTGCCCAACAAAGGCGTTTGATAATGTAGAGTAGTTTTATCAGTTTTTTGAGCCACTAGTGCCGTGTGGCTAAGATACCGCAGTAATTCAAAGGTGATTTCAGACTCGTTGGCTAACGTACGGCCCGCTTCTTGCCAATCTACCAATTTATTTTGTTCTATTTCTAACTGAGTAAATTGCAAAAAATACAACGACAGTTCAATACGGTTTTTTAATGTTTTATTTAACTCAACTTTCACTCGGCCATAGGCAATATCATCGTCAGGCTCAGTCAAACTTCTAATCCAACGACTGATGAAGTCATCTGAGGGACCGTTTTTAGACAGCGAGAACCACTCGGTCTCAATGGCTTTAGTTCCAGACACAGTATCTATAGCGATACCTTGATTAGACCAAAATTGCGCTACCTGGCCCTGCACCTTAGTTAAGCTACCAGCAACACTTATGCGCTTTAAGTTCACGTCACCAGTAAAATGTGCAGAATCACTACCCGCTTCAGCAAACACGAAGTCTGGTCGTGGCGCAGTTTCAATACCTTTAGATTGCCCTACCAATTGAGCAGCAGGAATTGTGAGCAGGTCATTCTGTACTTGATCGCCATTTAAACCTTGAGGCACAATAATGCGATCGACAACTTTAGATTTTGCATAATCTAAACTTTTATTCCTGAGAATACTATCGCCATCTTCACTAAGTAAAGGATTTCCAGAGCATGCAGTAAGCACCATCGTTACTAAAAATAACGGAAGAATGCGCGTAAATCCAAAGCCTTGTTGTTTCAAAATGTCGTCCAGTTGTTTAAGATGGCACTAAAACCATATTATAACACTTTTAATTGAGACTACCCATATGACCCTTACTATTGGACACCCAGTGCCCCACCTAGCAGCGCCAGCCACGAGCCAAATTGAATTTAGTTTTGATCAGTTAAAAGGCCAATTTATTGTGCTTTATTTTTACCCAAAAGACGATACTCCTGGGTGCACTACTGAAGGCCATGATTTCAACAACTTACTTAGTGAGTTTGAAAAACTCAATTGTAAAATATTTGGCATCTCAAGAGATTCCATTAAAATGCACGAAAACTTCAAAGCCAAACAAGGTTACAACTTTGAACTCATTAGTGATGAGAGCGAAGCACTATGCCAGCTTTTTGATGTAATCAAGTTAAAAAAGCTATACGGGAAAGAATATATGGGCATTGACCGCAGCACCTTCGTGATTAATCCAGAAGGTGTTTTAATCCAAGAGTGGCGTGCTGTTAAAGTAACTCAGCACGCTCAAATAGTTTTAGACTATATTAACCAGCTAACAACTTCTTAGGCCATGCATTCATTACGGCTTTAATCAGCGTTGCCAAAGGAATGGCAAAAAATACGCCCCAGAGGCCCCAAAGACTACCAAAGAACAGCACAGCTACAATGATGGCCACCGGGTGCAAGTTAACTGCTTCTGAAAACAACAAAGGTACAAGCACATTACCATCGAGGGCTTGAATGATTCCGTAGACGATGATCAAGGTATAAAATTCCGTAGACACACCCCATTGGACATAGGCGATTAATGCTACAGGGATAGTCACAAGTGTCGCTCCTATGTATGGAATAAGCACCGACAACCCCACAACCATGGCTAATAGTGCGGCATAATCCAACCCTAACCACAAAAAAGCAACATAAGTAGCACTGCCTACAATCACAATCTCAACCACCTTTCCACGTACGTAATTAGCAATCTGTTGGTCCATTTCAACCCATACATTGCTCAAAACGTTGCGTTCAGTTGGCAAAAATGAGGTTAACCAAAGCACCATCATATGGCCATCTTTGAGAAAGAAAAATACTAAAATCGGCACCAACACTAGATACACTAACCAAGTGAGGGACTGACCAATAGAAGCCAAAGATAAGGACAGTAACAACTGCCCAGCATTACCAATTTCTGCCATAGCAGCATCAGCTAATTGTTTAATTTGGTCAGCACTAACGAGTTCAGGGTATTGTTTTGGTAACAACATAAACAAGCCCCTTAGTTTTTCTAACATTAATGGTAAATCACTAAGTAAATCAGTTGCTTGGTACCACAATAAAGGTAACACAACAAAAACAAAAGCCATAAGTAATGCTATAAATAAGCTATAGATACCCCACACAGCGGGCAGGTGATTAACCCCAAATCGCTCCAACCACTCTACTAAACCAAGGGTTAAATACGCCAGTATCATACTTGCAAAAACTGGGGCCAAAGTGGAGCCAAACATCAAAATTGCAGCTAAACCAACAGCCAACAAAACCACTAATAGCAATGCTTGTTCATCGGCAAAAAAGTGGTCCAACCAAGCACGAAATACTTTAAACATGTGTTATCCTAAATTGTCTTTTCAATGAGGTAATGATAAACGCCATCAATACATTGGCTCTGGTGTAAATGGTGACCAGCCAATCGAGTCCAGGCGGCAAAGTCCCTTTGTGAACCGGCATCTGTCGATAGCACTTTAAGTTCCTGCCCCACTTCTAATTGACTTAAAGCCCGCTTAGCTTTTAATAGCGGTAAAGGACATTGTAAACCTTGAGTATCCAGCAACTGCTGCCCCGGTGTTGCGTCCAATGTCATGTAGTAATCCATATCACGTATCATCACCATTAAAAGGAATTTTCAATGAGAAGCCACATTATAGGTCAAGCGGTCCTTCAGTCCTATCTATGCTTGGTATATTTTATTATTCCTATAGTACGGCCTCTCTGTATGCTCATAGTGGCATTGGCCATCCCGATACAAATAGCTCATGCAAAAACCTTACCCATAATTAACACCCACAACTCTTCCAGCATGAGCTTAGAAGATGAGTACCGCTTTGGCAACATCATTGCGGGCAGCATCCGCAAGCAACTCCCTCTTTGGAATGACCTAGCAGCCTTAAAGTTTATAACAGACCTAACACAACCATTAATCAGCAGCAGTCAACTGAGTAACAAAAATACCCAACTTTTTGTTGTACAGGATAACAAAATTAACGCTTTTGCAGCCCCTGGCGGCATTATTGGCATTAATACTGGACTGATCCAACAAGCTGGCTCTGTAGACGAGTTAGTGGCCGTACTTGCCCATGAAGTAGCCCACCTTAGCTTGCGCCATTACGTGCAGACTCAAGCACAAGAAAAAGCCCAAGCACCGTTATATTTAGGTGCATTTATTGCGTCTATCTGGCTTGCAGGGAACGTTAATTCAGATATCGGACAAGCTGGAATTTACGCCACTCAATCGGCTCTCCAACGAAATCAACTGAGTTATAGTCGAACTCATGAACGAGAAGCAGACCGTATTGGTTTTGATTTAATGTATCAAAGCCCTTTTGACGTAACCCATATGCAACGATTATTACAACGATTGCAATCACCCTACGTTACAGATTCGCCTCAGTGGGAATGGGCTCGCAGCCACCCTATTAACAATGAACGTGTGGCAGACATTAGCCAGCGTATTTTAATAGCTCAACAGAGCCGGGCTGACCATGGGTTTGAGCTTGGCTTTGACTTACTAAAAATTTACCAAACTGTGGCTCTTTCAGATTCTCCCACGCTCTCGGTCAATCAATTAATGGCTGACTTTGACCCATTGGTTAATCACTACAGTACCTTAGTTGCATATGCTGAGGCTCTTGTTAGCCACTACTTAGGGAAATCCATTCTGGCGAGCCAACAACTCCAAGAATTGGCATTAAAACAGCCTAATGCAACATTGATTTGGTATAGCTGGATGTATAGCCTATTAAGTCAAAAACAAACACTAGCAGTATTCAAGCAGCTGGAGCTACGAAAACTTTACCGTCGTGATAGTAGTTTGTCCCTTTGGATCAATGCACTAGCCTTGCGCCAAGACACTAAGCCAAGGGCTGCTGTTGATGTTTTATTAGCATTATTAGAACACCAGCCCACCTGGATTATAGGTTGGCGTACGCTGGCTGAATGGAGTGCTGAAGATCAGCGCTTACAACTCAACCATATGGCAAAATCTCAGTGGCATTTATTACGCGGGGAAGCAAAGTTGGCCCTTCAACAGGCTCAGTACGCAAGTCAACAGCAACCCGATAGTCAGGCAGGTTCAGTGTCAAAGCGACGGCAAGATGCCTTAAATCTCCTGGCTGATCAAGCAGAATTTAATTAGCTGCTGCAAAATCCATGAGCCGCTTCAAGGGCTGTAATGCCCGTTTCTGTAAGTCTGCGTCAATCACAATTTCATTGTGCCCTAACAACAAAACCTGCTCGATCTTATCAAGATCGTTCATCGCCATCCAAGGACAATGGGCACAACTTCGACACGTGGCACTGTTCCCAGCCGTAGGAGCCTCCATTAGCGTTTTATCTGGAGCTGCCTGCTGCATTTTATAAAAAATACCACGATCTGTTGCTACAATAAACTCTTTGTTAGGCATCTCTTGTGCCGCTTTAATGAGCTGAGTGGTAGAACCTACAAAGTCTGCAATTTCTGCCATAGCATAAGAAGACTCAGGATGAACCAATACCGCAGCATTAGGGTAAACCTGCTTCAGCTGTTGCACACCTATGACCTTAAACTCATCATGTACAATACACGACCCCTGCCAAAGTAGCATTTCAGTACCGGTCTGTTTAGCGATGTAGCGACCCAAATGCTGATCTGGCCCCCATATTATAGGCTTACCTTCTGCGGACAAGTGCTCCATTAATTTTACCGCAATGCCGGAAGTAACCACCCAATCTGCTCGCGCTTTAACTGCCGCAGAAGTATTGGCATAAACAACTACAGTATGGTCTGGATGTGCATCACAGAAGGCTGTGAATTCATCCGCTGGGCAACCAATATCGAGAGAACAGGTCGCCTCTAAAGTAGGCACTAAAACTCGTTTATTTGGGCTAAGAATTTTTGCAGTTTCGCCCATAAAGTGAACACCGGCTACAACTAAAGTAGATGCTGAAGTGTGGCTACCAAAACGCGCCATTTCTAAGGAGTCAGATACGCACCCCCCGGTCTCTTCTGCCAATTCCTGGACCAAGGCATCTGTATAATAATGCGCTACCAATGTTGCATCTTGTTCCTTGAGTAAGCGTTTAATGCGTTGCTTTTGTGCATCTACGTCTTGTACAACGGACATAGATTGTAAGTGTTCATGAGCCAAGTGCTCTTGCACCAGCACCCTTGCAGAAATATCTTTATGGCTCATCATCAAGTCAATATTATCGACCATCCTAGTTTAATCTCTCGTAGGCTAAACGAGAGACAGAAGAGCCTGGATACTCCTGAAGTACACGTTGCAGAAGCTTGTTAGCTTTATCGATATCACCTAAATTTTGATAAGCAACTCCAGCTTTATACAAAGCAAGTGGAATCTTTCGGTTATCTGGGAACTCGCGTATTACATACTCAAAGGATTGGATAGCCAAAGAGATATCTCCCTGAACCATGTGCACTTCTCCTATCCAATAGTGCGCATTACCCACTAATGAACCTTGCGGAAAGTCATTTAAAAAAGCCAATAACGCCTCGATGGAGGCATCAAACTGACGCTCTCTAATGAGGCCAAACGCGGCCTTATAAGCTGCCTTTTCAATTTCAGGATCATACGTCTGCTGAATTACTATGGCCTGCTCTACAGCAGTCACACCGTCAACCTGAGTACTAGCCCCACTAGTTTGAATCATTTGATTCACAGCGGAAGAAGCTTGTGTCTCATCCGTTACTGGAGGTGACGTAGATAAACTGACAATTCGACGGTCCAAATCCAAGTAACGTTGCTTTTGATCTTGCTTAAGGCGTTCTAGATTGTAGTTGAGCTCTTCCACTTGACCGCGTAATTGTCGTAATTCATCTTGCAACTCTCCAACAATATACAACATCTGTGCATTGGCATTGACATTGACCTTTGCCGCGCTTTCCACTAATACTGCTGTATTAGGCTCTTCAACCGCAGGCTGAGAAATAGCTAAAGACTCAGTACCTATATCATTTGCCAAATCACTGACCGGTACGGAACTATTGGCAATCACTTGAACTGACCATGCCAATACAAATAGCAATGGGATAAAACGACCAAAAGTTTGAGACATGGAAATAAACCTCAAAAACACCAAGTTAAAAAACAAAAACCATCGTTATGCAGAGCACAACGATGGTATTTAAGGCGTGTGACATACGCTACATTACTATTGTAGTGACTGTAACAAATACAGCTAATTAGTAATTAATGTAGCGGATTTCTACCCGACGATTTTCAGACCAAGAAGCACTATCGTTACCAGCATTGACTGGACGCTCTTCGCCAAAACTAACCACTTCAATGGCATCTATAGAAACGCCCTGAACCACTAAATAACGACTTACAGCATTGCCACGACGTTCGCCCAAAGCAATATTATACTCTCGGGTGCCGCGCTCATCAGCATGACCTTCTAAAACGATACTCGCTGACGGATTTTGACTTAAATACGCGGCATGACCATTAAGTGCAGTACGGAACTCAGCTTTAATGGTGGACTGGTCAAAATCAAAATAAATGATGTGTGCTAAAGCTTGTGCTGTGTCTTGCGCTTGCTGCTGCTGTTGCGCAAGATCTTCTGCAACTGCAGCTGCTTCATTTGCAGCCTGCTGTGCTGCATCTGCTGCATCTGCTGCAGCTTGAGCTTGTGCTTGATTTGCAGCCTCTGCTTCAGCTTGAACTATAGCTTCTGCAGCTGCTTGAGCTTCTGCTTGAGCTTCTGCTTCAGCGTTTGCTTGAACGTCTGCCATCGCCTGAGCCTCAGCCAATACTTGGGCTTCTGCTGCAGCTTGCGCGGCTTGGGTGCTAGCAGCTGCATCAGTGGTTTCGCCAGTAGAACTACAGGCAGCTAAAAATGCTACCAAAACACTGGAGGCGATGATTTTACTTAAATTACCCACTTGCATGGACTTGCTCCTCAATAATTCTAATTTATCGATCAATAAATTCGTGCGCTAATTCTAACATATATAATCTACACATCACTAGGCCTGCTGACCTTCTCATGACTAATTCAGGTAAGGCGACCAAGCGGGCTCCCTAACCACACCTTCATTTGCAGGAATGTTAAACTTAACTTTGCCATCTATCGATACCGCAGCCAAAATATCTCGTCCACCGTCTTGCGTAGAATAAATTACCATGCTGCCGTTTGGCGCCACACTTGGGGACTCATCCAAGCTCGTTTGGGTTAACAAGGACATAGTACCTCGTTGCAAATCTTGTACGGCGATATGGAACTGCCCATTTTGACGGCTAACAAGCACTAAAAAACGGCCATCATGGGTTAAACTGCCACGAGCATTGTAGTCCCCTTCAAAGGTTATCCGCTCAACCCAGCCTGAATCTAACGTCACCTGGTATATTTGGGGTTTACCTCCTCGATCAGAGGTAAACAAAATATGCTTACCATCAACACTCCATGAAGGCTCAGTATCGATACCATAGTGTTTTGTCACTCTAGTGAGGCGATTGGAGGTTAAATCTAAGACATATATTTCTGCATTTCCATCTTTAGACAGCACTATCGCCAACTTACTACCATCTGGCGACCAGGCTGGTGCCCCGTTGATGCCCTTAAAAGATTTAATGCGTTCACGCTGGCCTGTAGTGATATCTTGAACATAGATAGCAGGACGATTTGTTTCAAAAGAAACATAAGCCAGCTTACTAGCATCACGAGACCACGACGGTGACATAATTGGCTGATTTGACTTGAGGATCTCTTTAGCATCATGACCATCAGCGTCTGCAACTAGAAGCTTATAATAACTAGGGTTAACCTTTTTATCAGCTGCAACGTAGGCTATACGGGTTCTAAAAGCGCCCTTCAGACCTGTTAACGCTTCGTAAACAGCATCACTCACAGAATGACCCAACGCACGTAAATCATTTTTACCCCCAGTAAAACGGGCACCCGCAATAGCTTCTTGACGTTGTACGTCGAACAACTGGTAATCAACTTGATAACCCCCAGCATCCGTGGCCATAACCTGACCTATGATGAGATACTCTGTAGCTAAATAAGTCCAGTCACGAAAATGGACATCCTCCTTTTGGTATGGAAAACTAAGCATTAGCGAGCGTTTTAACGACTTAAATTGGCCGCTACGCTCCAAATCTGCATCTACAACCTGGGCTACGTCCTCATTCAAAGCACTATCACCAGACCACTGAAATGGAACCACAGCAATAGGCACAGGGTTATCAACACCCTGTGTTATTTCAATAACCAACTCTGAAGACCATGCAGAGAGCGAGAACACCAAGGTGAACACTGCGGATGAAAATACCGAGAAGGACATTATTTTTGGTATTCTTTGACTTAATTGAATCATTTTTTCTAATCGCATCACAATCTCAAATCCTCTGGTCTAAACCTAACGGTAAATCTACGGAAATTGGTTTCAAATAACACTGAGTTTAGCTGACTTAACTTATCAAACCGCCTTACTCTTTTCACAGCATTTTCTACCGACGCCACAAATGCATCCGTAGCACTGGGGTCTCGATAACTTACTTCAACATCAACTACTTCACCCGTAGGAACAAGGTGGATAACAAGCTCAACAACCATCCCATTACGAGAGTTGGCAGGCCTAGTCCACTTTTTGATAATTTCATCTTTCATATAGTTTACTGCAGAGGCCACAGCTTCACCACTCGTGGCCTGCTGTTCAAGAGCCTGGGTTTCAGCTTCTTCTTCGTCTAGCAAACTATCTAACGCTTGTTCAACTTCAGCTATCTTCTGAGCTGCTTTCTTATCCGCTGACTTTTTGTCTGCTGCTTTCTTATCTGATGCTTTTTTGTCCACTGCTTTCTTATCTGCTACTTTCTTATCTGCTGCTTTCTTATCTG
>TARA_B110000211_G_scaffold207660_2_pt1 | contig 23623 bp, 30 predicted proteins | sample TARA_B110000211 | Tara Oceans TARA_B110000211 (sample SAMEA4397516) | marine metagenome | biome: Polar Biome; feature: [DCM] deep chlorophyll maximum layer (ENVO:01000326); material: water (ENVO:00002006), including particulate matter (ENVO:01000060) such as... | depth 30 m
AAAATCTTTACCAAGCGCAACAAAGTCAGATCTAACGACTGTAGCTAAGCTAGCCGCACCTCACTTTTCTGAGGGACTTTTTAATCCAAAGTTGTTAGAGAAAAGAGTAGACGATTTGCTACTTAGCACAGGCCTGGACAAAATTGATACGGCACAATGGATGTGGCGCAGAAACCCAATGGATGACGGTGTTCGAATACCCGCTATGCGCTAGCAGGCCGAGTTAATGATTGACTCGTTCAAGAAGATTATTCAAAAAGGTAAAGTGAACGAATTTGCATGTTTTCCTTATAGCGGTGAATTTATGAAGGAATCAAGAAAATTAGGGATAGCTTCTAGACAAGTTAACTACCTGAATTTATGGGAAGATAGTTTACTAGACTCAGGTATTTCAAACGGAGATATTGCGTTAAGACCATTTTTTGCGTCCAAGCACAAAGAAATGACCAAGGACGAATTAGAAAAGCTAAATACCATAAAAAAAGGAGATGTCATTTTTCATTGCCTTAATTATGTGCTTTCTCACCCAAAGGTAAGTTCTGTGGTAGTTGGCATGAATTCAGTAGAGCAATTAAGTAATATTCTGTTGCACAACAAACGTATCAGTAAAAATAAAAATACATTTAATAGTTACAGAGCAGTCTTTAGTTTAGAGCCTGTCGAAGATAGCCCTGGCTAGACTGTTCTGCTCAACTAATTCAGCACACTTTTCTTAAGGAACTTTGTTCATACGCTACTGGTGACAGATCACCGTTAGCGGTATGAAGTCGTTCTAAGTTGTAGTAACGCATATACGCCGCTACATCATTTCTCATATGCTCACGCGTTGTCTGTGGTACTTTTAACAACCAATCATGTTTTAAACTACCGAAGAAGCGTTCAACAACCGCATTATCCCAGCACGCTCCGATATCGCCCATGCTCGCTCTAATGCAATAGTGAGCTAATAGTTTACGATAATGTTTGCTGGTATAAAATTATCGCTTGGATTACCGCCGGTGACCGCTCAGCCCAGCGGTCATCTACAAAATAATAATGCATTTAGACAAATTAGACTCTCCGATTACCGCCAATACTTGTCGAGCCCCGCCGCTTTTCGAATCTGCTCAAACCACAATGGTTGATGACTACACCATCCAACGAGATTTTGATTTTGGTGCATAAGTTACAAAACATGCGAGAGCTTGAGCATGCAATATGTTGAGGCAAGAACTTCCACAAATCTCATTTCGAATTTCAGTACCACAGTTCAGTTCACTTACTTATCTTAACGACAACTCATTTCATATTTTCTTCAAAACACCTATCAGGAATACGTACAACCAGACTCAAATACAGCTGTCATTATGCCTAGCCTATAGCGTTAATGTTTCTTATACTCAGAGTTCGATAGACTTCGATACCTATGGCGCTAAAGTTAAAGCAGGGTTTAAAGTATAGTTTGATAGCGCTGATACGATAACCGCGCCCAAGCTTGGCTTTTTTATTCCGTAATCATTTTTTGGTTTGTATTGAAAACAAAGTGGCCACTTACAGCGGCCCTGAGATACAATCACTATAAGAATATGCGCGAGACTCTTCATTTTGATTTTGCAGTTCCCCGACATAAACACCACGATTCATCCCACTTCACAAACCGTGGCTATTGATGGTAAGCAGCATACGGTGCGACCTAAAACTTTTGCGCTGCTTCAAGCGCTGATTGAGGCAAACGGCGAGCTGGTCAGCAAAGCTGAACTGCTTAACACCGTGTGGGATGACGTGGTAGTGGATGAACAGGTGGTGTTTCAGTCTGTCAAAGAGCTCAGAAAACTGTTTTCGGGCTATAATGTGATAAAAACTGTACCGCGAAAAGGCTATGCGTGGATACCCAGCGCTGCCAGTCAGGTTGTGGCGGATGACCTTTCTGTACAAACCAAGAAGTCGACACGGTGGTTAGCGATTACTTGTTGTGTCACTGTGCTTTTACTCTTTGTGGGATTGCACGAATTTAGTTCAACACCTCAGGTTGTGTCAGGCTCTGTTGTCGTGTTGCCAGTGCAGTCAGATATTTCGGGTAATGACCATGACTGGGTCCGATACGGTGTAATGGATCAAGTTATTTCAAGACTATCATCGACTGAACATGCTGGCGTGCTTCAAACCGACTATGTGATGGAGGTTATGGCACGCGCTGAGACGACTTTAGAGGATGTGGCATTGCAGCGCATATCGCCGATATTTGACGTGTCTGGCGCTGAGCTGGTCGTGGTCATGCGTTTTACTGGCACGCCGAATGATTACCAGCTGCTTTATACCCTTTACCAACGCGATGGCGTTGAACGGGGTGTTGCACTTGCCAGCACCGTGCAAAATGCCGCCGATAAGGTCACTCAAATCATTGGCGAGCGATTAAATCCTGATTTTAGCTTAAGCGATTCAGGCTATGTCTCATCATTCTCCAAGCAGCTTATCGCTGAAGCCCTGGATGCGAAACGTAAAGGCGATGCACAAGGCGCGTTAAAGCTACTAAACGCCGCAATGGTTTCTTCGCCACAGGATCTCACTGCTGCTCGTTTACACGTGCAATTGCTGGTTGAAACGGGGGCATCTCCAGAGCGTGTTTATACAGTTGCTTTACCCGCGCTATCAGAAGCAAAAATACAATCGCGCAGTGTCGAGCAGGTGCGGCTTGGTTTCTGGCTTGCGATGAGCGAGTTCACCGCAGGTAAGTACGAAGAAGCACTGGCGCGATTTGAGGATACTCAATCATTAGCCGCATCTATAAATGATTGGCTGTATCTTGCATATATGGAAGAAATCCTGGGGCAATACAGTCAGTCGCAGCAACAATTTGAGCAAGCAAAACAGCATTTCAATCTGGCCATGGACTATCACAAAGTGCTGCACTGTCCATTAGGGCAGTCCAACACATTAATGCATCAGTCCCGACTTGCCTATGCGCAGCAGAATTCTGCGCTGGCCCTCGACAAGGCGGAAGACGCCATCGCAATTATCAAAGGGCGTAACTTACGTGAAAAATTGCCCGGTGCTATGCAATGGCTGTCTTCTTTGAAGACCTCGCAACACCCTGAAAAATAAGCGTTTCAGAAAATTTCAACAGTCTTCAGTACACGTTTCACGCGGTTTTCATCACATTGTTAACAGGCAAGCGCATATCCCAAGCTTGCCTTTGGTTTAACGCAGTAAAAAGAAGATTACATGATGAAAACATTACGACTATTTTTTTGTGGCTTAGCGGTCAGTTTGCTTGTCAGTGGATGCGGCGCGACCGATGCACTTCGGCTGATTTACGGCAATAAATTTGCGTCTCACAGCTGGGAAGGCAGCAACACGACGACCACACTTCAGGCGCAGCGGCTGAATACCCATACTATTATTCCGGTATCCATAAATGGTCAGCCTGATCTTCGTTTCATTCTAGATACTGGCGCTATGGCGACGGTAATATTTGAAACGGAAAGGACACGCGGGTTGCTTAGTCAGTTAGATGAGGCTCTGGACGTTGGCGGTATGGGAAGTTCTAAAAACACCGAAGCGCGATTTCTGCACGATACCAACATCACGCTAGGCGATGTGACTATCTCAGGTCTCACCACCATTTTTATTAGTGCTGAGAACAATCCGATATTTCATTCTGCAGAGGTAACGTATGCTGACGGCGTGTTGGGATACGATGTGTTTACCCGCTTTGTCACAGAAATCGACAATACCTATAACACCGTCACGATATCTGAAGTACTTAACCGAGCAACAGCTGGCTATCAGGAGTTGCCCTTTACCATCGAAAGTAACCTCCCGTATGTCGATATTGAGATTTCAGGTCTGAATAACTCTGTGACGATTCCCGCCATGCTGGATACAGGTGGTCTTGGCTCACTTTCTATTGGTCAAGGTTACAGCGTGCCTGACAGCGAATTTCTCTATCAAAGCCAGATATCAGGTATGGGGGGAAGCAGTGATGTCACGGTCAATCGTTTTACTGCACTGAAGCTGGGTAACTACACCATTTCTGATGTGATAGCTGGCGTGAGTCAGGAGGTGTCCTCGGAAAAAGGCAAAAACATACTGGGTACCGAAGTGCTAAATCGATTCGATATGATTATTGACTATCAATCAGAGCGCGTATTTCTGAAACCAAACACGACATTTAGCAAGCCCGATATTAACAACGTGTTTGGCGCTTGGATGTTGCCGCATATCCAAGGCGCGTATGTGAAACAGGTTAGACAAGACAGCGCGGCGTTTCACCTGAATATCAAAGAGGGCGATGTGATCACAACAGTTAATGGAAATGTGGTTGATACAGCACATTATGACGCACTAACAGAAACCCTGGCACGATTTGAAGCAGTAACGTCCTTTTGCTACTTACGTGACGACGTAACGCATTGTGAGACTGCAACACAACCATCTAGCCCATCGGCCTTGTAAGGAGAAGAACATGAAATCAGTTATTAATCGTTTAGTACTTATCGCGCTGGTATTTATGTCTGGCCCTGCAGTAGCTGATAGCATAAACGCCGAGTCCCTTATGCACAAAGACATCGAAAAGGTGGTGGATGAGTTCAAATCAGCCATCGTAAATAAAGATAAAGCTGCTTTTCTGTCTTTGTTTTATAGCGGTACTGTGTCGTGGGTGGGCGTTATTTCAGAAAAAACCAAAGCGATGTTGGTGAAGAAAGATCCACGCTTTGCCCAGCAACCTCGCATAATGCCCGGAACGCCCTCTGAGTTCATAGGTGGGATAGCTGCAAACGAGTACACTACGCGTGAAGATACTGAAAACCTTCGTATTTATGCAGATGGAAATGTCGCAAATGTGATGTTCGATTACACGTTGTATAAAAATGACGTGTTGAATAATTGGGGAAAAGAAAACTGGCAGCTGCTCCACACGGTGGACGGTTGGAAAATCAACGCCGTTAATTTTTCTTATACCATGAATCCGGCATTATTCGGTCAAAGTCAAAGCGACTAATAAGCGAGGTGCCCGCGATGTATCGCGGGCAATACCCACTACTTTTAGTTGTAAAAAGAGAGGTTTCTGCCCAAGCTGTGGCGCTAGACGTATGGCAGAGAGGGCGAAACTGTTGGTGGATAATGTTTTACAAGGTTATCCTGTTCGCCAGGGGTACTGAGTTTACCTATCCCTCTGCGTTTATTGCTCGCTAGGTATCCAAAAGAACTCAGCAAAGTGATGCAAATCATAAACCTCGCAGGTTATCTAAAAAAACAAGCTAACACAGGGGCTGTGACATACATCCAAAGATTTGGTAGTGCACTGAATCTTAACATCCACTTCCATATGCTATTTCTCGAAGGCGTCATCACACAAACGCAAGGTCAACCCGAATTCAATCAAGTCAAAGCTCCTAGCCATAGTGATAGAGTATAAGAAAGATTAAAGCCATTTACTACCCTCTGTGGCAGCTGAATTTAAGGCTTGTTTCGTGTGCTACAAATGGAAGTTTTGTAAACAGGTAGAGAGCTAAGAGTTCTCAGGATAGCTTTGTGAACTGGCCATTAGTACTGATAACTTGTGCGTGATATGTCAAAGGTGATGCCTCAACACATGAGTGTTCAAGCAATATTTAGTGGTAGTGCTTTTGGGCGCCAAAGTCGAAATCCCTTTGGATTTCGTAATCGTTCACTGGGATGAGTTGTTTTGACTCAATCAGTGGTGGCGCTCTGCACGTATTGGCAATTATTGGTGGATCTTGTTTATCCAAATGCTTTAGTATTTTTTCAATGACGGCCACCTCTGTAATACAAGCGATTATCTTAACATTAGTCTTTGCGCAGGCTTCACAAACGGTAATGTCGATATTAAAAACTCGTTTTAACCTCTGTGCCCATGTCATGCTCCTGGCATGATAAGGTCTATCAGAGTCTTTTAGATGCTCCGCCAATCGAGGACTATTCTTACCACGCCGCGAGGATGTGACTTCTGCTCGTACATTGGCATTGGGAGCGAATACCCCATAAAAACGGGTAAGATTGAGTCTGGGCGGTGGCACTAGCGCAGCAAGCTTGCTTACGAAGTCAATCGGTGAAAAGAATACGTGAGTGGTGCCGTCTGTATAGGGTGTCTTGAGTTCATACCTGACGTTGCCTGTGGTTGTCAGGCTTAAGCGTTTCTCACTCACCGCTGGTCTTGCAATATAGCGACAAAGCCTCTCTAGTTTGTCTGGTTGATCTGCGTATGCAAATACCCCTGCATGTAGGCTAAATCCAGCTATCTTTGCAAGTTGCCCATAGTTATCAAAATCTTTGGCTGGCAATGTTTGTAGACTGAAGACTTTTTTACCTGCATCCTTGCCTACGGCAATACGGTAGCTAACGGATGCCGCTTGTAAAGGTAGTAGACTATCTTCATCATCCATGGGTAAATCGAGAAACGTGTTGTCCATATCCCGCTGAATAAGCCCAGCTTTCTCCAAGTAGGTCGCAATGCGATGGCTGATAGTATGAACAATGCACTCTATATCCCTGTGGCTGGGGGCTTTAACGCGTTTAAAACTCGTTCTTTCTCGTTTTTGTATGATCACGCCTTCTAGAAACAGCATGTGAAAATGGATGTTTAAGTTCAGTGAGCTACCGAATCTTTGAATATAAGTTACCGCCCCAGTCTTAGCCTGCTTCTTCAGATAACCTGCTCGATGAATAATATTTGTTGCAATAGCGCGGTGGATGATTTGCATCACCTTACTCAAGTGCTTTGGATATAGAGCAAGCAACAAGCGAAGAGGTATAGGTAAACTCAATACCCATTGACGAACTGGATAGCCTTGTAGCACATCATCAATCAGCAACTTGGCACTTTCCGCCATACGTCTACCGCCACAGCTTGGGCAGAAACCTCGTTTCTTGCAACTAAACGCCACCAGTTTCTCATGTTTGCAGTCGTCACAAACTACACGCAAAAAGCCATGCTCAAGCCGACCACACCTAAGAAACTCTTCAAACTCTTTTTCCACATGGTGTGGTAACGACTTTCCTTGATGTCCAACCTGCTTCAGAAATTCTGGATAGTGACGTTCGACCAATTGATATAGTAACGTCTGCTCTGGACGATGACGTTTATAGGTATGAGTATGCTGCAAGCAATGGTGTCCTTACCAAAGATTGGCTTCTCAGTGTGCAGAGGATTTCGCCATTAATCTACTGATCTTTGTGCTGGAAAAATTCATTCCCCCAAGGTCCGGTTTACGTGCAAAAGAGACTGTGAGCTTTGGCCGCATTGTGTTATTGAGAATGACAGACACAACGATGAACAATGCAAATTAGTCTGCGAAAAAAAGGCCATTAAAGCCCTTTGATTCAACTAACCCATTATTTGTTCATCAGGTAATATAAGTTCTCATCACCCGCCAATCACCTGCTTTACGCGTTCAATTAGGGTATACTCACTCAAATCCACCAGCTCTCCAGCATCAAGGAAAACACCACATCCTTTACCGCACGACTCAAAACGAATGTGATGTTGTTTGCTATCAACCATATCAATCATACTGCCACTGCATTCTGGGCAATTGATATTTTTCATTTCATCTAGGCCTGCATTCACCCCAGTATCGATATCTTTTGCCACGGGTAACGCGCTTTTAACACCTGCAGAGCCGTCAGGAAACCACATACCTTTACATGCCCCACACTTACTGATCTTTATTCCGTAATTATTTTCATGAGGCTGCATTGTGCTTTTACATTTTGGACAGTTCATTTTCACTCCAGCTAGTTAGATAGCATCTAGTGTATTATTCCAATATATGTTCCTACTTCAGCGATGAAAGACTATCGTTCTTTTGAGGTATGAAGCGTATATATGGAGACGTCAAAGCCACACTCATCCCGGACAAATGTGGTAATTGCATCGTTCAAGGCGTCAAAGTCACTGGTGGTAAAGTAGCAACCGGATCTTTTCAATGATGCCATGGCTGCATGTACGGCATCATCAATGTAGGACTCAGAAATTTTCATTGGTACCTCGCGGGTGGTTAGGAGTTAAACGATTGTGGTTGATAATTACCGGCTACGATTGCATCCTCGATATCAAAGCATCGCATACGCAGCTTTCTGAGCGTGCTCTCAGCTTCTTTTAGTTTCCCTTGAACGATTAATGTTTCACCCTTTAACAATTTGGCTTGAGCTGCTGCTCTTAGGCGCCTTGCGTATTGTTTGGCCAAACTTATTTGTTCATCAATATCATCAACAGTTTTTATTTTTACTAAGCGGTCAATCAGTTTCATTAGTGGGGTCTCGCATTTAAGTCATTGATACTAGGCGTCAGTGAAGATAAGCGCCTTGCGTTCCTTATCACAGGAGGTATCAGTGTAAATCGAGTTGGAAACGCCGCATTTTTCTGTTCAAGAGCCCGGCCAGAGTCTTTGATACCTGTTACAGCGTCAATAATGTGTAGCGGAAGAAACAGTATTTTAGAAATATGAATATGACTAAAAAAGGGGTAGTTGCTAGTTAGCCAATAGTTGACTAAACCTGATCATAGAGGTGCCCCATGAAAATTCTTGATTTTGGTTTAGTGTCTATTTCTCAAGCTGCGAAGCATTTTGGCGTGTCAGTTCCAACACTCAGGCGTTGGAATAAGGAAGGGAGGCTTAAAACCTCACAGCAGAACACTGGGCAATCATCGTCGATATAAGCTGTTAGATAAACAGAAATGTAAAGTCGGTTATGCCAGAGTGAGCTCACACGATCAGAAGTCGGACTTAGACACCCAGTCGTTATTTTTGCAACGGCATTGCGATGTAGTGCTAAAGGACTAAGGCTCTGGCTTGAATTGTAAGAAACCATGATTGCGTAAATTAATATCGATGCTGCTCAATCAACAAGTGTCAGAACTACACCTCACACATAAAGATAGGTTACTACGGTTTGGACATGAGTTGGTGTTTCAACTGTGCCGATGGTCTGGCTGCAAGGTGATTATCCATAATGAATCGGAAATCATTAGCTTTGAGCAAGAGCTGGTGAAGGATGTGATCACCTTGATGACCGTGTTCTCGGCGCGTATGTATGGCAGGCGCTCACATCAAAATAAGCGGGTAAAACTCGCTGCTTGACACTGTATTTACACCCAGTATATTGAAATGCATGAAGTGTGCATTCAAAACCCTAATCCTAGCGAATAACAAGCAGGCCACATACTTTTCAAAAGCATGTGGCGTGTCTCGCTTTGCATGGAATTGGGGGTTGGCTGCATGGCAGAAGCAATACGAGTTGTGGGTCGATTCCGGCAAGCAAAAGGCGCTCAAGCCGTCCGGCATGATGCTGAAGAAGCAACTGAATAGCGTGAAGAAAGCCGACTTCCCGTGGATGTATGAGGTCACCAAGTACGCTTCACAACAACCCTTCATCTTCTTAAATCGTGCATGGTCTGACTTTTTCAAAAAGAAAACCATGAACGGAAAGCCTGTAGGCAAGCCTCGTTTTAAAAGGAAAGGCAAAAGCATAGATTCATTCTATGTGGGTGGCGACCAAGTTGTGGTGCGTGGCCGTTATCTGAAGATCCCCAATCTTGGCTGGGTCAAGATGGCTGAAGCCATTAAGTATGCTGGTCACATCAACTCTATGACGATTTCTCGTGTTGCAGACAAATGGTATGTCTCGTTCTCAATGGAGGTCGATGTCTCGTTCTTACCGACTAAAAACCAAGGTCGGTGCGGTGTAGACTTGGGCATTTCAACGTTGGCGACGTTAAGCAGTGGCCCAGTTCGTTACTGGGACACCCCCAAACCTCTGCAACACAGTTTACGAAAGTTGGCGCGTTACCAGCGACGTCTTGTGAAGAAAACCAAAGGCTCAACGGGCTATAGCAGATTAAAAGTCAAAATTGGTAGACTTCATAAGCGTATCGCTGATATCCGCAGTAACTGCCTGCATCAGCTTACTCGATACCTCACGAAGCACTTCGGTGAAGTGACGATTGAGGATTTATCAGTGAAGAATATGATGGCCAACAAACGATTGGCCAGACATATTGCTGATGTGGGGATGTATGAGTTTAAGCGGCAGTTGGACTATAAATCACAGTGGTACAGCACACTGCTCACCATTGCAGATAGATGGTTCGCATCCAGTAAGCTTTGCTCAGATTGCGGAACAAAGAACGACACTCTCACACTCGCTGATAGAACCTTTAGCTGTAAATGTGGAGCAAAGAAGTGTCGAGATTACAACGCCAGTTTGAATTTAGAGAATTATACGGCGCGTTCAGCCGGAATATACGCTGTGGGAGATGGCGGCTCTGCCTTAGTTGCATAAGCAGCTTAGGCAACCAGCATCGTTGAAAGCAGAAGAAAGCAGCAAGCCATGATCAGGTTTGTATAGGTCTTTTAGAACGGATAAGACGCCACATCACTGTACCCCTACAGTTCAAGCGTGGCGAATGCCCTTTGGAGAAGGCATTAAAGAGTGTATTAGTTTTTCATTTCACCTTCAATGGAAGTATTAAACATTAGACACTAGCTTCAATGGTACGTCGTCATGTTGACTATTTTGCCTGGCACGGTGCTGCAATGTTCTGATGCGGATCCCTTTTCTTTGACATATTGAATAGATGGCATTCATTTCGACGCCGAAGAAAAGGGCAACATCGCTGACACTCGCCCCTTGGGCGAACAAGGATGTAATCAGGCCAAGGTCTTTAGTCGACCACCTGCGCCTTTTAGTGTCGGCAACACCTTCCAGTTGGCTAATCTTACGTCGCAACATCAAAATGGTATTTTGTTGCTCGCTACATAGTGTTTCTAGCTGTTGCCTCGTTAACGTTTTTGCTGCGTTTTGCATATTATTCCTTAATTAGCGACAGTGCTCATACACTGAAGTGTATTAAGCCGCATCCGCTTTATGCTGCGCATTTTCGTATTTAACGACAATGGCAAAACCGCCGATTTCCATAATGAACTTCACGGTGAATGATTTTATCTCTACCATGTCCGTCAGTACTTTTTCGCCCTTCCTGAGTAGGCGATAGCTCTTGCTGCGCTCTGCACTCTCTTGAGATAGGAAAGGTTGTCCATACCGACCTAGAAGCACGGAAATGTTCGTTTCTCCATCTCGTGCGCGAAGTATCTTACCAGCCAAGTAGCTAACGGCACTTCTACGCGGATCGTCAAAGTCGTTGCCTACGATGCTTTCGGCACTCAATAATCCACGCTGAAGGTTAATCAGCATCTCATGAGCTTGGTGATATTTTCGAAAATCAATCATGGTATGAAGCCCCTCTAAAAAGATACCTTCACGATACCCCTACTCTACGCCTTCGCCACTTTAATGAAGGGTGTCGATGGCAATATGCCATTTATCAAAGACAAGACCACCAGCAGCTGTCTCCTCGACTTGATATTCAATCTCAGATTCAACTTTTAAGGCTAACTCTTCGCAAATTGCCATTGCAGTTAACATGGCGTTCTCGCGCGCCCACAAAAACGCGAACGCTTTCACTGGTGTTTGATGTTCAAGGATTTCTACTTGATCATTTTTAAGGTTATTAACGGTCATCATAAATATGCGGCCTCTTGTGTTGAATTTGGAAGTCACAGTAAGCGGGATTTAAAACTCCGCTACTTTAGAACCCTGACGCCTTCAGATTTAGGCGGCACTGCCCCTTTTTATTAATTACAGCTGGGGAACCGTTTGAAGATATGTCGTAATGTCGGTGCCGATATCGTTCGGCCACTGGCCCACTAACTCAATATCCCAGTCTTCCTCACATTGAGCATGTACAAGCATCAGGCCTATTTTTGGAAGAGAGTGCAAAATCTCCTTTGAGATACCACTTGCTAGGTTGATTAAGTCTTCAGCTTCTTGCCAGTCAATAGACTCTCTATCAGACCAAGCCTGATTAACATACTTTGCTTTATTTCTGAGCTGATAAAGCAAATCATACTTATGCGTAGACCCAAGTGGATTGTTGTTTAGCAACTCATCAAAAGGTATTTCTGGTGTTAAGAGCAACCCTTCGCTATCTGCATCGTCTTCTTTTGCTGTAAAGGAGAACCCTTCGTCATATATGACTAAAAGTGTGGTGCAGGTCTTTATCGCATGTTGTAAAAGTAAGTCCTTTACATTCCCACTTTTCAATTTATCTGAGGTACCTTCTGACCGGGCGATGTCAAATTCACTCCATATGCCGTCAGGAACGACGATTGAAATGCTTTCTGCATCAACCTGTTTTCTCACATGCGCTAACGCTAGTATTCTTTTTCGTAAGCCTTCGTCGATGTCCATATGAAAAGTTTCAGGTACCGAGTTAACTTCTCCCTGCCAACCAACGTTCAGATATATGGATTTTAGATATGGCGTCATTTCAATTGTCCTTCGTTATTAGCTCATTGCTAATAACGATATAAGACAATTCTTGCTGGGCTACTTTTGCTTTTATCACATCTTCCCGCGCTACTTAGCTTGTGGCCTCTAGAATACCGGTAGAGTTAACATCGGTATTCCATGACGTCTCAGTAGCTCATAACTTGTTCACCGGGGTGAACAATGAACGTTACAACGCGGCGTCAAAGACGAACGGTTGTAATCGCATGGATGCGAAAAAGAAAATCAGGAAGTGCCTGCACTGACAGCATCGCGCTATAGATGGCAGGATGCATACATCTTAGCGCATGGCCTTCGCTTTGCGAGGCCATAAAGCTTGGCATTAAAGGGAATGGGGAAGCGACTAGTGCGAAAAAAATAATGTTAGCCCGCTTCGCTGGCACGAGCTCCCGATGTGTGAGGGCGCAATAATAACCTGAAGGCTTAAAGGCAAAGTGGCATCACGCCCTGCTACGGTCAGGTGCAGGACGTTTCTGGAAACATCGTTATTTTGCATATGTTTTATTGATTAAGTTAATCTGAGTGACAAAGTCTTCTATCAGTAAATCTTGCTCTTCGCTCAGTTCATCATCGTACTCTGTATAACGTTCTAAATATTCTTCGCCGTAACTTCCATTAAGTTTGTCATTCACTATGTTCGTCTGAGTCTGTGCCACCTTTCCATCAGCGAAAGTAAGCACATAACCGACAAGATCTTCATTCCATTCGGCGTCAAATTGATCACATGAGTAATTAAACTCATTGAAACTAAACGTAACGTCGTTAGTATCTTCTGAAACTAACAAACTGCTCGCTGCGCTCCACAAGTCAAAAACCGATCCAGTCAAATTATGCATTTCATCAATCGATTCACTACTACCAGCAATAAAAGTTGTTCCGTGTTGGGTAATTGTAAGATTTTTCATCATTTTCACCTTTGCATTTATTGTTTAAGAAGCTGCCTGTTCGGCAGTAGACTGTGCTAAGGTTCTCGACTTTTATAGCACTGATTGTATTTATCTGGCTACCAGAGAATTTATCTTAAAAATAAGATTCTTAGATAATATTCAACGAAGCCAGTTCATGCACTACTGATTTTCGTACTTGTGGACTGATGTGCCTAGCACACTCCTTTGCAACAAAAGACATTACATAATGATGAGCGTATCCGTGGTTTCTTTCATCCAAATGAGACCATAACTCGTCATTATCTTCACACGAAATAACCTCTCTATAACTAGTAGATAAGGCCAAAGCGAAGCGTCTTACCGTATTTTTATTCATGCCGTCAATAAAGCCAATAAGATCACCGAGTACTTCGGTTTCATCCCAACTAGCCGAATCACTAACGCGTGAATGGCCATTACCGTGCAGGGCGCAGCATAATGCATCGTCAACAATTTGTGACTGCATTTCTGTCAGCAGTCTATTTTGACCTATGTGCTTTCGAATAAGAGTCGCATCGCAGGTGAAATGTGTATCTGGGCTCTTAAATTTTGCTTCATGCACAAGTCCTGACTCGGCAGTACCAAGAAAGTGAACACTTGTTGGAGAGACATTAATGAGGAATTGGTTAATTTCATGACTGCTCACGGCCTTGGCGTTTGATGGAAGCCCACAAATAAAATCAAACCCCAGCAGTTTACGACAGCGGTGGTAATGCTCGGTAAGGGATAGCCTACCCTTTTGCAGTGGTACCATTATCTGCGCGCCTCTGTCCTGCAGAAACTTAACGTCTTTTTGATATCTACAAAGCAACTGAAAGCTTTTATCCTGCTCACCAACTTCGTCCGGAGCAACGAGTATCAACGTTCTGATATCTTCTGAAGCCTCAACGACGGTGTCATAGCAGCGAAAAACCCTATTAAAGTCTAAAGGAGGAAGCGTTTCATCTTGAATTCGTGCTTTGAAATTTCTGAACGCACCGCTATCTATGAACGCTTTACCACCCGCTGAAACATATTGGGCAATCAGCAAAAGTACCGGCTTAGAGGCATCTATTGCACAAACACCAATATTGGCACTTGCCGCCATATAGCCTAGTAAATCTGTTTTGCTACTAGACCCAGACTTATAAGTTTCGACGATGGATTCTGGCAACACCGCGCTCACAAGATCAGATTGCACCGTTGCCTGAGAGAGAAAATTAAGTTTTCTATTCCAGTCAAATTGAGAATATGAAGGCACTTTGCGCTTTTTCTTTGCGCTCTGTGTAGCAAATAAACTGAGCTGTATGGGATGTTCCAAATAAGATTTAATATGGAACCAGTTAATCATTGTTTTGTAGTCGGGCTACTATTTGCCAATTAGCTATTTGTTTCATGACAGCATCATAAAAACCTGCGTCTAAGAGTCACCGTCACCCAACCCGAATTACCTCAAAAGCCATTAGAGTTCGGTATTGCTCTCTATGGCTTCAAAAGCGACTTTGCTAAACAGCGAGTAAACTTTGATATCAGCGATTGGAATGATGATATTGAAGCGTGTTATGTGATCATGGCCAGAGTCTTCATTGTCTTCTAGCTCGCCTGTCGCGTCGTCATAGCAGTTTTGATAATGCTTGTAATAATTGCGACTGATTACCATCTTCTGTTTTGTCGTCAGATAACCCGACAATATTGGTAACATTTTGAGTTGAGTAATCTCACCGTCTTCGAGGTCTGGTTGTTGAGGGTAACCAATATATACCTTTCCACTTTGTAGAATAATGCGCATAGGAATAAGGTCACGGGCTGATTCGATGATTAAACGTTCTGACTCTGTGGCCACCCTCATTATACTTTTATAAAGCGCCTGTTTCTCAGGTGTATTCAGATGATGTTTAGTGGTTCCATAGCCTTCAACTACGATGCCGTCATATCGTTTAGTGATACTAGATAATTTCACTATCATTATTAGCAAAGCAAATAAGATGTCGTAACAAAGAAGCGTGGTTAGAAAGAAATCGTTATAGGTTTTATCGGTAAACAAATCGTGTTCTGTCGTACCATTTATCACGGCACTAATGAAAACTAGTAAAAGACTGGGCAATAATCCAAACAAGGCCATTTGAAAGCCTCTGATTCCCACTCTGAAATACAGGTTGTAACCTGTCTGCCTTACGATATGAAGCCTATTTAAGGGGTGATGTGACTCATAGTGATAACCAATAGCTAACACCGCTGCCAAAAATATTGCAGTCATAAGCAATTTCCTGTGGAGGTATTAGTGGGTTATTACGCTTTGCGAGAGACGCGAATGTCAGCAAATTGCTGCATTGATTTCCATAGTTTCCGCTGAGTTTCCTTGCGGTCGAGGGCCATCCTCACGATTCCGTCGCGATCAAATTCGACGTTACTGAGGTCAACGTCTTGGGTGGGGTTTTGTCGTTTCATTTTCTTCACACCTCTAGTCTACGTACAATATTGTAAAAAGTCACTATTTGGTGACTAGAGATAGGTTAACGCCAAATAAGAATCGCGCTTTTTTCTGCTAACTTCCTGTTGATTGCAACCCGCTTTCAACAGTGACAAGGGTGAATACTGATGGCGTCAATAGTGAACTCAAGCGCATTGCTTTTCGCGAACAGTGAATTCCCTTATCAATTTATTTACTCTTGTATGAGGGCATTCATTGCCGAACTCCCAAGGAAATTCGTTGCCATAAAATCGATTTCTGTAAACTGAACAATATTCACTGATTGACATGTTATTGAGAGCCTTTAACTTGCCTGCTTTCTTTGCTAATTCTTTGAAAGTATCAGTATCGGCATTTGACGGTATCGCAGCTTCGATTGATGCTTTGTGAAGTTTAAGCAAATGCTCTTCTGCATTTTTTTCTCTTTCCAATCCAAGAATCAAAGAACACCCGCTTGCAAGATGCGTCACACCAAAGACCCCGAATTGCGGCATCACGACTGCAAATAGGTCGCAAAAATCAAATTTTATTGCTCGCACATTCGATGTCCCCTCAGGAACCTGAATATTAATATTTACCTGCTTTGAGCACATTTAATAATTCCTTTATAATAATTTTGTATACTTTCTGCTCGATAGTGGCACTATGTTAGCCTATGGAATTTGTAGATAAAACGCAGATTTTCTGCGTTGAAAGGTCTGATGGGATTTTATAGTCTTACGGAACAAGGTGAGAGGGAACACAATGGAAAGGGGTAACAAAGCACTTGCTGAGTTAATCAAACAGCGCAGAACCGCTTTTGATTTGTCGCAAGAGGAAGCTGCAGAATCCGCTGGCATGTCATTGAGATCGTATCAATATCTGGAGGCCGGTAATACCAAGATTACCATGGACAAGGAGGTAAGGCTGATGCGCGTCATGCGCAAAGTTTATATCAAGAAGACTGGGTTCGTACTAGATGAAGAAAAAGATAATGAATCCATAGCCGCTGCAATTAAAGACTTATTTTTACGTCTGCTTAAAAGTTAATAGGGATATTATGTTTACATTAGACATACCACTTCGAGTTGTTACATTATTAATTCTTACAGTCATACTATTTACGACTGGCCCATCCCTCTCGGATTTTGATACCAATTCCCTCATTCAATACACAGTGTTCTACGCCAACCTTTTCGTATTCTTTCTTGCTGGTATTTTCATGAGAGGAGCGATTAATAGGCGGTACTGCCTGGTGATAGGGTTCTCTATAATTTTATGCCATTTTACCTTCTATTCCTTTTTATCCTTCGCCGGTGATAACGTCTACTTAAAGGTATGGAGTTTCTTTGTTGCAACCATACCGTTATATGTTGGGCTAACCTTTTTCACTTACTTTCAAGCAAAATTATTAAACCTTCTTGAAAGAATTGGTGTGAAGAATGAAACGGCAGATAAAATAGTCGGTCCTGTTGGTACCACCAATCTAGCAATTATTTTTAGTGGGTATGCTGCCTTTTGGATTTTTACTGACTTCCTTTTAGCAGTTTATTGCTCAGCCTACGGTTTTGTATATGGTCTGTCTCATGACCAGTTTATTACCGATTTATTCATAGCTAATGGGCATTTCAACGCTATTGCTGCTTACGATGCGTTGATACTTTTAGTAGATGCTTTTTTTACAATTCTTATGGGATATAGAGCAATTGTTGATCAAAAAAGGCCCGACGCTTTAGGTGTAGGGCCAACTATGACTTTTGATGCATCTAAAGCTCTTAGAATTTAGTTTTTCTAGGTCTTACAACTTGAGATTTAGGTGCTGGTGAAAAGAATGTTTTTAAGTATTGTATAGTTGTTAATTCACTCTTTTTTTCACTGGCACTAGCCGTTGCTGGGGCCGTCAAGCATGCTGTTACAATTATTGTTGAGATTATTATTGCAGTTCTTTTCATATGGTTTTCTCCTCTAATTTTTTCCTGCACTATGCGTTTGCAATCCCTATACCTAAATTTGTTCACATACTAATCAAGTTATTAATTTGTCGCTTATAGAAAACCTTGAATGCCCTGCTTCCCTTTATACTAAAGACGTAGTCACATTTTGAAGTACTTAAAAAATTTCATCCTTCTTCTATTCATATTTCGATTTTTACTGTATTCATTTTATTAACGGCAAAAAAGTGCCATTTTTTTGTCGCCAAGGACTTTATCATCCGGCAACGTCTTAAACCTTCTTACTTATGTTGACAATTTTGCAGTATGCATACCCTACTTTGACGACATCATCGTGATGTGTATCACGATGCGAAACTATCTGTTTAAGCTGTTCGATAATTAGTTCAGGTGACTCCATTACCATTTTGTTTGTTATGTCATACACGACGAACCCTTGCGTTAAGGCATACGCTTTTTTCTCGTGATCTCTTTGGAAAGCATCTAGTAGGTGATGGTTCTGCCAACCGTTGAACTCTATAAACACGCGCGCCGGCACGATACAGTGATCGTAACGCCATCTTTTGGGTGCTCCTTCCAGTAATACTTCATGTGCGACAACACCCTCTGGGTGTCTGAAGTAATCCCCGAACTGGTTTACGAGCAACTGGTGAAGTTTATGCGCAGGGTTCTTGGTAGGCCATGGTGAAAATTTGACACCATCACAGGCCTGTTGTTTTTTCTTATTTTTCTTTGCAGAGAATTTTTTTGAATGGAAGCGCTGCGTTTCTACTGGGTATTTACGTATTAGCGTCTCTTTCAAACTTTCTGGAAGTTTTTCAAACGTTGATTTATCGAGCCTCACAAAAAGACCTATTGTAGATTGATTAATTTACACTCATTCTCTCATCAGTCTCTTTTCCGGCATCTTTGTGGATATCGACGTTTACTTTGGCAATCAAGAACGGGGTACTTTCTTTCTTCAGTTCTTTAACGATGCTATTGGCAAGGTCTTTAGTCGATGTGGTCAGTTCAATGCTTAATACTGGCATACCGTCTTGAAGCATCTTTGTTGGCCTATATCTCGCTAACGCCTTCCATCCCTTTGTTTGAAGTTGTTCATTTTTATAGTGTGCGACAATTTTCATAAGAGACTCCGTGTTCGTGTCTCTTAGAAATGTATTAACGCCAATCAATATTAAGTAATCTTTTTAATATTCCAGTTTCTAATACCAACAAACAGATTGTCTATTTTGTATAAATAAGGCTCCTCAGCAGACCATGGTGATGTTTTCTCTAATTTCCCTCACCGTTTAGTCAGATTGTCTGTTAGAGCTTCTGAGAGACTGTAGGCTCACTGTTTTGAAGTTACATTTAATTTTCAGACATGGCGTTAGCTATGCCGGCTTTAACTTGTTCGGCTTTTTTTTGTTCAAAGGTTTTAAAAATTCGAAAACGGCGGCATTTTTTTCCAAAACCTTTAGTGTCTACATACACCACCCAAAATGAGCGACCACTGCCGCCAACCACATTCTGGTCTGAGCCACCAGATTGAGAGCGAGTAGATTCATGTCTAATGTGCACAGTAGAAAGTTCGTCATAGGATTTCAAGCTACTACACAGTACGAGATTCGATATGGCATGTTGTTTAGTCATGCATCGGTTGTTCTGGTCAAACCGTGTTCTGCGGGTATAACTAATCGACATTGATGATGTAATAAAAAGTCCCAAAGCCATATAAAGCAATGGTAAATCTAACGATTGCTTGCTGGTGGCGCTATAAACAGTGATAACGCTCAATAGGATGCCTAATGATGATAAAACAAGAATATTTTTTCCTGCCCGTTCTGTGACTACGTAGAGCTCTTTCATCATTATATTCCTGTGCTATCAACTGCCAGTCAGTATTTTTGTTTTTAAAAATGAATTAGCAATCAGATCTAGAGTTATGTATCTCAAATCTAGAGTGTTAATTTTTTTGATTAATTGAAATTTTGGTGGTGATAAAGGGCATAGCCCCTTTAACAATCTCTATCTTTCTTTAACTAATATCTAATGTCATGAGAATTGAAGTTATTTTGTTTCCGCTGGCACTGATACTTTTTGAATGTCATTACGCTGTTATGGATGGAGCTCTATTTTTAATATCGATGTAGATTAACTTTTACCAAGGTATTTCCGAGTAAATCCATTAGTTAAAACGCCCTTTTCAGTCACTTTGACTTACCGTTTTTCCCTTCTAAGGATGATTAAGCTGCCATTTTGACGTCTATTACGACATTTATTTTCAGACGCGCACAAGTAAATCCCGGAAATGAATCCGGTAAAAAAAAGGCGTAAGAGTTAAACCCGTTTATGTGCCTTCATTTGGGACAAGAACAATGCATGCTCTTCAGGTGTCGCATTTGGGCCTGGACGCTGTAAAGCGGTAGATGGTTTTTTGAAATTAAAGGGTGGTGAGTTAACTTTTTTAACTCTAGATACTAACTGCGTCACCAGCTGTTTATAACCTTGACGTAGCTTTTCAACCATATTGACTTTTTGAAACAATATTCGCCTGTCGTCGACTTTGTATTTAATTAGGCCAAGTGATTTTAATGTGTTTATCAATCGTCGTATGGTATTCGGTGACCATTGAAATACTGCAGATAGGAATGAAACACTTCTAGAAAAGTGTGAATTGAAATGTTTTTCGCTCCAGTACCCTCGGTTAAACAGGTAGCCATGTAGAGCAAGTGCTTTATGTAGGTGTCTAGACTGATTTCGTTTCCAGCTTTCTTTTTTTGATTGCGACTGTAGTGCTGTGACGTAGACTTTAAAGAACGACACTTCTGAAGGGTTTGACTTGTAATATTCTTTAGAAGTCCCCTTTCTTAACTGATCAAGCATAACAGATAGCCAGTCAGCAAACTGTATCGCGTAATCATGAGAGCCGATCTTAAGGTAGTGAGACACTTCCTCAATGTAATTGTACTTGAGTCTTTTTCTTTCTCTTGCCGGTGGTGTTTCTCTTACAAGAAAAGACTTTTTAATTAGTGACTCAATGGCACTCCTTACAGTGTTACTTGAGTAACCTAAGTTTTTACTTAAGCTGGCTGTGGTTCTTCTAAATATTTTCCCCTTGGCCGCATCACATGCGAAATAAGCCACGAAAGAAAATATATATGCTTCTGTTTCTGTCAGATGCTCGAATAGCCCGTCTGACATGAAAACGAACTGGGTTTTATTATTCATATTTTTACCAACAATTATATTTTTGTTGATAAAAAACGCATTAGCTATTGACGGAAAGGGTCAAACAGCTAAAATTGGACGTGTAACCAAATGCAAAAAGTTACATCCTAAGACCCGTGTAGTGCGCCAACACTTCACGGGTTTTGTCTTTCTAGCGCTTCTTATCTTTATCGGTTCAATTCGCTTGAACTCTGTAATCCTCTTCATTAAACGATCTGCAATGTATTTGATCAAGCGCTGGAGATCTAAAAGATCACATTAGATCCACAAAGTCATGATCGGCTTGGTATAACAGCCGATCACGATCTTTGAATGTCACGTTAGTTTTTGAATTTATTCTGAAAGTTCGTCGACAAGCGCAGCTAAATATTTCTTCAAACCTTTGTCTGTTTTCAGATCAAAGTCATCTATATCCAGCTCGGACCATTCCCTTACATCTTGGAAGAATAGCTTTTGGATTTTATCTTCTTCCTTAGGTATTTTTATCGGTAGATAACTTTTTACATTCGGTTTTGATGCTTTTTTTGATTGCTTAGTGTCTTCATTGTGTTCTGACGAATTTGTCTCTTCAGAAATATCTATTGAGTTGGCAGAGCTTTCAAACCTCATCTTATTCTCGAACGCCTCAAGAATTTTATCTTTGCTAGGGCTCGTTTCTAATGCCGTCAGTGCTTGTTTTACGACTCGGTATTGCTCTGTAATGTGATGCAATGACTCGTGTATGCCGTATTGCTTCACGACGTTAATTAATCTGAAGTCGTCAATAAAAGGTTTAATTTTGAAAAAATAAGACCTTTTAATAGACAGGGTTTTCATTATCTCATCTGAACTGCCATTAGTATCTTTAGCGGCAAAGTAAAATGATAGCAGTTGCTCGTAACCCCCTTCTGTAGTTTTGGTGTTGTTCTCAAGGTAAATAGTACGGTCTTGGTGTTCATTATTAGTCTTAAGAATAAAGTAATACGGTTCATTAAGTCCAAGTGAGTAGACGAGGTAACAATAACGCTGGTGGCCATATGCCAACGTGTGCATTGCCCCTGTTTTGAAGACAGCTGGTATTTCAGTAAGCTCTTGGGTAATTGCTAATGACTCACCGGTTAATCTGACTTTTTCAACAAATGTTTCAATGAGATTATTTACTTCATCATTGCTTGATTTGATATTTGAAAAGCAGATCCCCTTCCCTATGAATATACCTTCATCTTCTAAGTCATAGAGGTCATCGTGACATGGGTAATTCGAAATATCGCTATCAATTGCCTGTTTACCCCCACGAGTACTGCCTTTAATCTTTCCTGATGCAACGTGGTGTTGATGTATAATTTTATTGATAGGGATATCTTTAACTTTCGACTTAATAAATTCTTCGATAGTTAAACCACTACTCTCTTCATAAGCTTCTATGATTTCATCAGGTATAAATCTGACCATCTGTGTAATAAGACGCTTATTTTTGTAGTTTAATCTGACATCTCTTAAAGGAAGTGTTTCGAACCTGATTTTAAATGCACTGTCGTGTTTTTTGTGACTTCTCACACTATTGTCATCTGTTGATGTAGCGCTTTGAACTTCAGCTTTAGGGACTTCTTCTTCTAGAAAGTCATGCAACGAAGCCCTACCCCGTCCTTTACGCAATTTTGGACTCGTCATTATTTAGCCTCCGCGTAAATATCTGAAAGTACTTTATCTGATATGTAATTGTAGAAAGATTCCATTTGTTCTTTTGCCTGAGGATGCTTATACCATTCAAAGTGCCCGGGTTTCTGAGGTATCTCAGTGTTAAACGCAACGTAGTTACACATAACAAGATTTGGTGAGAAAAACTCTGGGAACTGACTTCTAATTTTTCTTATGTGGTCTTTTTCGTGGCTGGTCGGCCTCAAGCTAGAAACTTTATTGATTAAAATGCCGATTATGTTTGTTTGATTGTCTTCGTTTCTGAAAGTGCTGTTATTCATCTGAATATCAGCGATTGTTCCAGGGACAGCGTTAGATGCACAAAATGCATCTGGATTAGCCACGACCAAACAATCACTTGATGCTGCGATAGCGCCTTGTGATGCGTGAGTTTTGCTTGGAGGTGTATCAATAACAATTAAGTCATATTCATCCGATACGTCTGCTATGAGGTCGTCAAAGAGCATCGATGAGAATTTATTGAGCTGGTTATCATCATAGCCTTTGATATCGCCAGTTGCGATATCATTCAATTGGTCTATTCTACCATCGCTTGGAATTATAAATATGTTTTCCCATTCGGTTGGGTATTCCATGTACTCATTACCAGCGATAATATCACTTATGTTGTATATATTTCCCATAGGGCAATTCGGATTAGGTGGTAAAAGAACCTTTTGACCTGCCATTTGAGCGCCCATATGCTTTAAATAATAGTAAGTGCTGTTTTGTTGTGAATCAGCATCTACAATAAGGACTTTCAATTTTGGAAGGTCACCGTTCGGGCCCCCATTAGCAGCACAGCATGCTATATTAATTGCAGAGAATGTTTTGCCTACCCCACCTTTTCGTGACGCTACCGCAATAGTTCTAACCTTTGCTTTTTTTCTAAAACGTTCGACCATAATAATTACCAATTCGTTTTTTTTAGATAATATTCTATAGAATAGTTCTGAGCAATTCAGTATATGGATCTAATCCTTTGTTTGTTTAAATTTATGATTCCTAATTGTGGACTGGTCTGTTCCGGTTTTAATGAGTCCACATTGTGGACTGTCTTATTTCAGTTTAATGAG
>TARA_B110000211_G_scaffold101599_1_pt1 | contig 23504 bp, 18 predicted proteins | sample TARA_B110000211 | Tara Oceans TARA_B110000211 (sample SAMEA4397516) | marine metagenome | biome: Polar Biome; feature: [DCM] deep chlorophyll maximum layer (ENVO:01000326); material: water (ENVO:00002006), including particulate matter (ENVO:01000060) such as... | depth 30 m
TCCGGTAGTTTATATAAGTCAAGGGGTCGGAGAAACAGAATTAGTACGATATAAGTTAACGAGATTTGATAAAGTAAACGAGAGCGAGTATTGCACTTAAATAATAGTTTTGTTTACTGCTCTAAGAAGCTTTTTAATTTTCTCGATCTGCTAGGGTGTTTTAATTTTCTTAATGCTTTTGCTTCAATTTGACGTATTCTTTCTCTAGTAACACTGAATTGTTGACCAACTTCCTCCAGTGTATGATCTGTATTCATTCCAATTCCAAATCTCATTCTTAGCACTCTTTCTTCTCTTGGGGTGAGAGAAGAAAGGACCCTAGTTGTCGTATCTTTTAGATTATCTTGTATCGCAGAGTCTAAAGGTAAAATAGCATTTTTATCTTCTATGAAGTCCCCCAATTGGCTGTCTTCTTCATCACCAATTGGTGTTTCCAAACTAATAGGCTCTTTAGCAATTTTCATTACTTTTCGAACTTTATCCAATGGCATTTGTAATTTCTCTGCTAATTCTTCAGGTGTTGGCTCTCTTCCAATTTCGTGCAACATTTGTCGACCAGTTCGCACTAATTTATTTATTGTTTCTATCATATGGACTGGTATTCTGATTGTTCGGGCTTGGTCTGCAATTGACCTTGTGATTGCTTGTCTTATCCACCATGTTGCATAGGTACTGAATTTATAACCTCTTCTGTATTCAAATTTATCAACAGCTTTCATTAATCCAATGTTGCCTTCCTGAATTAAATCGAGAAATTGTAGTCCTCTGTTAGTATATTTTTTTGCTATCGAAATAACTAATCTTAAATTTGCTTCAACCATTTCTTTTTTTGCTTGTCGCGCTTCTTTTTCGCCCTTTTGAACTTGGCTTACTATTCGCCGAAATTCTGAAATGTCTAGGCCAATATATAACCCTACTTGTGACATTTCTTCACGAAGCTCTTCAATTTTTGGTTTGGATCTTTCAATTAGGGCAGACCATCCTCTACCAGTTTTGTTTGAAATATCTTTTAACCAGGTAGGGTCTAATTCACGGTCTCGATAAGCTTCTATAAACTCTCTTCTATTAATACGTGCTTGATCAGCAAGCTTAACCATCTGACTGTCGATTGACATTATACGTCTGTTTATCCCGTATAGTTGGTCAATTAGAGCCTCAATACGATTGTTATGCAAATGAAGAGAATTAACTAGATCTACGATTTTTAATCGCAATTCTTGGTATTTTTTCTCTGCTTTTTCTGAAAATTTATCTGCAACATTTAAAGTTGCAGACATCCTAGTTTTCTGCATGGCAGCTAAGGCTTCATAATAACCAGCAATTTGCCCAAGAGTTTCTAAAACCTGCGGCTTAAGAGCGTCCTCCATAGCTGCCAAAGAAACGTTGGCTTGCTCCTCGTCTTCATCATCATCATCATCAGAATGAATTAAATTTCCATCAGCATCATATTCTGGGTTATTTTCAACGTTCTTTGTAGCTGAAGGTGTTGGAGGGACTTCTGGAGGGATTAATGAGCTTTCTCCATCTTCGTCTAATGTATTTCCGAATGTAGTTTCTAAATCAATTACATCCCTTAAAAGAATATCTTCTTCCAATAACTCGTCACGCCAAATAGTGATTGCTTGAAAGGTTAATGGGCTTTCGCAAAGGCCTAGAATCATTGTGTTTCGGCCAGCTTCGATTCTCTTCGCAATGGCGATTTCACCTTCACGACTCAATAATTCAACTGATCCCATTTCTCTCAAATACATTCGTACTGGATCGTCGGTACGGTCTAGTTTCTCAGCGCCAGCACCAGCAAGAGCAACTCCACGGGCACCTTCGTCGACCACTACTACAGCATTTTCTGCCTCGTCTGAGTCTTCATCTTCAATAATGTTGATACCCATCTCTGAGAGCATGGACATTACGTCTTCTATTTGTTCAGAGCTAACTTGATTTGGTGGAAGAGCTTTGTTCAAACCATCATACGTGATGTAACCTCTTGCTCTTGCTTCTGAGATCATTTTTTTAATTGCAGTTTGACTGATGTCTAAACCTTCACCATCATTTTGATCTTCACTTTTTGCAATTTCGGCATCTTTGGCAGCCATTTGATCTCCTAGGTTTTTGTTTTTAACGAATCACTTGCTTTAGAACCGAATCAACTATGCGAATCAAGGAGTCGCAATGATTATTATTTGTTTTTTTTGACCCAAGCTTCATTATCAATTAGATTTTGTAAGAAATCAGTCATCTCACCCTTGTCCTCGCCAGCCTCTTGCGCTTCTTCTAGCGTACTTCGTTGGGCTTTAGAGCGCGCATCAGTGGCCTGACCTAGGCGCCAAGTTAAGCTCTCACTTGCAGCAGAGTTTAAATCTTCGATGGCATCTCGAATTTCTTTTTTCATTCCTTCTGACGTCTCGAGCTTGGTGAATTCTTCTTTTAAAATTTTTATAGCCATTGTTTTTTGATTATTCTTTTGTAGGGCTGGTGATATTTTTACATACGGATTGTTCAGTATATCTTTAATTAATTTTGAAAATTTTGTATTTAATAAATTAATTATCTCCTCTGGTTTGTTATCAATATTTTGTAAGATATGGTTGCGTAATTCAATGTAATTTTTATTTTGTAATTCCATTCTTTCAAGGCGGTATGAAAATTCTTTCATTAATTCTGGGTGAGTAAATAATATTGCAAATATAACCACATCTCTTACAGACTTTACAGTTTTTTCGTTTGAAGATTTTGTTGCTAAGGTGGATGATTTAGCACCTATAGTGGCAAACGTGTTTTTCTTATTTTTAGTAAAGATGTTAGACTTTGTAATGCCAGTTGTTCTTAAAAGGTCAGATCTTTTTGCCTTCAATGCTGCAAAATAATGATTTCGTATAGTAGGTTCGAGTATTTTTTTTGTTATATTTTTTAGAGAAGCATCAAAAGCAGCGCGACGATCAGGGCTATCAAGATTTTGCCCTTCCAATGCGCGTTGCCAAAGTAAATCAATCATTGGAACGGCATTTTGAATAATTTCCTTCATTCGTTCTTTACCATCTGACTTGATTATATCATCTGGGTCCTGACCTTGGGGTAGGACAGCAAAACGCAGAGATTTCCCAATAGTTAATAAAGGTAGAGCTAGGTCAATAGCTCTCATTGCTGCGTTAATGCCGGCTTGATCTCCATCCAAGGCAATCACAGGTTCGTCAGTTAATCGCCACATCATTCTTAACTGGCTCTCTGTTATGGCAGTCCCCAATGGGGCTACGGCTGCATTGAAACCTGCGGCAGTCAATGCAATGACATCCATATAACCTTCTGCAACAATTAAATGGTTACCCTTCTTTAAGTTATCACGGGCATTCTTATGGTTGTATAAAGTTCTACCCTTATCAAACAGTGAACTTTCAGGAGAATTTATATATTTTGCGGGCGCGTTTGGATCCAACGCCCGTCCACCAAAAGCTATGCTTTTCCCTCTAATGTCTTTAATTGGAAAAATTATTCGATTTCTAAATCGATCATAGGTTTTTTTACCATCATCCGATTTTGCCACCAAACCTGCTTCAATCATTTTTTCTACAGAGATATTTTTAGCTGAAAGGTGTTTTTCTAATTGATTAGCGTTGTTGGGAGCAAAGCCAATTTGGAACATAACCTGCCATTCTTTTTTCAATTGTCTTTTCTTCATGTAAGCTTGGGCGATATGACCAGCTTCACTTTTTAGCTGATTTTGGTAAAAAATATTTGCCTCCTCAACAATTTCTGAAAGTGAGTCGCGCTTTTTAGATATTTCAACTGCTTTAGGATCTTGAGCTGGGACTGTCATTCCACATTCTCGGGCTAGAATTTCTACAGCTTCCATAAAATTAACATTTTCTGTTTCTCGTATAAAACTCAAAGCATCACCCTTTGCCTGACACCCAAAACAGTAATAAAATCCTTTTTTATCATCAACGTGGAATGATGCTGTTTTTTCTTGATGAAAGGGGCAGGGAGCCCAATAATCGCCTCTATTGATATTTGTTTTTTTTTGATCCCATGAAATTTTTCTACCAGCCACCTGAGCAATTGACGTCCGTGTTCGAAGCTCGTCGAAAAATTCTGTTGGTAAAGACATATTATTGTTATCCTCTTAGAAATTTTTAGACAAATGCGTCATTTAATTTTAACTACTTGTCGTATATTATTTGTATTACTATCGTAGATTAAAATCTCATTACTTTCTGTCACTATCGCATACCAATCAGTTCCTTTAGTAAATGCCTTTGCTACTTTATCATTTGGTAAGATTATTTCTTTTGGTATGTTGATTGAAAAGTCATTATTTAAATCTTTCATTTTAATGACAATCAAGAAAACTAAAGTTATAATACCACAAATCATTGTTATAGTTAGTACCGTTACTAATAATCTTAAAAACCTTAAATTTTTGGGCTCAATAAAATCTTCTGGAGTTTTTGACATGAATTCGTACCCTTCTCAGGTTTTAGAGATAACATTATTTCCAGAGACAGCAAAGCGCTTAGATAAAGCTCTTGCTGATGCCGTTTCGGAAAAATACACATTGTCCAGATCCCGTTTGAAAAAGCTTATCGAGGCTGGATGTGTAATATCGTCTGATAATGGTTTAGTAGCTACTCTGAAAACAAAAGTTATTCCAAATAGCAATTGGGAAATCACTCTAGAAGCGCCAGAAATTACAAACATTTCTGCAGAGGATTTGAAAATTGACATAGCTTTCGAAGATGAGCACTTAATTGTGATAAATAAGGCTGCTGGAATGGTGGTCCATCCAGCGCCTGGTTCGCCAAGTGGAACTTTAGTAAATGCTTTGATGTTTCATTGTGGTTCAAGTTTGTCGGGAGTTGGCGGCAGAAAACGCCCTGGTATTGTTCATAGAATTGATAAGAATACTAGTGGATTACTAGTCGTAGCTAAAACGGATGTTGCACATTCAGGTTTGGCTTCTCAGTTTGAAAACCATTCTATATCACGTCACTATAAAGCTTTTTGTTATGGTGTTATAAATAAGTTAGATACTCGTCTTAATAGCCATCCGAAAATTAAATTTGAAAAATCAGAAACATTAATGATTTCAGGTAATATCTCGAGACATCGTTTTGATAGAAAAAAAATGGCAGTTTTTGATCACATAGGTCGCAGGGCGGTTACCCGATGTAAAAACGAAGTTGTTTATGGTGAATTTGCTACAAGGTTAGATTGTTGGTTGGAGACTGGGCGAACTCATCAGATTAGAGTGCATTTAGCACATATAGGGCATGGATTAATTGGTGACCCAGTTTACGGAAGTCGACGAAAATTTAAGGTAAAGTCTTTAGAGGAAAAAGATGTGGAATTTTTAGATAATTTCAGAAGGCAAGCATTACATGCGACATCATTAGCATTTATCCATCCGGTCACAAATGAACCTGTTTCGTTCAACAGTGATCTTCCGAAGGATTTGATAGAATTGGATGCTATTTTAAAAAAAATACGCTGAAAACCTTGGATTTTTTACATGTAGTCCTTATATACCTATTAATATTCAATAATTTAAAGTGAGTTGGAAATGCGCTACACTAATTTACCCGCCCCCTCGCCAGAGCATGGTTTGGGAAGGTATTTGCAGGAAATTAAGAAATTTCCCATGTTGGAGCGAGAGGAAGAGTTCATTCTCGCCAAAAAATGGGTCGATAATGGTGACAGTCAAGCGGCTCATAAAATGGTTACATCTCATCTTCGATTGGCTGCAAAAATTGCTATGGGATATCGTGGATATGGGTTGCCAACTTCTGAAATAGTTTCTGAAGCAAACGTAGGATTGATGCAGGCGGTTAAGAAATTTGACCCAGATAAAGGTTTTAGGCTTTCTACTTATGCAATGTGGTGGATAAGAGCTAGCATACAAGAATACGTTTTGAGATCATGGTCATTAGTTAAAATGGGTACAACTAGTGCACAAAAGAAGTTATTTTTTAATCTACGCAAAGCAAAGAATAGAATTGGAGCGTTAGAGGAGGGAGATTTACGTGACCATAACGTTGCAAAGATAGCAAAAGATTTAAATGTTACAGAGAAAGAAGTCGTCTCAATGAACAGACGACTGACGGGTGGAGATGCTTCTTTAAATGCGCGGGTGATGACTGATGGTGAAGGTGCCGCAGAATGGCAAGATTGGTTGGAGGATGAAACAGCCAATCAAGCAGCAAACTATGAAGAGAAGAATGAGTTAGACAACAGACGTGAATTACTCACTGAAGCTTTAACAATTTTAAATGATCGTGAGAAAGACATCATCTTAAAAAGAAAGTTACAAGAACCACCTCTAACCTTAGAAGAATTATCAAATTTGTATGATGTAAGTCGAGAGAGAATAAGACAAATTGAATTCCGTGCTTTTGAAAAACTGCAAATCAAGATGCGCGAACTGGCTATTAACAAAGGTATGTTGATCGAAACTAATCCCTAACATAGTAGGTGATTAATTTCATTTAATAATATTATTTATTACTCCTCCATTTTCTCCAGTTCGTCTATCATCCTGGATATAACTGATAAACCTTTATTCCAAAATTTTGGATCGCTAGCATCTAACCCGAAAGGTTTAAGCAGTTCGGAATGATGCTTAGATCCGCCTGCTTTGAGCATTTCAATATATTTCATTTCAAAATCTGCCGTACCTTCTTCATAAACTGAATAAAGTGCATTTACTAAACCGTCCCCAAAAGCATAAGCATAAACGTAGAATGGCGAGTGTATGAAGTGTGGTACATAAGCCCAGAAAGTTTCATAACCCGGCATGAAATTAAAGCAAGGCCCTAAACTCTCTGCCTGTACGCTCATCCAAATTTCATTTATTTGATCAGAAGTTAATTCACCTTTTTTTCGAGCTTCGTGCAGCTTGCATTCAAAATCATAAAAAGCAATTTGTCGAATGACTGTATTAATCATATCTTCGACTTTACTTGCTAATAAGATTTTGCGTTCCATAGTACTTTTAGCGTTACTTAAAATTTTATTAAATGTTAACATTTCCCCAAATACAGATGCTGTCTCTGCTAAAGTAAGGGGCGTGGAGCTTAATAACTCTCCCTGACTTGCAGCTAAAACTTGATGTACACCATGACCAAGCTCGTGCGCCAATGTCATTACGTCCCTAGGCTTACCCAAATAGTTCAGCATTATGTAAGGATGCACATTTGTAACTGTTGGATGAGCAAAGGCACCTGGAGCCTTACCAGGTTTAACCGCGGCATCAATCCAACCTTTCTGAAAGAAAGGTTCTGCAATCGCTGCCATTTCAGGTGCAAAATCTTTATATGCACTTAATACAGTTTCTTTGGCCTCATCCCAGCTAATAACTTTTGTGTCTTGGTTTGGCAAAGGAGCATTTCTGTCCCAAATTTCCATCTTTTCCAAACCCAGCCACTTAGTTTTTAATTTATAATATCTGTGGGAGGTGTCAGGATAAGAATTAACAACGGCATTTCGAAGAGCTTCGACCACTTCAGGCTCAACGTCATTCGAAAGATGCCGTTCAAATTGTGGATTAGGCATTTTTCGCCAACGATCTTCAATTTCCTTATCTTTAGCTAGAGTATTCGTAATTCTAGAAAAAATATTAATATTTTTATTTAAAACTTTAGCGACCTCTTGGGCTCCAATTTCACGCTTTTCCCGATCGTTATCAGAAAAAAGGTTTAATGCACCTTCAATGTTTAGTTCTTCGCCTGAGATAGTAAACTTTAAATCAGCAATAGTTTCATCAAAAAGGCGGTTCCAAGCGGATGCACCCACTACTGATTGATCGTGAAGGTATGCTTCTAATTCATCACTTAATTGATGTTTCTTCATTTTCCGTAAATTATCAAAAATTGGTTTAAAACGAAACAATTTAGTATTGTTTTTTAGTAAGGAATTTAATTTTTTATCATTTAAACGGTTTATTTCTAATGAGAAAAATACTAATTTACTTGAGGAATTTGTTATTTTTTCTTGCATATCTGCAAGAAACTTTGCTCTGTTATTGTCTGTTGTGGATTGGTAATATTTGAGACCAGCAAAAGACATAATTCGACCAGAAATATTTTGAATTTTTTCATATCTTAAAATACAATTTAAAAAACTATTTGATGATAGTTTGTTTAAATTATCTTTAAAATCGGTTTCGAATCTGATGCATTCTTCGTCTAACCATTTCAGGTCCTCGATTAATTTTTCGGAGGTTTCACTGGTATATAGGTCGTTTAGATTCCATTGAGGTAAATTTTTTATAGGAGTTCCACCGAGATCATTATTGTCTCTAACTAATTCTTTCATTTGCGCTTTATTTAGTTTTGAATACATGATCTTCCCTTTAAAATTACTTACTACTCATATGTCGCATTATTAGATAAGTTCAAGATAGTTAGTATTATTTAATTACACTATTTTTATTAACATTATTTATTATTCTTGAATTGTTCCTTGATTTATTATTGCCCAAGCTACATTGATATCACTTAGTTTTTTGGTTGTAATTCGTAGTGCTTCCTCTGGGACACCTCTAGCAATCATTTGATCGGGATGATTTTCCCTCACGAGCTTTCTCCATGATTTTCGAATTTCTTCAACAGGCGTATTCGGATCAACCTCAAGTATATCATAAGGATCTTTAGGTGCATTAGGGACAAATCTTGATCTAATCCTTATAAAATTTATTTCTGGTATACTAAATATTTCAGAAACTTTCTGTAAGAATGCATTTTCAGCTGGATGATAATTGCCATCTGACAAAGCAATATGAAATAAACCTTCAATTAAATCACTTAGAGATTGGCGATCATTTTTAAACATAATTGCTATCTTGGTCGCATATGCTTCAAACCCTGCAACATCCTGCCTTGCCAAGTTAAAAACTTTTGCAGCCTGGCTCTCATTTTTTTTTGGAATATTAAACACCTCTCTGAAGGCTGTTACTTCGTCTCTGGTAACTTCGCCATCTGCTTTTGCCATCTTGGCACTTAACGCAATTATGGCAATTGCAAATGCAACTGTGCGTTCTGGGGGGGTTTTTAACTTTTCAAATACATCTGATAAGCTTTCGCCTTTTGCCAGTGACGATAAGGCTGTTGCTATACGAGACCAAAGTGTCATTTTATTCCATTTTATTCCATTTTATATCAAGATTATTCTTGAACATTAAGTTTTCAATAACCAGTTTGTTCATAATATGCGATATTTTTTTATAGTTTAGCATCTTAATTAATTTATTATAATTTTATTGTTTGGTAATTAGCGAACCCCTCTTTTTTTATAATTTCCCATTTCCCTGGTTTTATATTTTGAGCTTTGCAACATTCTAAATGCCATGCTGTATAGAATTTACTGTGATTAGCGGTGGCTTTCCATCTGCTTTCGACGCCTCTTGCTCCCCCATTTTTTGGTGTTAACAAGAGTCCTAAGCATTTTTTATGTTCATATATGTCTGATTTTAAGGCTAAATGTAACCGCCTTACCGCAGTGAAATTTGGAATTTCAGGTAAATCGCAAACTACTAAAGGAATGTAGCTTGTTCTCAATATTTCCTCCATAGTCCAAAGCATATCAGTAAAATTTTTAACATTAATAAAAGTTAATCGACCTGGGTTTATGAAGTTTGTAATTCCGTCGGCATTTAAATTATCAGGATTCCATTCTGTACGGATCCAAAAAATATGATTAGCCGTATTTTGAGCAATTATTAACGCTAATGTGGCACGTGAGAAGCCAAATATTTCATGTATTCTGCCAAGAGATAAGTTTAGATCTCCAATAAAGTTGATTGAAGGTTTGGTGTTTTCAATATTGCTATGAAATAAATTTATATTTTCCATGAGCTTGTTTATTATGTTCACCATTTGTTCGCAAGAACTTTTTAAATATTAATATTTTATTTAATTAAATCGCTTGGGCGATAGTGCTTTAATAGTGCCTTTAGCTAAACTAGTAGAATTGCTTAAGATTAGCTCTGACGCTAACTGAGATGCAGCAGGGGCTGTCTGAAAACCATACCCTCCTTGACCGGCAAACCAAAAAAAATCTCTAGTACTTTTGTCAAAGCCGATTACTAGAGCGTGGTCCTGAGAAAAAGTTCTTAATCCGGCCCAACTGGTTTGCAAGCTGGTGATTTCATGATTAACCATTTTACTATATCGATCTATTCCTTCTGCCAAAACCATATCATCTGCAAATGCATCGTGTGGATGCATTGGATCCTCTTCGCATGGCGATATTAACCAAGCGCCTGCATCTGGCTTGGCATACCATCTATCTCCAGCTCCATGTACCATTGGCCACTTGCCAATACTGTCAGCTGTGGGCGAGGGAACACGAGCAATTGATCGACGCATTGGGACGAAATCTAAGGGCTGCACATTAGCCATTAAAGCAACTTCGTCGACCCACGCGCCTGCTGCATTTATCAAGACAGTTCCTTCAAAACTTTCTTTATTTGTTTCAACCTGCCAGGATTTTGCCAATTTTTTTATATTATTTACATTTGTTTTAGTTTTAATTATGCCATTATTTCGCCTGATCATTTTTGCAAAATCTTGTAATATCTTATCAGTATCCAAATCTGGGGCTTGTTTTAGGAAACTGACATACTCTACAGACTTTGTATTGATAATAGGAAATAGATCTAATGCTTCGCTAATACTTATTTGTTCCAAGTTCATGGCATTAATTTCAGCAAGAAAACTATCTTTATCTTGTGATCGGCCAAGGCTCATTAAACCTCTATCAGTTAAATAGCCGCCTTTTTTATGGTAAGGTGTGCTTGCTTTGTTTAATTCTACCACGATATCATTTCCGTAGTTTTCCAAAAACATTGCGGCAGAACGTCCACTGGCATGGTAACCAATTGAGTCTTCTGTTTCTAAAACGCACACTGATCCATTAGGCGCTAATCTGCCACCTAATGATATTCCAGCAATGCCTCCACCGATAATTAAGAAGTCATATTTCATGTTTCAATGATAATCATTGGTTTATTTTAATACAATGATATTTTTGTTTTTAGATGCTGACATTACTTGCTCATAACTAGTCAATCGCTTAAGTTGGAGAAAATATTATTTTTGGAGTTTCTAATGCGCTTAAGTCAGTACTTTTTACCATTATTGAAGGAAAACCCCACAGAAGCGCAAATCGTGAGTCATAGATTAATGCTTAGGGCTGGAATGATTAAGCAATCAGCTTCTGGAATATATTCTTGGCTTCCCATGGGATTTAAAATCTTGAAAAAGATTGAAGCTATTGTACATGAGGAGCAAATTAAAGCTGGCCATATACCAATGTTAATGCCGACACTTCAATCAGCTGATCTCTGGAGAGAAAGTGGCCGTTATGATGACTATGGTGAAGAAATGTTGAGAATAAAAGATCGCCATGGTCGAGATCTACTTTATGGTCCAACAAATGAAGAGTTAATTACAGATATTTTTCGTTCTCATGTTAATAGTTACAGAGATTTACCGCTAACTTTGTATCACATCCAATGGAAATTTAGAGATGAAAGACGGCCACGTTTTGGTGTGATGCGAGGGCGGGAATTTTATATGAAAGATGGTTATAACTTCGATATTAATAAAGATGCCGCGATACATTCTTACAATAGACATATGGTAAGTTATCTTCGAACTTATGAAAGAATGGGATTAAAAGCGATCCCAATGCGTGCTGATACTGGTCCCATTGGTGGAGATCACTCGCATGAGTTTTTAGTCTTGGCAGAAACAGGGGAATCTGAAGTCTTTTTTGACCAAAATATTTTAGATTTGCAATTAGGTCAGCGTATTGTTGATTTTCAAAATATAGATGAGTGTCAGAAAATCGTAAATGAATGGACCACGCCCTATGCTAGAACAGATGAGACCCACAGTGTTTCAGAGTATAATAAATCTGTACCCAAAGGTAGGCAAACCAGCAGCAGAGCTATAGAAGTTGGACAGATTTTTTATTTTGGTACTAAGTATTCGGATTCAATGGGCGCCCACGTAAGTAATGCAGATGGAAGTAAAACATCTGTACATATGGGGAGCCACGGTATTGGTGTTAGCCGTTTGGTTGGTGCCATAATAGAGGCAAGTCATGATGATAATGGAATTATTTGGCCAGAGGGGGTCACACCTTTTCATGTCGGTATTGTTAATCTAAAGCAAGGTGATGATGAAACAGATCACTTGTGTTCCAGTATTTACAAAACTTTTACTGATCTTGGCTTTGATTGCTTGTACGATGACAGAGAGGAACGGGCAGGCACAAAGTTTGCTGCAATGGATTTGATTGGATTGCCCTGGCGTATTACTGTGGGTCCAAGGGGTATCAAAAATGGGGTTGTAGAACTCACTTCTCGAAGGTCTGGAGTAAGTACAGAGTTGTCTCCTGAACTTGCGATTAAAAAAGTAACTGATATTTATAAATCACTTCGTTGAATTAGTTATATAAATTTATTTATAAAGGATTATTCTTGGTCGGATCTAAACCTTTTGCAAAATATGAATGGCAAATAGCTTGGGCTTATTTGCGAACCAAAAGACGAGATGGTGGCATTTCTATAATGACATTAATTTCATTTATTGGAATTACTTTAGCTGTTTTTGCTTTGATCGTAACCCTGGCGGTAAGGTCGGGATTTAGATATGAATTCGTAAAAACTATTTTGGGAGCAAACGCTCACATTAGTATTTATGATCCAACATATTTTAGTCAAAATGGGATTAGTAGCCGCTTAATAAAAAATTACGACAATTTGACAAACAATATGACATCCTTAACAAATGTAAGCCTTGCTGCACCGATAGTTAAGGGTCAGGTTATGGCTACGAAGGGCTCTAACAACTTGGGTGTCGAATTATTTGGAATAAGATCAAACGATCTTAAAAAAATTCCATTAATAGCTAATCCGAAACTCGCAATTGGTAAAATAGCTAATTTTAATAATGGTGTTGCTATTGGAAGTGGAATAGCTCGCCAATTACATTTAATTCCTGGTGATAAGTTAAAACTTATTTCACCAGATGGATTAAAAACAGCGTTTGGAACTGCGCCTCGTGTGCAAGATTTTGAAGTAGTTTATATTTTTGAAGTAGGTCGTTATGATATTGATAATACGCGTATATATATGCCCTTTAATAAGGCTCAAGTTTATTTGAATAAAGTTTCCGGTGCTGATGTGTTGGAAATTTTTGTGTCAAACCCAGATCAAATTGATAAGACAATTTTGGAACTCCGGGAATTAGCAAATCCAGGGTCGTTGTTTTGGACTTGGAAAGATCGATCTGGGGCATTTTTGAATGCTTTGGAAGTAGAAGACAACGTCATGTTTGTAATTCTTTCAATATTAGTTTTGATTGCTTCACTCAATATAGTATCTGGCCTTATTATGTTGGTTAAAAATAAGAGTAAAGATATTGGAATATTGCGCACAATTGGTTTGTCAGAAGCATCAGTTCTTAGGATATTTTTTCTTTGTGGAAGCATGATTGGTGTTGTTGGCACCATTTGTGGTGTTTTTTTAGGATGTTTATTTGTAGTGTATATTGATCAAATTTTCACCTTGATAAGTAGTTTAAGAGGTGCAGAAGTTTGGGATCCATCGGTGCGTTACCTTTCAAAATTACCCGCACGATTAGAAATTAAAGATGTTGTTGGTGCTATTTTTCTTTCAATTTCTTTGTCATTTATTGTTACTTATTTTCCGGCAAGACGCGCTGCTCGTTTGAATCCTGTTGAGGCGTTAAGAAATGAGTGAATTCAACTTAGAGCTTCGCGAAGTGACAAAGTCTTATAAGATGTTAAAAACACATGAAGTGCCTGTTCTTCGAAATATTAATATGTTTGTTAAGAGCGGTGAAATGATCTCATTAGTTGGTCCTTCTGGAGCAGGAAAATCGACTCTTTTACATATAGCTGGTCTTTTGGATAGCCTTGACAGTGGCGAGATTATTATATGTGGAAAATCAATGACGCAAAGCTCTGAAAAATTGAGAACAATTACCAGGAGAGATGAAGTAGGCTTTGTATATCAATTCCATCATTTGATAACTGAGTTTACCGCCCTAGAGAATGTAATGTTACCCCAATTGACTGCAGGAAAAAATAGTTCTGAAGCTGGTATTTTTGCGAAAGAGTTGCTTGATGAGGTTGGCTTGTCTGATCGAATTCTTCATAAACCTGCTGAACTTTCTGGTGGTGAAAAACAAAGAGTTGCACTATGTAGAGCTTTGGCAAATAAACCAGTTATTTTACTAGCTGATGAGCCAACCGGAAATTTAGATGCCGCCTCATCTTTAAGTGTTTTCAAATTGATAAAAAAAATGAGTAAAAAACTTGGAGTTTCCACTATTATTGCCACACATGACCTCGACTTAGCTAACCGTATGGATAAAATTTTATACTTAAAAGGAGGTGTTTTATCCACCGCAGATTGCTTGTAGATTTAACCAATCATTCTTTGAAAGAACGCGCTTAGTCTGAATAGTATTTTCTTGGTTAACAAGCTTTGATGTTGCTTCACCTGTAATATCTTTGGCGTAAGCGTAAGGCTTGGGATCCACATTAGATAATTCAAACTCTTTAAGTATTATTTTAGTATCAGGCATGACCTGTTCTTTAGACAGAAGATACTTTGCATATTCTGCCAATACATTATTATCCAATTTCCCAGTTGTTAAGAATCTTAAAACTATGCTTGTTCCAGCGAATGAAAGTAACTTTGTCATTGGATCATTAAGATCAAGAATTGTTTTTTCTATTATTGCAAAACCTGCCACAACTTCGGGCACTTCAAAATCCTCTACTATTGTTCGGTTCAAAAGAATAAATTTTCCAGGTAAATGAGTTGATGTTCTTACCCCCTCTGAAAATACTAAAATTTTTATACCGCTATTTGGGAAAAGGCGCCTTTCTAATCGATATAACGGATTTGTGTCAGATCCTAATTTACATGGTGGCCCTGAAAGCTTTGTAATCTGTTGTATCAGGCGCTCTCCAATTTGTTTTCTTTGTTCTTCATATACTAAACCACTGGTGTGTTTAGTTAAAATATTTGGTAACCAAAAGATCAACAGAACCGCTATAAAAAATGACGTGATTAATAAAGTTAAAATTCGTAGCCTTCCTGGACTTGGACGCCTGCGCTTGATAGAGCTTCTCACCTCCTCTATGGCTTCAATCATCGCCTCATCTTCTATTTCTATTTTTTCTGCACCAGATGTATTTGGGCTATATATAGCGGGATGCTTTGCTGGATTGGTTCTAACTACTGCTGGTAGAGACCAATGAGTCAGGGGGCTGCCAGTGAAGTCAGAGAGTATTAATGACGCATTTCCAAAGGTAACCAGTACTTCAATGCTTTGACTTTCTGTTGTTTCGCGCCAAAGCCCAGTCGCTTCCAAACGCTCATACTTTTCTAATGCAGTCATTTTTAACATCCAATATAATTTTAAACTGGGCTATAATTTAAGATAATATCAAAAATACTATTTAAAGATAGATGTCGAAAAATAATTCATGTTTGTTTAATTTGCTTACGTAATAGAAATTTTTGTATTTTCCCTGTTGAAGTTTTTGGTAATTCTTGAAAAATTACCTTTTTAGGGGTTTTGAAACCTGCAAGTTGTCCTCTAACAAATTTTATTGTCTCTGCTTCTGAAAGATTTTTACCTTCTTTTAATTCAATAAAAGCACATGGTACTTCTCCCCATTTTTTGTCTTGCATTGCAACGACGGCACATAAGCTAATTGATGGATGGTTCATTAGTGCGCCTTCTATCTCAACCGAACTAACATTCTCACCGCCCGATATGATTATGTCTTTTGCCCTATCTGCTATTTGGATGTGTGAATCTGGATGAGTTTTTGCTATATCACCAGTGTGAAAGAACCCACCTTTAAATGCTTCTAATGTAGCTTCTTCATTCTTGTAATATCCTTTCATCACAGAGTTTCCTCTTATCGCAATTTCTCCCAGTGTTTTTCCATCTTTTGGTACAATTTCTAAAGTATCTTTGTTTAAGACTGTTATTTCTTCCATCATTGGAAACAAAACACCTTGTCTAGATTTTATGGAGGCTTTCTCTATATCGGATAAATCACCCCAATCCTCTTCATTCCATAGACATTCTGTTACGTGCCCATAAGTCTCAGTTAATCCATACACCTGAGTAACGCTAAACCCGATTTTTTCAATTGCTGCTAATGTAGCAGCAGCTGGTGGGGCTCCGGCAGTAAAAATTTCCACATTATGGTTAAACACTTTCTGTTCTTCCTTTGTAGCATTAACGATTGCGTTGAGTACGATAGGTGCTCCCCCAAAGTGTGTTATGCCTTCATCAGCAATAGCTTGGTAAATTGCTTTGGCTGTCACATCTCTACAACATATGATCGTGCCCCCCAGAAGAGGCATCATCCAAGTATGATTCCACCCATTACAATGAAAAAGAGGGACAATTGTTAAATACTTTGGGTAGAGGGTCATTTTCCAACTTATAATAGTCCCCATAGTCATTAAGTATGAGCCTCTATGATGACTCACAACACCTTTAGGCCTACCTGTAGTACCTGAGGTATAGTTAAGCGAAATACTTTCCCATTCATCTTTAGGCATCAGCCATTTGTATTCTTGTGAAGCTGATTTTAGTAGCTCTTCATATTCTGGATATTTACCAGTTGCTTTAAAACCTGCTTTAGGATCTGCCACCTCAATAATTTTGGGTCCTGTTTCTTCCATTAATCTTATTGCGCTTTCAACAACACTTAGAAATTGTGTGTCAACTAACACTACTTTTGCTTCACCATGACTAAAGATGTAACTAATCGTTTGTTCTTCGAGCCTTGTGTTAATAGTGTTTAATACGGCACCACATGCAGGAATCCCAAAGTGCGCTTCCACTTGTGCTGGTAAATTTGGTATTACTGTTGCAACAACATCTCCTGGTTTAACCCCCATGTTGGTTAAAATATCAGCTAATTTTGAGCATCGATTTCGTGTTTCTAACCAAGTTTTTCGATGCTCTCCATAAATTACAGCGTCTTTGTTTGGAAAAACTTGCGCTGCCCGGTTTATATGAGATAGTGGAGTTAGAGGAACATAATTAGCATTGTTTTTTTTTAATCCATTTTCATTTTGCATCCAACCCATTTTGTATCCTTACTTTCGATCATTGCCGATAATTTCGTCGGTATTAGCGCATTATGTTTATATATTTGACAAATTTTAGCAATAACAATCATAAAGGTTTATCGTGGAAAAGTTAGAGCAAAATCGGCTGATGTTAGCAGGTATTTTAGTAATTAGTGCCATGTCAATGATAGGTCTTGTTGATAATTTAATCAAATATATTGCAGAAGATGGAAGCCTTTGGCAATTTCATTTAATTAGATCCATAATTGTTTGCACGATCATAGTAATTTTTACCCGTGTTTATCGCCTAAATTTGAAACCAAATAGTTTATTTGCAGTTGCTACTAGGAGCTTTTTTGGTGCCTCTTCCATGATTATGTATTTTGGTGCATTATCATTTATCCCAATTGCTGAAGCTGGTGCCGGCCTATTTACTGCGCCTATTTTTGTATTAATCATATCAAGTTTATATTTTAAGGTTAGAGTTGGGGTTTGGAGAATTTTAGCTGTTTCAATTGGGTTCTTGGGAGTGCTATTTGTACTTAAACCAGATGTAGGTGAGTTAAGCTATTTTTCATTTTTACCATTACTGGCTGGGTTTTTTTATGGTTTGCTTGGCTTAACAACCAGATATTTATGTCCAAATGAAAGTACAGAGGTCTTAACGTTCGGATTTTTTGCAGCATTAGGAATTTATGGTCTTCTCGGTCTTTTATATTTTACAATCTTTCCAGCTATTGGAGAAACAAGTTTCTTAACGAAGGGTTTTGTTTGGCCTAATGCAAAGTTTAATTTAATTATAATTTCTCAAGCTTTGGTGTCAGTCGTAGGTGTTGCACTTATTACTCGAAGTTATCAGGTTGCAGAAGCATCTTACGTTTCTGTTTTTGAGTATACTTTTTTGCTGAGTGCGGGGTTTTGGGGGTATATGCTATTTGGTGAAATGCTTGACTTAACTGCTATATTAGGCGTGACGTTCATTGTGCTGGCAGGTATAATTATATTGTTTAGAGGAACTTAGCTTGCACCTGTCTTAAGTCTTGAGAGGCTACTTGAGTTAAGTGACCTCCCTATTTTTAATATACTTGCCATAAAAAGTTTCATTATTTTTAGCCATTTTTACTAATAATTCTGGGGCTGAGAATCTGTCCCCTTCTTTTAAAGTTAATTTTTTGCATATTTCTACAACATTTTTTAATCCTTTTATATCAACCCATCCAAAAGGTCCGCCAGACCAAGGTGCAAATCCCCAACCTAAAATAGCTCCAACATCACCCTCTCTTATATCTTCTAAAACCCCTTCTTCTAAAGCTTTGATAGCTTCTAAAACTTGGCTTAGTATCAATCTATTTTTTATATCTTCAAATTCTGGTTGTAGTTTGTTAAGCGACCAAGTTTCATTTAAACCAGCCCATAATCCTGTTCGTTTTCCCTTATCGTTATATTCGTAAAATCCAGCATTCGTTTTGCGACCTAATCTGCCTTTTTCAAAAAGTTTAAAACTCACTTCGTCACCATTTTTTATAGGGTATTCATTTCCCATAGCCGCACGTGTCGCTTTTATGATTTTTACGCCAAGATCAATAGAAGTTTCATCAGTGAGCTGTAATGGCCCCACTGGGAAGCCTAATTGCTTCGCTGCATTTTCGATTGAAGCTGGTGCTACCCCCTCTGCGACCATCATTGCACCTTCATTTACATATGGAATAATGCATCTATTTGCATAGAAAAATCTTGCATCATTTACAACAATTGGAGTTTTCTTAATTTGTCGAACATAATCTAATGCCTTAGCCACAGCTTTTGAACCAGTTACACTTCCTTTGATAATTTCGACTAATAGCATTTTGTCTACTGGGCTAAAGAAATGAATTCCTATAAATTGTTCAGGCCGAATAGAAGCACTTGCTAACGAAGTAATGGGTAAAGTTGAGGTGTTTGTGGCAAAAATGCAATCTTTGTCAACAATTAACTCAGCCTTTTTAGTAACTCTTGCTTTGATCTCGGGATCTTCAAAAACTGCTTCAACGATTAAATCGCAACCACTAAGATCTTTAAAATCAGTTGTTGTATTTATTAAACTTAAAACACTTAATTTTTTTTCTTCAGTAATTTTTTTACGTTTTATCCCTACATTTAAAATATTTTCTGCATGAGTTTTGCCTTTTTCTGCATCTTCTTTCTTCATATCTAGGAGAACAACCTCAATACCTGCTAGTGCTGAAACGTAAGATATTCCAGCTCCCATCATGCCAGCACCTAATACTCCAACCTTTCGTACTTTTTGGTCTGATATATTCTTAGGCCGCACAGCCCCTTTTTCAAGAGCCTCTTTATTAATGAAGAGAGAGCGTATCATAGCTTCTGAAGATGGGTTCATTAAAATGTTGGTAAACCAGCGAGCCTCAACCTTTAGAGCTATATCAAATGGTACCAGTGCACCCTCATACACTGCTGATAGTAAAGCCTTGGCGGCAGGAAAGGCTCCTTGAGTTTTAGAATTAACCATGACAGATGCGCCAGCAAATGTCATAAAGCCATTGGGATGGTATGGCGCGCCTCCTGGCATTTTATAACCTTTTTCATCCCATGGTTTCACACAGTCAGAGTCTGTAGCTGTCAAAACCCATTCTTTTGCAGTAGATAATAGGTCATCCTTCTTGGTAAGTACGTCAATAACCCCAGCCACTTTCATTTTTGATGGTGACAGTAATTTTCCTTCCAAAAGAAGTGGTGCTGCATTCATAGCGCCAAGCTTTCGAACTAATCGAGTTGTTCCACCCGCTCCTGGAAAAATACCAACTAATATTTCTGGCAAGCCAATTTTCGCTTTTTTATTATCAACCGCAAATATACGATGGCAAGCCAATGGTAACTCTAAGCCAATCCCAGCTGCAGTTCCAGTTATCGCAGCAGCTACTGGTTTTGCCCCTTTTTTTGTTTTAAAGTTCATTCCGGCTAATTCAATTTTTCTTAGTAATTTATGAATTTGCATGACACCATCAAATAGACCTTGTGCTGGGTTCTCTCCTTGTAAAGTCTTCATACCAGCCAATACATTCAAATCCATGCCACCTGCAAAATCACTTTTACCTGAAGTTATGATAATTCCTTTTACCTGCTTATCCAAAAGCGCTTGATCAAAAAGGTTGTCTAACTCTGTTAAACCTTCAAGAGACATCACGTTCATTTTTTTATTTGGAACGTCCCAAGATATTATGGCGACACCGTCAGAATCGATGGAATAATTGAATTCAGTCATTTTAATTTTCCTAAAACTTTCAAATTATTTAATTAATAATTAGCAGATAAGTTGTTACAATATTTTTTTCTAAACGCGTTCAATAATTGTTGCAGCACCCATACCCGATCCTATGCAGAGCGTTGCTAATCCGGTTTCCTTATCTGAGCGTTCCATTTCATCTAACAAGGTTGACAAAATCATTGCGCCAGTTGCACCCAAAGGATGTCCCATCGCTATTGCGCCACCGTTAACATTTATTTTTCCATGATCAACGTTAAAGGCTTGCATGAAACGCAAAACTACAGATGCAAATGCTTCATTTACTTCAAATAAATCTATATCACTTATACTCATTCTAGCAGCTTTTAAAACGCGTTCTGTTGCGGGAATTGGCCCGGTAAGCATTATTGTTGGGTCAGTTCCAATCCTACTTGTTGCTTTGAATCTTGCGCGTGGTTTTAAATTGTTCTGCTCGCCGTATTCTTTATTGCCGATTAGCATTGCAGCCGCACCATCAGCAATTCCAGAGGAATTTCCAGCGTGATGCACATGATTAATTTTTTCCAATTCTGGATATCTCAATATACCAATTTTATCAAATCCCGGCATAACTTCTCCCATGTCTTTAAACGATGGTCTGAGAGCCCCTAATGACTGCATATCAGTCTTTCGGATCATTTCGTCATTTCCCAAGATAGTTAACCCATTTTGATCTTTCAAAGATATTCTAGATCTTGCGAATCTATTTTCTGCTTCTGCAATAGCTGCTCTATTTTGGCTTTCAACTGCATAGGCATCACATTCGTCACGCGAGAAACCGTATTTTGTTGCAATTATATCGGCTGAAATTCCTTGTGGTACTATGTAATTTTTCATTGTTAGCTCTGGGTCGACTGCTATTGCACCACCGTCCATTCCCATAGGTACACGGGACATACTTTCTACACCCCCAGCAATAAAGGCATCACCTGCTCCACCTTTTACCTGGTTAGCTGCCATATTTACGGCTTCAAGACCGCTTGCGCAAAAACGATTTATTGAAACTCCAGGAATGCTTTCGTCTAGATTAGATCCGAGCACAGCTGAACGGGCTAGACATGCGCCTTGTTCACCAATTTGAGTAACATTACCCCAAATAACGTCTTCAACGGCATGGCCGGTCAAATTATTTCTATTAGCTAGTTCATTTAATGTCCTAGAGGATAAACTAACTGCTGTAACTTCATGCAAAGTGCCATCTTTTTTACCTTTTCCACGCGGTGTTCGAACCGCATCATAAATGTACGCATCTATCATTTTTTACTCCACTTTAAAGTCTGTCAGCTGGATTGCCTGGCATTAAATCATAAGGATGTTTCCACCCAGGTGTTTCTTCAATATTTGATAACCATCTGTCAATATTTATCCATTTTTTTCTATCAAACCCAAATGGCTCTGGATAAAAAAGATACCCACAGTTTGCAATATCTGCAATTGTAATTTTATTACCTACTAGCCAATTCTTATCTTGCAATGCTGAGTTTAATAAATGATATGCAGCACTTAACCGTCCCTGCATGAATTTTATTACTTCCCCACTTCTATGCTTCTCAGGTAGAAAATTCATCATAAATCTTGTATTACCTGCTTGAGATGACATCTTGTGATTGTCGAATAATACCCATCTCAGTATTTCATACTTATCTTCTGGCAACCCACCCAGTTTTCCAGACTTATCTACGACGTATTGTTGAATAGCGCCTGATTGGGTCAATGTTGTATTCCCATCAACCATAACTGGTGCTTCCCCAAGTACATTTAGTGTCTTAAATTCATTTGTTCTTGTTGCTCCATTAAAAAAATCAACTTTTTCTGGGGTCCATTTTAAACCAGACAATTCCAAACTTAATGCGGCCTTATAGGAGTTACCACTTTCACCAAAACAATGTAATGTTATAGTCATAAGATCCCCTTACAGGTTTCGAGAGATTAACTCTTTCATTATTTCATTTGTGCCACCATATATTCGCTGTACTCTTGCATCAGTCCACATTTCAGCAATGGCATATTCTTGCATAAATCCATATCCTCCATGCAATTGTAAGCACTCGTCAATCACTTGATTTTGTTCATCTGTAAGCCAGTATTTACACATTGCCGCGGTTTCAACGGATAATTCATTATTTAGATGTGCTTCGATACAATTATCCAGAAAGCTTCTTGCAACGACAGTACGGGTCTTACATTCTGCTAATTTAAATCGTGTGTTTTGAAAATGAATAATGGGCTTACCAAATGCTTCTCTTTCCTTGCAATAATCGATAGTTCTTTGAACTGCCCCTTCCATTGCCCCAACTGCCCCACAGCCAATTATTAAGCGTTCTTGAGGAAGTTGCTGCATCATTTGATAGAAGCCTTGTCCTTCTTCTCCACCTAAAATATTTTCTGGTGGAATCTCTACGTTATCAAAAAATAATTCAGAAGTATCAGCAGATTTTATGCCAATTTTTTCTAATTTTTTACCCCTAGAAAAACCTTCTGCTCCATCAGTTTCCACAACCACTAAAGACGTTCCTTTAGCCTTTTCAGACGGATTTGTTTTCGCCGCCACAAGTATTAAATTAGCGTGTTGACCATTAGTTATGAATGTTTTTTGCCCAGTTAATCTGTATGAGTTGCCATCTTTGATTGCCCTAGTTTTTATCGCTTGAACATCTGAACCTGCAGATGGTTCAGTCATTGCTAACGCACCAACTAACTCACCTGAAACCATCTTTGGTAGCCATCGTTCTCTTTGCTCTTGCGTGCCACAATTCAAAACATAATGAGCAACAATCCCCGAATGTATTGCATGCCCCCAACTCGCTAGATTAGCTCTGCTTCCTTCAATTAAAATTGCCGCTTCATGGCCAAAGTTTCCACCAGCTCCACCGTATTGTTCAGGAATCGAAGGGCATAATAAACCTAGTTCACCCGCTTCTTTCCAAGTGCTGCGATCCATTTCGCCTTGTTTTCGCCATTTATCAAATTTTGGCGCCCATTCTGTATTAATAAAATTTGCAGTCATTTCTGAAATCATTTTGTGCTCGTCAGTCATCCAATTAGATTTCAGGTTTGCAAATGTCATCTTAGTTCTCCAATTACTTTGTA
>TARA_B110000211_G_C14093445_1_pt1 | contig 23394 bp, 24 predicted proteins | sample TARA_B110000211 | Tara Oceans TARA_B110000211 (sample SAMEA4397516) | marine metagenome | biome: Polar Biome; feature: [DCM] deep chlorophyll maximum layer (ENVO:01000326); material: water (ENVO:00002006), including particulate matter (ENVO:01000060) such as... | depth 30 m
TTTCATCTATTCTTGCTTTTACAACTTCCTTAAGATGATTCTTGCTGATTTGCCTAAATCTATTTTTTTCAAAATATTTTGATTCTAAATAACCATTATTTTTTGTAACTTCATTATTTTTAAAATACTCATCTTTAAATATTTCTTTAATTACTTTTGATGTAAGAGAACTAATTTTTGATACATCACTTATTATTAAATCACTACCAAAGCTAAAAGGTTCAGAAAAAACTAAAGATGAATTTTCAAATATTGAAATATCACTTCTTTTTTCTTGAATATTAATAAGTAAAGATAATTCTTTTGTATTTAATTTTTTAATTCCTTGCGCAAATACTTTAAAAATAAATCTCTCAATATTAATATTGCAATTTTTTAATATTAATTTCATATTTTTAAGTTCATGTTCGGGAAGCAAAAAAAATGTAAGGTGTTGATTGTAAAATTCACCGTAAAGACCTATTGGCAATTTACTTAATATTGCGTTGTCTAAAACAAAGTTTGAATTGAATAAATGTATTAATAATTTTTTAGGATTATTATCTAAAATTATTTTTTTTATTTTGTTAAGCATATATGAAATGTCATCATTGAAAATTTGACTACCAGCTAATTTTTTATAGCCAGATATGTTTATACATTCAAAATTATTTTGATTGCTAATTAATATTGTGTTCTTGAAGGTAAAGCCAATTTTTTTTTCAATTGAAACAATACTTTTTTTTAAAATTTCTGAAGATAATTCTATGTCGATAATTTTTCCATCTAAAACACCCTCTGATTTTACTTCTGTAGATTCTATAACTTTATAATTATAATTTTCATCATATTGCGCAACAAGAAAAATAAAATTTTTATCATTAATTTCTAAAAACAAACAAGGTTTACCAATTTCCATATTACTACCTTAAGATTAATTGATCCTTAATTCTATAGTCAAATATTTTGTATTTATTAAAATTTTTTTCATTTTTAAACAATTTAAAATTTATTAAACTTTTATCATAATTTTTGACTGGCAATTTAATTACTTTGCCATCTTTATAAACGATATCCCATCGACCAATATCGAAGTAAAAAAAAGATTTTATCTCTCCAATATCTAAATCGAGTTTTTTAATTTCTTTAAAAAAAATATAAAAATTATTTTTTTTTCCATAAACTGAGGGTAAATCTTTATATAAATTTAGGTCGACATAATCTATAAGATCTCCATAGTCTGTAACATAGAATTTATTTATTCCATCCAAATAAATTCCTATTAAAATTTTTTCTAAAACTACAATTTTAATCGTAGCTGGGTATATTTTTTTAACATAAAAACTGGATATAAAATCAAATTTATCAATACTTGTTTTAATTATGTTCTTGTCTACAAATAATAAATTTTTTCCTAACAGAGTTTTTAATTCTTTACTAATTTCATTAGAATCAATTATCTGATTATTTTCAACCTTGATTTCTTTAATCGAAAAGAAAAAACTTTCACTATTAATATTTTGACTAGGAATATAAGTAGTAAAAATTAAGAATAAGGTTGCAAATATAAAAAATCTTATTGGTTTATTCATCTATTAAGGCTTGCATCTAAAATCATTTTTTTAACTAACGCATCAAATGAAATTCCTTTATATTTTGCTATTTCTGGAACTAATGATAAATCAGTCATTCCTGGTTGGGTATTCGTTTCCAATAAGTAAAATTTGTTATTAAATAATTTAAAATCTGATCGTGTTACACCTTTGCATTTTAAAGCTTTGTGCGCTTTTTCAGAAATCTTTAAAACTTTCAAATAATTTTTTTTTGAAATATTGGCTGGCATGATGTGTGAGGTTTTAGCTGACTTAAAATATTTAGCTTTATAGTCATAAAAACCTCTGACCGGCTTAAGTTCAATGGCACCAAGTGCTTTATTATTTATAACTGCGACTTGCACTTCTTGTCCGCCAATATACTTTTCAAACAACAGTGTTTTGAATTTTTTAAAAAGAATAGAAACTTCTTTGTTTAATTCTTTGAAATTTACACATATTTTTACTCCAATACTTGACCCCTCATCAGAAGGCTTTACTACAATAGGTAGATTTAATTTATTTTTTTTTATTAAATATTTTAAATTTATTTTTTTAAAATTATTGCTATTTAAAACAAAAAATTTTGGCGTTAATATTTTATTTTGATGAAATATTTTTTTAGAAATAATTTTATCCATTGCATTCATTGAAGAGATTACCCCTGAGTGTGTATATGGTATGCGCAAATATTCAAAATAACTTTGTGCAGTTCCATCTTCACCTCCTTTTCCATGAAGTGCATTAAAAATTATATCAACTTTATTTTTGTTAATCTCGTTAAGTTGTTTTTTAGCAGGATCAAAAGCTTCAACTTTAAATCCATTTCTTTTAATTGCTTTTATACAAGCTTTTCCACTATCTAGACTTACCTGTCTTTCTCTTGATGTTCCGCCCAGTACTACTAATATTTTTTTATTTTTATTAGACATAATACGACTTAATTGTTTTTTGTAATCCTTTTTCAAAATTTATTCTTGGTTTCCAATTAATCATTTTTTTAACTTTAATAATTTTAGGGTATAAGCTTTTTATTTCATCTTTTCTCAATTTTATCATACCAAATTGAGGTTTGCCTCCCTTACATTTTTTTTTTATTATTTTAATTAATTTTTTGATATTTTTTGGTTTACCAGATCCAATATTAAATATTTGACCTTGAGCTCTTTTATTTTTTAAAGATTTTATTATAGCATCTACTAAATCGTCAATATAAACAAAATCTCTAAATTGATTACCATGAGAGCAGGGGAAAGATTGATTTTTGATACATGAGTTAATGACTATTGGTAAAAATCTATTAACATCCTGTTTTTCTCCATACGTTAAATACAATCTAAGTACAGTTGCTGGAAATTTATACTTTTTATATAATTCAATAAGATGTTTTGTGGCTAAAAGCTTTGCTTTACCATAAGTTGAGTTTACCTGGCTAGTTGTACATTTCATTTCTTCATTTTGTGGTGATTTAGCATGACCATATTCCACGCTACTACCCATTTGAACGAATGACTTTATTTTTTTATTCAGGAATATTTCTGCTAAGTTTTTACAACCATTAAAATGGCTCTTTAAAGTTTTGGTTTTATTAGTATGATTTACGTATCCACCTAAATTAACTACATAATCGTAGTTTTGTTTAATAATTTTTTTAAGTTTGTTTTTATTTGTAATATCACAAATTAAATATTTTACCTTTTTTAAATTTCTTATTTTTTTAACTCTATTTGACGATATACTTGATACTAACCACCCGTTATTAATTGCTTTTTTTGCTAAATGGTAACCAATAAATCCGGTTCCGCCAATTATTAATATTTTTTTTTTTGATTTCAAAATTTTTTTTTTCTAAAAATAGTTTCTAATCTATCTTTATCTCTTTTTGTATCCATGCATTGCCAAAATCCTTTATGCTTATACGCCAATAATTGTTTTTTTTTTGTTAAAATTTCAAGTGGCTCTCTTTCTAAATAGGTTCCGTCATTTTTTATGTATTTAAAAATTCTAGGTTCCATTACAAAAAAACCACCATTAATCCATCCAGCATCTAGTTTGGATTTTTCCTTAAAATAATCAACTTTATTTCCAATTAGTCTAAGTACCCCAAATCTAGCGGGGGGTCTGACCGCAGTTAGAGTTGATATTTTTTTATTTTTTTTATGAAAGCTAAGTAAATTTTTTAAATTTACATCAGCAAGACCATCTCCGTAGGTCATCATGAATGTGTGTTTGCCAATATATTTTTTTAGTCTTTTTAACCTTCCACCAGTCATGGTCGTTTTTCCTGTTTCAACTAAATTAATATTCCAATTAGAGTATTTTTTTTTGGAAAAATATTTTTTTATTACATTTCCTTTATAACCAAGAGCTATATAAAAATCGTTAAAACCATATTTTGCATAATGTTTCATAATATGAACTAGAATAGGTGTCTTATTTATCTCTATCATTGGTTTTGGTATAGTTTTCGTATATTCGGATATACGAGTTCCAAGACCACCAGCTAAGATTACAACTTTCATATTTTTATAAAATTATTTTTTTTCATTAAGTATTTAATGAATTTTTTTTTGAAATTAAAAATTTATCGTCAACGTATAAATACTTTAAACCTGAATTTTTAAATGTATATGCCACATCAGATAATATTGAGGCTACAGGATTTCCATGAAGATTTAAACTTGTGTTAAGAAGTGCAGGTATGTTTGTAGTTTTATAAAATTCTTTAATTAAGGAATGATATTGAGGATTAAATTTTTTTTCTAATATTTGGGGTCTAACTGTTTTATCGTAGGGATGACAACCCGCCTTTATAAGAGATAAATTTTTTTCTATTGTATCAAATGTCATTGTCATAAAATCAGCTCTAAAATTCTTGTTATTCTTTATAAACTTTTTGTGTTTTCCTTTTAAAATAGTAAGGGCAAAGGGCATCCAAAAATCTCTATTCTTAATGCTTTCGTTAATTTTTTTAACAACTTCATACTCTGATGGATTTGCAATAATACTTCTATTGCCCAAGGCTCTAGCTCCAAATTCCTCTTTACCCCTTACAACAGCTATTACTTCATTTCTAGCTAAAAGAACTGATAATTGTTGATGACTAAAATTATTTTTAATCACAAATTTTTTTTTGGGAAATAAATCAATAAGGTCATTTTGATCTACATTTTTTTCTGTTTTTAAAAGTCCTCTTCCTAGGTATATATTTGTAATTGGTAATTTCTTGTTATCATTTGACATAAAATAGCAAGCTCCAATTGATAAACTTTCATCAGCTGCTGATGCTGGGACATGAATATATTTTATAAACTTTAAATTTCCAATATCTTTAAATAATTTTACATTCATTGCTACACCTCCAGCAAAATAAAAATTTTTGATTTTATATTTTTTGTAGATATTTTTTAAAAGTTGAGTAACAATGTTTTCAGTAAAGTATTGTAAAGCTCCAGCAATGTTATCAAAACGATAATGTTTTGTAAGGTTCAGCAGGTGCCCGTAAAGATCCTTTGGCCTTTTGTTATGACAAATTTTTACACCTTTAACTCTAAGAATATCTTTAAAAACTTTATTATATACCTCCAATATATATTTTTTCTTTGAATAGGCGGCTAAACCCATAACTTTAAATTCATGTTCATCTGGTTTCATCTTTAATATACATGTTATAAATTTATAAATTCTTGCTAAATCACATTCATTATTTTTTAAAATTTTTTTCATTTTTTTATTTTTATAAATCCAGACTGTTTGATTTAAAGCGTCTCCCTCACTATCTAAAGTTAAAATACAACTATTATTTTTTTTATTGAGTGAGCTATAAAAAGCATAATATGCGTGACATGTATGATGATCTAAAAATACAATATTTTTTATTAAATTTTTTGATTGTTTTTTTAAAAATTTTATTTGCATATCTCTATACACATGAAAATTGAACTCATCTTTAGGCTTAAGATTTTTATAATCAAGGTAAAGATTTAAATTATTCCTTTTGTCTTTTAGGTATTTTTTTTCATATTTTTTTCGATGTTTTGAATAATATAATGTATAGAAACGGTGGTAATCTTTTACATCAAAATAATGCTGTAGAGGGTATTTGTGGCCAAATGCGTGGTTATTAATTGTAGCGAAACCTGCTTTATCAATTATTAATTTTCTTTTTCTTACATAGTTTAGGCAAGCGTCAATAGCTTGTTTGGGATAGCCAGTCCAATTTTTAACACCTGTAAATCTTTCCTCTTGAAAGGCGCAAACAATTTCTCCGTTTATCATTAAAGATGCGCTTGAATTGTGGCTAGCTATTATTCCTAAATAAATCATATTATTTTATATTATAACGACCAACCGTCATCTATTATTATATTTTGACCTGTTATATATTGTGATTTTTTTGATAATAAAAATATTATTAAATCAGATATGTCCTGGCCGTTCAAAAGTCCTTTAGAATTACAGACGCTTCTATATTTTTTAATAAAATTTTTTGGTTGATTAGACTCTATTCCTCCAGGGCTAATAGAATTTATTCTTAAATTTTTATTTTTATAGTATTTAGCTAAATATTTAGTCATTGAAATTATTCCAGATTTAATTGCGGAATATTCTATTGGAGAAGTCATTTGAGTTTTTTTGTAATGATCAAATTTGGGTGCTTGAACTCCTTGTATTGATGATAACAAAATTATATTTCCACCGTTCGTTTTTAAGAAATTTTTAATTATTCTTTGACAAAAAATCATTGTTGCACCAAGTTGATTGTACAAGTCTTCTCTAATATATTTTTCTTCTAATTTTTCAAAAGATGTACCCCACTTTTTTGATATAGGGTACGAACAACAAACAACAGAATCAATTTTTTTAAAATGCTTCATTCCAGTAGAGATAAATTTATCTATATATTTAGTTTTTGTTAAATCTCCAGAATATGTAACCGCTCTTTTAGAATTTAATTTTTTTTTTAATAATAGTAATTTTTTCTTGTTTATGTCTCCTAATAAAACTTTATAACCCTTTTTGATCAAATCACTTGAAAGAGCGGAGCCTATTCTTCCGCAACAACCTGTAATAGCCACAACTTCATTTTTTATCATAATACTATTTCGACAAAGCAAGGGCTACTTTATAATCCCATTGATCATCAATATCTAGTGCTCTTTCTTTTGGTACTTTTATAAAACCTACTTTTCCTATAAATAAATTTGAATTTTTTTCAATATAGCTTGGTTTAAACACATAACAAACTGTTGTTAAATCAAAGCATTTCGGAGCGTCCTGTCTTCTAAAAAAAAGCTTTTTCTTTCTTCGTGAAAGTATATCTAACCTGTTATTTTTTTCTTCTAAAATATTGAAGTAGGGATTTCTTAAGGATGGTGTTACACAAAAAACCATGTCTAGGTTATCTTTTATTGCTTTTTTTATGCATTTATCAATATCAGATACTATTCTTAATGGCGCTGTAGCAGGCACTGTAACAATATAGTCTGGTTTAAGTTTTAATTTTTTATCTAAAAATTTTACGGCATGTCTCCAGGAGTCAAGTTCAGGTGAATTGTCTCTTGCTAACCTTTTAGGTCTAACAAAGGGCACTTCAGCTTTATTTTTTAATGATTCTTTTATTATTTTTTGATTTTCAGTTGAAACAAAAACACGACTAATAATTTTTGATTTTTTTGCTTGGTTTATTGAATTGCCCAATAAAGTAGTTTTTTTAAACTTCAAAAGGTTTTTATTTTTTAGACCTTTTGACCCACCTCTTGCAAAAATTAATCCTATAACGTTCATATTAATTTTTAAATCTTTTAATTTTTTCAATGATTTTAACAACATTTTTACCTTCTGCAAAAGAACAAGTAAATCTATTTTTATTAAATAATATAGATTTATGCTCCTTCATGTAAGTCTCGTCTTTTTTTATATTATATTTCAATATTTTTTTTTTATTATTATTTTCAATAATTTCTACTTTATTATTTATTAAATCTCCATGTAAGGAAAAGTTATTGCCATCAATACTTATTGACCTTTCTTCTATTTTACTAAAAAAATTTAACTCTATTTGGATATCTGTTAATGGGGTCTTACAATGAATAAACGCATGATCTTCTGTATCAATTTTTAAATTTGACATCTTTCCTATTTTTGTAAAATAAATTTTTTTTATGTTACCAAAAATCCAATTTACATAATCAATTTCATGACTTAACTCGAGAAGTACACCTCCTCCAAAAGATTTTTTTGCAGAATTAGACTGTGTATAATTGATATTACGCCTCCAGTCAGGAAGATATGATTTACAAACAACTCTTGATGAAATAATTTTTTTATTTTTTATAAAATTTTTAATAAAAATAACAATAGGGTGAAAACGAAGATTGTAACCCACTAGTACTTTATTATTTTTTACATTAAACTTTTGTTTTTTATGAAATAATGGTTTTTCTACAAGAATTATTTTATTTTTAAAATTTTTTTCTAAATATTGTAAATATTTAAAATGTGAATTTGTTCTTGTACAAATTATGATATAGTCAGGGTCTAAATTTTTGATTTCTTTTAAAGAATTAATTTTTATATATTTTTTACATTTTTGCCTGGTAAGAATATGTATTGATGCTATTTTTTTAAAATTTTTTAAAATACCAGCGTGTTTTCTACCAATTGATCCAAAACCAATTATCAAAATTTTTAATCTCATTTTATGCTTTTAGTTTCTTTCTATCCTGTCCTAAATCAAGCCAATTTTCAAAAATAGGATATGTTAAAATTTTAGATTTTTTTTTGTTTAAATGGTAAACTAAATCTTCAATACTTTTAAATTTTTCTTTCCGTATAATTTTAATTATATTTTTTTTAAATACATAAACACCAGCATTAATATTAAAATTTATTTCTGGTTTTTCCTCAAAAGAAACAAATCTTGTTTTTTTTGAATTAATTACACCATACGGATTTTTATACTTAAATTGTTTAACCCCAATGGTCAAAGTTGCCTTATTTTTTTTGTGGAATTTAAGTATTTCGACAAGATCAACATTAGTTATTACATCACAATTAATAACAATAAAGTCATTGCTAATTTTTTTTATTAATCTTAATGAACCTATAGTGCCAAGAGGACTGTTTTCTTCTAAATAATTGATTTTAATTTTCTTAATATTTTGATTTTTTATAAATTTTTTAATCTTATTTTTTAGGAAAAAAACTGAAATTATAAAATCATTAAAGCCAAAAGCTTGGGCATTTTCAAGCAAATGCTGTAATAGTGGTTTATCTTGATATTTGAGCAATGCTTTTGGGCAATGTTTTGTTAAATTTCCAAGTCTCTTTCCAAGGCCACCAGCCATAATTACAAGGCTATCTTTGATTTTTTTTTTATTTTGATTGAGTATAAAGTTTTTAGTGTATAAACCAAAAATTTTATTATTTTTAATTATCGGTATGTGGTTGAAAACATTTTCATTTTTTTTTAAAATTTTATCCTTTTCTTCAAAATCAAACTCATTGTTTGAAATCAAACAGCTTTTATTAATAATATTTTTAATTCTATCGTTGGTGTTGTGTCCAGCTATTAAGGCTCTTCGTAAATCGCCGTCATTTATTACTCCTACAAAATTTTTCTTATAATTTTCTATTAACACAATTCGTAAACTTGATTTATTTAAATTATTGGCCACATCTAATATTTTACTTTTATCAGATAGTATAATTTTTTTTAGTAATTTATTTTTAATTAGCATTTTTTAAATCGTAAAATTTTTTTCCTTTAAAATTTTGAATTTTTATATTTTTTAATATTGATGTTATTTTTTTGCTTGGTGATTTTTTTTCGAAAGGATTAGAACTTCTAGCACATATAGATTTAAATTTTTTAGAATATATTTTTTTTATTGCTTTTTGGATTAATCTATAATTCGTATCTACTTGTATAATAGACTTTGCTTTCAACCTTCCCTTCTGTCTATCTCCAACATTGATAGTAGCTTGTTTTAAACTTGGCATCTCTAATATTCCTGAAGATGAATTGCCAATAATTGCATCTGAGTTTTTTAAATATGATAAAAAATTTGTCCCTCCCAATGAACTAAAAAGATAAGCATTTTTATTTTTTTTTACAAATTTTTTAACTTCGTGAATAATAATATGATTAAATTTATCTGCACCAGGCATAGTAAAAATTAATGTCTTATTTTTTTCGTATTTTATTGCTTTAAGAATTTCCTTTATTACTTTTTTCGTTTTATCCTTAGAAATTTCTGGTTGAACGCAAACAGTTATAATATTTTTTTTTAATTTTAATTTGAAAATTTTTTCAAGCTCCAATTTACTTAATAACTTAGTTTTTTTAACATTTTCTGCGCCTAACCCACCTACATTAAAAATAGATTTTGGGTGCTCTCCAAGTTGAATTAGTCTTTTTTTGTAAGATTCATGAGCTGTAAAATGTAATGAAGAAATTTTAGTAATCGCATGTCTATATCCATCGTCTAAGGATCCTTCCGTTATTTCTCCACCATGAATGTGTGCAATTGGAATTTTTGAAATATATGCAGCTAAAGCTGCATATAGAATTTCATGTCTGTCACCCAAAATTATGAGTAAATCTGGCTTACTTTTACTTAAAATGGTTGCAACTTTATTTGAAATTTTTGCCATGTCTTTAAGTATATTGTTTGGTGATAAAACATTATTCAATACCTTTATTTTATAATCTATTTTTATTTTATTTTCTAAAATCTCCTTATAACTATTACCGAGTATTTTAGAGAAATGACTTCCTGTTACCGTTACATTTAATTTAAGAGTTTTGCTTTTTTTAATCTCAAAAATTAAGTTTTTTAATAAACTAAAGTCTGCTCTACTACTTGTTATTAAATTTATTTTCATTTAGTTTTAATAAATTGATCTATTTTAAAATTATATTTAGATTTTTTTCCAATAACTTTGTTCCATTTCATTGGTGAAAGTCCGCCTTGCGGTCTTTTACTAGAAATATTTTTTTCTGAAAAATACTCTCCTTTTGCAATATTATTTTTTGCTACAATAGATTTTCTGACTAACTTCATATTTTTTTTTTCTATTTGCGTTGGTTTTTTTTCTTTGTTGCCCAAAAGAATTTCAGTGTTCTTTAATAATTTTACATATTGATAAAAGAATTTTGGTTCCATACTAGCTTTATGATCTGGGCCTATCATTTTTTTATTTAAAGTTATATGTTTTTCTATAATTTGTGCACCTAAAGCTACCGCTGCAATACTTGTTTCAAAACCTATGGTGTGATCAGAATAGCCTACGTTGATATTAAATTTATTTTTCATTGTTGTCATAGCGCGTAAATTTACATTTTTTAAATTCGTAGGATAATCAGTATGACAATGTAAAAGAGTTATATTCTTCTTTTTTGCACCATTGGTTATCAAAATTTCTAGAGCTTGAGAGATTTCTTTAATATCTGCCATACCTGTTGATAGAAATATCTTATTAGCTTTTTTGGCAATATTTTTTAATAAAAAATAATTATTTATTTCTCCAGATGCAATTTTAATATTAAATATTTTTAAACTATATAGTAAATTTAAACTCTCTATATCAAATGGCGTACACAGAAAGTTAATTTTTTTATTTTTACAATATAACAAAACTGACTCTATAAAAATTTTATTAATTTCTAGTTTTTTTAACATATTAAATTGTCCGTCATTTTTTTTAGTATTTTTGATTTGATACTTTAAACTTTTTGTTTTTTTTTGAACTAAATTAGTAGCTTTAAACGCCTGAAATTTTACGTATTCTGCTCCAGATTTTTTTGCTACATCTATCAATCTTTTAGCAATCTTTAAATTCCCGTTATGATTAACACCAACTTCGGCAATAATTTTTATTTTATTTTTTTCTGTTTTCATAAATAATTCGATTTTTTAAAATATTGTAAAATTCTATTTATTTGATTTTTCTTTAGAAAATAACTACTTGGTAGACATAAATAGTTATTTTCAATCTTCAATGCTTCATCTATTTTATATGTTTCGCAATCTATATATGGCTTTTGTAGATGGTTGCACTTCCAAACCGGTCTTGCTTCGATGTTGTTTTTAAGCAAAATTTTTAAGAAATTTTTTTTTTTATTTAAAGTTTTTAAGTCAACTATGTTTATCCAATAATTAGAAATGCTATAAATCGGCTGTTTTAATATTGAGTAAGTAGTTTTATTGCTAAATTCTTTCTTGTAAATTGAGTTTAAATTTTTTTTTAGAATTAAAATTTTTTTTATATTTTCAATCTGAGCACATCCAATTGCTGCATTAATATTTGATAATCCATAGTTGTACCCAACTTCATCGTGTATAAAATTGATGTTGTCATTTTTGGCTTGATTAACTAAATATCTTATTTTTTCGGATTTTTTTTTATTTTTACAGAGAATAATGCCCCCTCCTCCACTGGTTATTATCTTATTTATATTAAATGAAATGCAACCTAAATCTCCAATAGTTCCTGTATGTTTTCCTTTAAATTTTCCTTTTGAGTAAAAAGAACCTAAACTTTCAGAGGCATCCTCTAAAATCTTAATATTTCTTTTTTTACAAACTTTAACTAGATTATCTAAATCTGCAGGATTTCCAAAAACATGAACAGCAATAAGAATTGAAATAATTTTTTTTGTTTTTTTATTGTAGGTTTTACCGTTTTTATAAAAAGTTTTTTCTTGTATAAATTCAATTGTTTTTTTAGGATCTATATTTCCATGTTTATCAACGTCCATAAATATCGGTCGGGCAGAGAAGTATCTAATTGCATTAACTGGTGCAATAAAAGTAATTGTTGGAACAATTACTTCATGATTTGCTTTTAATCCTAGCAGTCTTAATGAGACTTGCAAAGCAGCTGTCCCATTAATACAAGATACTGCATTCTTAGAACCTGTAAATGTAATTATTTTTTTTTCAAATTCTTTTACATAATTTCCAGCTGAGGAAAGCCAAGTTGTCTTAATGCATTTAGAAATATATTTTAACTCATTTCCTTTTAAAATTGGGGCATGTAAATTAATTTTCATTACTGTTCTCTCTAATTGTATAGTTGCCGTATTCAGAATTTTGCTTATTATCTTTTATTTTATTATTCTTTAAATAACTTATTATTTCTTTTATTCCATCATCTACAGAATATTTAATTTCAAAGTTTAAAATTTTCTTTATTTTTGAAAAATCTACTTTATAATTTCTTGCATCTTGTGTTTTGTCTGTAAATGTGACATTGCCGGCTGGGACATGATGAAATATTTTTTCTACTATTTGTTTTTTTGTAAAGTTGTTTGAGTCTCCACCTACGTTAAAAACTTGATAGTCAGTTTTTTTCTTGTCTGCCTCTAATACTGTCTCTAGAGCTCTTGCAAAGTCTTGTACGTGACAGTATGGTCTCCAAGTATTCGCATCAAAAACAATAAGTTCCTCTTTTTCAAAAATTGATTTAGTAAATTGATTTATTGTTAAATCAAATCTCATTCTAGAAGAAAGTCCAAAAGCTGTTGAGAATCTTAAGATAGTTGGGCTAAAATTCGAATTGCCTTTAGAAGAAAGTATTTTTTTTTCAATTGCTACTTTGTGTTTAGAATATAATGAGAGAGGTTTTAATTCAGCGTTCTCATCGAGTAACATGTTCGAGTCGCTCAACCCATAGTTAGAACATGTTGAAACAAATAAGAATTTTTCTATATTTTTTTTGGAACTTAAAGATACAACGCTGCTCACTCCTTCGTTATTAATACTTTCTGCTAATTCAGGGTACTTTTTAGTTATTGGGTCTCCTACAAGCCCGGCTAATACTATGCATGCATCACATTTTTCCATTAGTTCATTCATTAAAATTTTATTTCTCAAATCTCCAAAGACAAAATTAAAATTCTGATTTTTTTTAAATTCTTCTAGCACATGCTTATTTCTGTAAATTAAATTATCTAAAGATATTACAGAGTACTTTTTATCTAAAAAATAACTTGTTAAAACGCATCCAATGTAACCTGCTCCACCAATAATCAATATTTTTTTATTCATTTTAATTTAAGATATAAGTTTTCCATTTTTTAATTGCCAAATTTTATCACACTTCTCTATTGTTGTTTTCCTATGAGCAATGATTACAAAAGTTTTATCTTTTAAAGTCTTGTCCAAATTATTCATAATGGTAGACTCTGTTTTACTGTCTAGGGCACTTGTAGATTCATCCATAAAAAAAATATTAGGGTTTTTATATACTGCTCTAGCTATAGCTATTCTTTGTCGTTCACCACCAGAAAGTCTATGGCCATCATTGCCAACTAATGTTTTAAAGCCGTTAGGTAGAGATGAGATTTTTTCTTCTAGATTGGCTATACTTATTGAGTTATTTAGTTTTTCTCTATCTACCGGTTCATCTAGAAAGTTAAAAGCGATATTTCTTTCGATAGTACTGTCCAGCAAATAAATGTTTTGTGATATATAGCCAATTTCATTTCTCCAAGTGGTTAAATTCCTAAAAACACTGTCATTTTTATAGAAAACATCTCCGCTGCTAGGGTTTAACAATCCTAGCAGGACATGGAACAGGGTGCTTTTGCCAGTACCTGACTCTCCTATTAAGCCAATTTTTTCACCTTTTTTTATATCTAAAGAAATATTATTTAATATTAGATTTTTATTCTCTGGATAATAAAAATCTATCTCTTTAGCTGAAAAAAAATTTTTATCTTTATTAATATTTATTTTTTTTTTACTATAATATTCAGGATTTGTATTTAAATTCATTTCTTTAAGTTCGATATAAATAATATCCATAGCTGGTTCGTGTATCTTCATATAAAAACTTGCGGATATAAGTGCATTAAATGCGGGAATAAATCGCATAAATGAAATAATAATTAAAGATAATAAAGGTAATAAAGCCATATGATTCTGGCTTTCTCCTAAATAAACAAAAAAAACAAATACAATTAAAGAAATAGAAAGCATTTCTAGAATAAATTTAGGCATTCTCTCAAATATGGCAAAGAAAAAAGCATTAGACTGATATACGTGTACTTGATTATTAAAAAAATTTTCTATTTGTTTTTCTTTTGTTAGTAATTTTATATCTTTTATTGAACCAAAAGTTTCATAAATTATTTGAATTATATTTTTTTGTAATTCTGCATTTTGAAACGCCTTCTTTTTGACATATGGTTTAATAAATTTTATGTAAACGTATGAAATTAATCCCAAGAAAAGAGTGGACAGAATTGTTACATTTGAATTGATTAAAGCTAATAATATAAAAATAACAAAAATAGTTAGAGCCTCTCTAAAGAAAAGAAGACAGTGAAAAAAGAAAACATATAAATCTTCTATTGTTTGAATAATGTTTCGTGATAGTTTTGCTGGATTATTCTGTAAGTGGTATAAATATGTAGAGTTTAAGTAAAAATTAAAAAGTGTTTTAGACAATCTAAGTTTTAATTTTTTAAAAAATAAACCTTGAGCATAAGACAAAAATATTAAAAAAAAATTTTTGCAGATGAAAGTAAAAACTACAAATATGCCTGAATACGAAAGTACCTGTCTATTAGTATAATTTTGTAAAATATTATAATCAAAATTTTCTATTAACTTGTTATTTAATAAACTTGGATCAAACAACAAAGAAACAAATAACGGTATTGAGGCTAAGCTTATAAGTTCAAAAAAAAATACAAGGTTGTTTAGAAAAAAAATTAAAATTATTTGAAATTTCTCTTTTTTATTTAATATTAATGATAATTTTTTATACATATCTATTTATAAATTGTATGTTTTAGTTTCCAGCCATTACTTTTTTTTTCCCAAAGATGAGCGGGCCTAAACTTGTTGCATAGCTCGTTAAAATCTTCTTCTTTAATTTTTAAATAATCTAGAACTTCTTCTAGGTATTTATCTGGATATTCACCATCAAATCTTTTAATTAGTTGAATTGCTTCTTCTCTTGTTAAATGTTTATTTCTTACTTCTTGGGCAGAATCATATGTTGCTCTACCCAGGCCAAATTTAATAAAAGTAGTATAAAAATGTAAATCATCAATTTTATCGTCAATACCACTATATTTACTGTATGTTCCCTGTGTTCTATAGGGTCTAGCTTTAAAATTTGTGTGCTCTACAGAATAATAGTAAGCCTCTTGTGGTATCCATTTTAAATAATAGCCAAGATAATGAACTTCAATCTTAGCGGACATTAATTCTTTTTCTTCAATTGGTAAATAGGCTTTCAAATCTGCCATTTTTAGTTTGTGTTTTTCAATAAGTTCTTCAATTGGAACACCAGCTAAAAAGAGTTTTTTTATATTTTGATAACTCCAATAAGATTTGTCTCTTTGAGATGTTAATTCACTTATTGGGTTTCCATATTCTGCTTCTGACTCTCCATAAAACACCAGAGGAATTTTATATTTTGCTGCTATTTTTGGTCCAATACTTTTTTGACCTAAAATAAAAGATTGAAAAGGATGTAATAAATTTTGGATAGACAATCTTGTAAGTAGTTTGATAACTTTTCCATTTTGTTTAAAACTTATGTTGTCAAAACCACCAATTTCTATCCAGTTTCTGAAATTCTGATAACCATAATCTGTGTACATTATTGGGGGCCATGTGACTGTTAAAGGGTGCATACCATATTTGTTTTTTAAAATATGTGATGCATAAATACTGTCTTTGCCTCCACTCCCAGGAACTACACAATCATAATCTCCTGTTTTACTTCTATGTTTTTCCAGTAGTTTTAATAGTTCTTTTTCTCTTTTTTCCCAATTTGTTTTTTCTTTAATTTTTAAAGCAGTACATGCATCACAAACATTCTCACCCTTGGCATTTTTTTTAATGTTAAGATATTTAGCACCCTCTCTAGAAGCTTTATGCAAAAACTCTGGCATAGAACTAGGTCTTTGATTCGAAAGTACACACTTAGAACAAAATAGTACTTTTTCGGGTAAATTAAACATTGTTTTCATTGTGAGTTATACAGTTAGTAAGTTCAAATATTTTTTTAACGAATAGTAAATTTCAATTCCTTTTTTTCCACTTTTTTCAGGATGAAATTGAAAAGCTTGAATATTTTCTTTTTTTATAGAAGCCGTAAATTTTTTATCATAAAATTGTGAAGACGATGACTCGATATTTTTATCTTTTACACTCACATGATAAGAGTGAATAAAATACATTTTTTCTTCACCTAAATTTTTTAATAAACTTTCTTCATCTTTTTTTTTTGATAAACTTATTTTTCTCCAACCTACATTAAAAAAGTGATTTTTATTTTTTGTGTTTGTTGTGAATTTTTTAACCTCACCCTCAAGAATTCCGAGGCCTTTTGTTGCGGTATTTTCGTAACTAGATGTAAAAAGCAGTTGCATCCCAAGGCAAATTCCAACTATTGGCTTTTTCTTTAAATTAAAATTATAAATAGCTTTATCTAATTTTTTTTCTTTCAATCTCTTCATTGCCTCTGGAAAGGCCCCTACACCTGGTAATATGATACATTTTGAATTTTCAATCTCATCTAAATTATTTGTAATAATTGAATTTAAGCCTGTGAATTTTAATGCACAGTCAATGCTAAATAAATTTCCCATATTATAGTCGATTATAGCAACGTCATGCATGAGAGTTGAACTCCATTTTAAATTTTTTAACTAATGATTTTTTTATGTCTTGAATGCTCAATGTACCAAAATTTTTATAACTCTTATTTTTTTTTAGAAATTCAGTATTTCCTTCAGGTAATAATGTTTTGGAAAAATTTTTATCTAATCCGTTGTAATGAAGCATTGAGCCAATAGCAAGACCGGAAGGATTCGAGGCATTAAGTACTTCATTGATGTGTTCTAGAGATGATATTCCTCCGTTAAGTATAAATGGAATTTTAATATTTTTAGATATTAGTTCCGCAGCATTAAGGTCAAAACCTTTTCCGGTTCCATCAGAATCAATTGATGTCAACACCAACTCTCCTGCTCCTCGATCTTGCGCTTCTTTTGCCCAAGAAATTAAGTCTTTATTTGTTTCTTCTCTACCAAAATCTTTTCTGCAAAGATAGCTGTCACCTACTTTAACAAACTCTATTGAGACAACCAGTGTTGATGACCCAAAACTACTAACTATTTCGTTAATAAATTTTGGATCATTCAAAGCTGCTGTGTTTATAAAAATTCGATCGGCACCAGATCTTAAAATTTCTTCTACTTGCCTTTTATTATTTATTCCTCCTCCTACAAGCATTGGCAGAAATATGTTTTCAGACGTCCTTTTAATGAGTGATGAAATATTATTCCTTTGATAAAGACTTGCAACCACATCGTGATAAATTATTTCATCTGCTCCATCTTTATAATAATTTTCTGCGTACTTTTTCGGATCACCTAAAACACGCAGTCCTTCTAATTGAACTCCTTTTACTAAGTTTTGATTTTTAATATCTAATTTCGGAATTATTCTAAGGTACATTTGATTTTAATAATTTTAAATTTAGTTATCTACTTATTCATTTTGCTAATTTCTTTTTTTAACTCATCGTACTCAGCCATCTTTCTTTTCATAAACATTATAGTGAGTTCTGTTTTTGCAGCTATTCCCTTGGGGGTTAGAATATACAAATAACTTATTTTATTCGGATTTTTTTTAAAATTATTTATTTTTACCAGACCTTTTGTTTGGAGAGCTTTTAAACAATAGTTTAATTTTCCGAGACTAAACCCAAGTTCATTGGCCATTGCTCTTTGACTTGTTGATGGATTGTTTTGTATTTTTCTTAAAACATCAAAATAATCTTTTTTAAATTTATTATTGTTCATTATTTGAACATTACAGTTCATTAATTGAACAGTAAAGAGAATAATTTCTTTATAAAGTGAATTTTGAGACATTCTTCTCAGAAACTCTAACTTTTATGATTATTCTTATTTTTTTCTTATATCTAAATAGGAGCCACTACTTTTCTTACGATTCTGGATTGTAAACAATATGTTTTCAGCGACTTCGTCTGGAGAGGGTACTTTGTTGTTTTTGTTGAGTTTTTTAAACTTTTTTACAGAAGGAATTTTTTTTTCATCAATCTTGCATATTTGTGCTTGCATTTTTGTTTTAATAAGCCCGGGTGAAATGTTAATAAATTTTCTTTTTTTATCTTCCAATGCATAAGACTCAATCAAAAATTTAAAGGCTGCTTTTGAACTACAATATAGAAACCAGCCCATCTTCGGTGACAGCGCGGCACCAGATGAAATTGCAATAATTAATTTTGTTGTAATTTTATTTTCTATAAAAAAATCTAATATTTCTTTATTTGCAAAAACATTTATTTTATAAATTTCATTTAAGTCTTCATATCTTATTTTATTAATATTTTTAATTTCTCCTAATATTCCTGCATTTAAAAAAACATAGTCTAATTTTTTTATATCTAGTAATTTTTTTAATTTGATTTTAATATTTTTAATGTTTTTAAAATTACATTTAACTGATCTTATATTTGGGTTATTAATGCTTGATCGTCCTAAGCAGTAAACTTTATTTTTATTTTTTGAAAGTTTACTTGCTAGTGACTTACCTAGCCCTGAAGAACCTCCAGTAATTAAAATTTTTTTATTTTTGATCAATTTTTTAATTATCTTTTTGTGAAAAATTTAATATTGAAATTATCTCTATTTTTTCCTTTAATCTTAGCACACAACGTGTCAAATTTTTCAATTTTCATATTTATATTTTTTGCTTTAGAAGCATAGTTGTCACTTATTCCATATTTTGATGTTATAAGTGTATAAATATTTTGTGGCATCGTAAGTAGATCGTTATATTTTTTAACTAAAGCTCCAATTACTTTGTAGTACTTTGGATTTATTATTTGTTCTGTCCTCAAGTTTCCAAATCCTTTGCCCATACCCCGTATAGAGGAATCGCACTTCAAAATTTTATATTTTTTAAGTTGTCTAAAATTAAAATAACCTTTTCCACTGTGGTCGTGTAAATGCATGCCAATTTTTTTTCCAGATTTTGTTAATATTTTTAAAGGTTTTTTGAATCTGTTATAAGCATTTTCTAAATCCATATCTCCATGTGTATCTGCAAAATAGACATAATCTATATTATGTTTTGCTACCATCTGACAGACTTTTAGTAGTTCTTTTTTTTTATAATTGGTGGTGTTGAAAATATTAAAGCTAACATTGAGTTTTGTATATTTTTTTAAATTCTCAGCAAACTTTAAAGCTTTCGGAATATCTTCTTTTCTAGAACAAATTCTAATCATTGCAATTTCTTTTTGTGAGTCGTCAGGATAGTCAGATATTTTCTTTGAACAATAATGATAATCAATCATGATTGATACATTTTTTAATTTCTTTTCACCTGTAATTTTTTTTACTCTATTGATATTTAAGTTATAAAATGTATTTTTACTTTTTGAAGTTTGTTTCCAATAACCTAGTTCAATAAATTTTATTTCTGGTATTTTACAAAGACACTTATAATGGTCTTGTGCATATCTTAAGGGCCAATTAAATTCTCTTACATGTCCACCATCTCTTAATGTTACATCAATTATTTGCATATTTGCCTAGCTAAATTTAAATCTTCTTTTGTGTCAATTTCTATTGATTCTGGAAAATTAATTTCAAAGTAGCAAGGTTTTTTTCCTATTCTATTGTTGTACTTCATAAATGTTTTCTTCTTGAATATGAAAAAGGCACCATTCGATTGAATAATTGGGTTAAGATTTTGAGTTTTGGTTACAACCTTGGGATCAAAATTTATTGGAACAAGTTTTTTTCTACTATTTTCTAGCCATGCAAAATTATAATCTTTGGTGACAGCCGCCACACTGTCGTACTTTCCAATTTTTTTTGCTGCTTTTTTAATAGTTTTTAATTTTAAAAAAGGTGACGTAACATGAGTAGTTACTATTATTTCGTTTGAATTTTCTACGTACTTATTCAAAAAATTTTTTATCATTAGCAATGTTGGGCTGGCACTTTTAACTTTTTCTAGCTGTACAAATTTTTCTTTACGCTGGTATGCTTTAACCCAAGGATACAATTTTTTACAAGTTTTAATTATCCTTGGGCTATCAGTGTCTATATATACTTTTTGATTTTTTAAATTAACTATTAAATGTTTCCAAAGTTCAAGTTTTTTGATTTTCTGAAAATTTTTATTTTTAATTCTTTGTGAATTATGTTTGATGATAATAAAGTATAGCATTAACTTTATTCTTTTATAAAAGTGCAAACAATTTCTCTTGATCTAGCGGGATCTAGCTCGATTCCAAAAATTCTTTTCCATTCACCAAGTATTAGTTTTCCAGAATCTATAGGTACGGTTTCAGAAGAATTAAAAAACATGCTTCTAATATGTGAATGTCCATTAATTCTCTCTTCGGCAGGAACATCATCTCTTAGTGAAATTAAATCATGTAAATATTTTATATTTTGTTGATCGCCTTCAGGATTTTTCCATTTTGGAGCAATTTTATCTAAAAAAAATCTAACGTCTGCTTTGTGCAACGTTTCGTTTTCAGCACACCAAATACAAAAAGTTGTATGTTTGGAGTATATATTTACTATTCCTGAATTACCCCAATCTTTAGCAAACTTTGCTATTTCATCTGTTATGTCTGAGAATAATTTATCTGTTTTTAATTTAATTATTTTTTTCATAATATACCTTTAAACTATAGCTTTTATAAAAAATATAGCAATTAAAATATATTCAATATTGTTCAATATTTGAACATTTTGTTCAATATTTGAACATAATCTATTTATTTAAGATATTTTTTTCAAAAATTGTGTAATTTGACTAAAATCTGAAATTATAAAGTTTGATGAAATATCAAAAGGTCTTAAAATTGTGTATCCCTTTTTAATTAAAATAAATTTAATTTTAAAATTTTTTGCTAAATTAGAATCTACCTCTGTGTCTCCAACCAAGACTGTTTGATCTTTTTTAATAAAAAATTTTTTTTGGAGCATATTTAAATGTAAGGCACTTGGTTTCTTGTGATTAAATGTGTCAGATCCTGCTACAAATAGAAAGTATTTTAATATCTTAAGTTTTTTCAACAATAATTTAGCATTTTTTTCTGATTTATTTGTGCTCACAAATAGTCTTATTTTCTTTTTTTTACAATGCTTTAAAAAAAATAATACATTTTTTTTTAATTTAGATCTTACACATATATTTTTTTTATAATGATTTAAAAAAAAATAATTTAGATCTGAAATTAATTTTTTATTTATTTTTTTTCCTAGTAACTTCTTGAACATTTCTACTGAGCCTTTATTTGCAACTGCTTTAAAACTTTTAAGATTTAATGATATAGAAAAACCATTCTGTTTTAGAGAATAATTTGCTGAAGCTATAATGTCACTAGAGGTATCTGCTAAGGTTCCATCTATATCAAAAATAATATTTCTAATCATGAATTATTCTAAAAAACTTTTTAATTTAGATCTAACCAAGCTTATTGTTGTCTCTTTTTTATCTTTATAAATAATATAATTAGGTTTTTTGTTTATTTTTAAAAGATATTTTTTATAGGATAACCTCAGCATATATTTTAGAGTTTTATTAAACTTTAAATAATTACAATTTTTTAAAGAACATAAACCACTAATTGGAAAATCGAATATATTTGTGCCCGTAAAATTACAAGACAAAGTTTTACCACCTATAAACATATTTTCACGTAGCATTGAAGACATTGTACCTATGACTACTTTACTGTTTGTCATTTTTTTATATGTTTCATATTTTTTGCCTCTAAATAATAAATTTTTTAAAAGAAAGTTATATTCTTCTTTGTTTAAAATTTTTTTATAAAAATTTTTTTCTATTTCAAAAGAATTTTTAAAACTTCTTGCGGCTAATTTAAATTTTATATTATTTTCTATAGCAAACTTAATATTAAATTTGATTAATTTAGCCACACCTTCTTCAATTGGCAAATTCGTTTTATTTAATATTAAATCCCAACAATAAACATCGGAAATTAACAAGATATCATTATTTAATTTTCTATTTTTTAATTGTAATTTGTGGGAAAGTAAAAAATTTGATAGTCTCAAGCTTCCTACTTTAGTAAAATTTTTAACAACTTGTTTGTTCTTTTTATATTCTTTAATTTCATTATCTCCGAAACAAAAATAGTTAGGTATATTAAATTTGAAATGATCTTTACTTACAAAATTTTTTTTTAAAAGATAATTAAATATTTTATGCTCATACCTTGCACCATTTTGTAGAGCTACAAATTTATATTTATTTTTTCTTAATGCTGAAAATTCACTAAATCTAAAACTGTTATCTATGAAGGTAAAAACAACTTTAGGTTTTACCTCGTCCATAACAGCTAAAATATAGGAACTAAAAATGTTGCTTTTAAAATTTTTTAATATTGAGAAAATAATTTTTTTTGTAATGTAAATATTTTTAATTCGGCTGAGCCGAGCTTCTAAAACAAAATATTTAAAATCATGCAGCACGTTTTTAAGTTCATGTAAGCTTTCACCATCAAATATGAGCAAATCTTTTTGTGTGGGTGCATGGAATATATATTTAGCTTTTAAAATTGTTTTTAGAACCAAAAAATATTTTTTTAATATCATAAAAATTAGTTTTACTATTTTGATAATATAGACTTATTTAACGTAAAAAAGCCTGCAATTTCTTGCAGGCTTTGTTTTTTACTTTTGTAAAATAATACCAATCTTCTACTTATTTAATTTGGTGTTTGCTCTATACTGAAAAATTTTTTTCAGTGCATAAATCAAGCCAATTGAGCT
>TARA_B110000211_G_scaffold129027_1_pt1 | contig 23367 bp, 17 predicted proteins | sample TARA_B110000211 | Tara Oceans TARA_B110000211 (sample SAMEA4397516) | marine metagenome | biome: Polar Biome; feature: [DCM] deep chlorophyll maximum layer (ENVO:01000326); material: water (ENVO:00002006), including particulate matter (ENVO:01000060) such as... | depth 30 m
TGAAGAAAGATTTCTTAAAGTAGGTTTGGGTTATAGGGTTCTAGGTGGAACTCGTTTCTATGAAAGAGCTGAAATAAAAGATGCTGTGGCATATTTAAGAATTATAAATCAAAAATATGACGATTTAGCTTTAGAAAGAGTAATTGAAAATCCAAAAAGAGGTGTGGGTGAGAGCACCCTGAGTCGACTATATAGTTTTGGTAGTCAGCATAAATTATGTCTTGAAGATGCTATTAAAAAAAATTTAGAAACTGATAATTTAAAACCTAAAATTAGAACTAGTTTATTACAATTAAGTAAGATGATTGATAAATGGAGAGTGGATGTAAAGACTAATAAACATTATGATCTTCTAAAGATTGTATTAGATGAATCTGGTTATTCAGAGATGTTAAAAAATAAAAAAGACTTAGAGAATGAAAATAAACTTGAAAATATAAAAGAACTCTTAAGAGCTATGCATGAATATGACAATCTACAATCTTTTTTAGAGCATGTTGCTCTTGCTACATCGATTGATAAGGAGTGGGAAGGAGAAAAGATAAATTTAATGACTATGCATGCTGCCAAGGGATTAGAATTTGATGTTGTCTTTTTACCTGGATGGGAAGAAGGTTTGTTTCCGCACCAAAAATCACTTGAAGAAAAAGGAGATGAAGCTTTAGAGGAGGAAAGAAGACTTGCTTATGTTGGTATAACAAGGGCTAAACAAGAAGCTTATTTGTCTTTTGCAATGAAAAGATCATACCATGGCGATTGGATGGATGCCCTGCCTTCAAGGTTTATTAATGAAATTCCAGACGAAAATATTGAGAAGAATGACGTGGAAACTGCGTCAGAATCTAAAAGTGACTTCGAATTTAATCAAGATATTGATATAGACTTTGAAGATAATTACAGAAGCCCAGGATGGGAGAGGTTTAAAAAAAATAAAATGTTAAAATGGAAAAAATAAAAAAATTAAGAAAACTTCTTAAAACTTTTAATTTAGATGGCTATATAATACCAAAAAATAATAACTTTTTTGGTGAGTATGTACCTGCCGCTGATGATAATTTAAAATATATTTCAAATTTTACAGGCTCAGCTGGTTTTGCAGTTGTTCTAAAAAATAAAAACTATATGTTTGTAGATGGCAGATATACCATTCAAGCTGAGAACCAGTGTGGAAAAAAATTTCAAATTTGCAATATTCCTAAACAATATCCTTTTTCAATTTTTAAGAAAAAAGTCAATTTAGGGTTTGATCCAAGGCTTCACACAGAAAATTCATTAAATAGACTTTTTGGAAATAAATTTATTAAACTGAGACCGATAAATAAAAATTTAATTGATCTTATATGGGAAAGAGAGAGAAATTTAAATGTTAAACCTTTCTATTTAATTAAAGAAAAAGATGCTGGATTAAGGGTTGCAACTAAATTAGATAAATTAGTAAAAGAAATTAAGTTAAATAAAGTTAATTATTTATTTACCTCAGCCTCTGAAAATATTGCTTGGTTGTTAAATATAAGAGGCCAAGATGATAATTATTCTCCATTACCAAATTCACATGCTGTAATTGATGAGTATGGAAAAATATTTTTATTTTGTAATTTAAAAAAAATTAATAGATCTTTTAAAGCAAAAATAAATAAAAATATTAAAATTTTTGATTTTAATTTATTGCCAAATTTCTTACTAAATTTGTCTAAAAAAAATATTTTAATAGATACTTTAACTTGTTCCTTTTTTTACAAATCGATTATTAAAAAAAATAATTTGATATTAGAAAAACAAGATCCAATTTATTTTTTAAAATCTTTAAAAAATAAAACAGAAATTAAAAATTCAATTAAATCACATGTTTATGATGGGGCAGCCTTAACTAAATTCATATTTTGGTTAAAAAATAGTTTTAAGACAAAAAAAATAAGTGAGATCTCAGCACAAGAGAAACTTTTAGGGTTTAGGAAAAAGAATAAATCATTCTATGACTTAAGTTTTCCAACTATCTCTGGCTCTGGACCCAATAGTGCAATCATTCACTATAAAGCTGATAAAAATAGCAATCGCTTATTGAAGAAGGGTGATGTGTATTTGGTAGACTCTGGTGGTCAATATTTATACGGAACCACAGATGTAACGAGGACTTTGTCTCTTGATGTTCAAAACAATAAAATTAAAGATATTTATACCCGAGTTTTGAAAGGGCATATAGCTGTTGCTTCATATAAGCTTAATAAAAATTCACATGGAGATAAAATTGATCGATCAGCTAGAAAATTTTTAAAAGATGTAAATTTAGACTATCCACACGGGACCGGACATGGTGTTGGTTGTTTTTTAAATGTTCATGAAGGGCCACAAGCTATTTCGAGAGGAAATAAAATAAAGTTTAAAGAAGGCATGATCACTTCTAATGAACCAGGTTATTATAAAAAAAATCATTTTGGTATACGTATTGAAAATTTAGTTTATGTAAAAAAAACTAAGAATAAATTAAAATTTGAAGATTTGACTTTAGTGCCTATTGACAAGACGTTAATTGAAAAAAAACTTTTAACTTCTTTTGAAAAAAATTGGTTAAATAAATATCATCAAAGAGTATTCACTTGTTTAAAAAAATTTATGAATAAACTTGAATTGTCACAGCTTCAACACGCTTGTTCAAATATTTAATAATTTATACCAACCTGCTTCAGAAATAATTTTTACCCCTAACGCTTTCGCTTTTACTATTTTTGATTTAGTTGGTTTACTATCACCTGTTACTAAAATACTTAATTTAGCTGAAATACTACCAAGCACTTTTCCACCATTTTCTTCCACTAAAGACTTAGCTTCTGATCTGCTGATTTTTTTGAATCCCCCTGTAAACATTATTGTTTTGCCGCTTAATTTGCCATCCTTGTTAAAGGTTTTAGAATTTTCTATTTTTAAATACTTAATTAAGGACAATATAGTTTCATTGTTTTTTTTATTTGAAAAAAAATCGTCTAAAGACTTTAATTGTGCTGATCCTATTCCATCTAGCTCGGCAATATTTTTCAATAATACTTCTCTTTTTGATAAGCTAAAAGGTCCAATAAATTCTTTTATACTTTTAAAAAAATTACCTAAAAGTTTAGCGTTTTCTTGACCAATATGCCTAATACCTAAAGAATAAATAAATCTATCTAATAAAATTTGTGATGATTTATTTATTGCAGATCTTAAGTTTTTAACTGAAAGTTTGCCCCACCCCTCTAAAGTTTCTATTTTTTTATAATCTAAACTGAAAATATCCGATTGTTCTTTAATTAATTTTAAATCCCAAAATTGATCTATAACTTTTTTTCCAAGTCCCTCTATATTAAATGCATCTTTAGATACAAAATGTTTTAATTTTTCTTTTGCAATAAATTGACATTTGTTTTCTTTATCTAGACACCTCCTCACTGCATCGATCTTTTTGGTGTTAAAATTAATTTCTTTTACGGTATCTGAGCCACAAGGACATTTCGTAGGAAAAATAAATTTTTTAGATTGTTTACTTCTTTTGTTTAGATCTACAGATACGACTTGAGGAATAACATCACCTGCTCTTTGAATAGTGACTGAATCTCCTACCCTGATATCTTTTCTAATAATTTCTTCCTCATTATGTAGCGTTGCATTGGAAACAACCACACCTCCTACTGTAACAGGTTCAACTTTGGCCACAGGTGTTAACGCACCGGTCCTGCCAACCTGAATAATAATATCATTAATTCTAGTTGTGGCCTTAACGGATGAAAATTTATAAGCAATTGCCCATCTAGGAGAGTTTGATGTATTGCCTAATCTTGTTTGCAGCGACAAGTCATCTATTTTTACAACTAAACCATCAATATCATAATCTAAATTTGATCTAATTTTTTCTATTTTGATATATTGGCTGTTAATTTCTTCTAGATTTTTAGCCAAAAAATTATGAGGATTAGTTTTAAATCCCCATATGTTTATTTTTTTTAAAAAATCAGACTGTTTTCTAAAAACAAAAGGTTCAATTACACCAAATCCATATACAAAAAAATTTAATGGGATTTTTGCTGTTATAAGAGAATTTTTTTGCCTTAAAGAACCACCAGCTGCATTTCTTGGATTGGCGAACTTATCTTTTATTTTTTTAAAATCTTTATTGCCAATATAGACCTCTCCTCTTACTTCAAAATATTTAGGCACATCCTTATCTTTAATTATATGAGGAATTTGTTCTATAGTTTTAAGATTCTCAAGAATATCCTCACCAATTTCTCCGTCTCCTCTAGACATTCCTTTAGTCAACACTCCGTTCTCATAAGTTAAAGATGCTGAAATCCCATCAATTTTAGGCTCTAAAGAAAATGATAAGTCTAGATTTATATTATTTAGATAATTATCAATTTTTTTTACAAAGTCTTTTATATCACCAATATCAAATGCATTTGCAAGAGAGAGCATAGGTTTTGAATGTTTTATTTTATCAAATTTTGACGAAGGTTTAAATCCAACTTTATTATTAATCGATCCATATTTTTTTAAGAATAAATTTTTTTCTTCAAGTTCTAGAACAACTTTTTTAATTTTATCATATTTTTGATCTGAAATAACTGGAGCATCTTTATCATAGTAAAATTTATTATGTTTTTCTATTAGTTTTATTTTTTTAAGATAATTTTTAATTATATTGTCTTCTTTATTAGACATCTGTTTTAGTTGAGTATTTTGTTAATTGTTCTTTTTATTAGTCCATCATTTTTTTTAATTTTAGACTTTTTAGGTAATTTATAAGTTTTGTTTAATATCTTGTAAGTTTGTGCATACCACTCACTTGAATTGTAATTATATCCTAAAATTGAAGCCGCCGCTTTTGCTTCTTCTGTCAAGCCAACTCTATAGTAAACTTCTACTAATCGATGCAAAGCTTCTTCTATATAAACGGTTTCAGCATAATCATTAACAATAACTTTTAATCTATTAATAGCTGGTATCCACTTTTGTATAGTTATGTAATATTTTGCAATATACATTTCTTTTGCTGCCAGTTGATTATTAACTAGTCCTAATTTAAATCTTAAGTCCAGTGCATACTCAGTGTCTGGATAAGTTTCTAAATAAAAATTTATTTTTTCTTTAGTTGCTATAAGTGGTTTAATATCTTTTTTTTCATCTAATATCTGTTCATACATAATAATCGTCAGTAAATAATGAGCGTAAGTTATATGTTTGTCTGCAGGGTATTGAGATATAAATCTTTTTAAGCCTGCGTTCGCCTCTGGATAAAAATTTATTAAGTAAAGACAGTAACTTGACATTAGTGCAGCTCTTGAGGCAAATTCAATTTGAGGTAAAATTGCTTCTGCTTCTGAGAATTTTTTAGAAGCATAAAAAAAATCTCCAACTTGCATTCTCTCCACAGCTTCTTTGTAGATCTCAAAAGATTGGTCTCTGTCAGGAGGTATATTTAATTCTAAGTCTTCTTTTTTACTGCATGAAACAACTAAAAAGATTATTACAAGTAAATAGATTAATTTTTGATACATTGCGTTACTCATATCAAATTAAATTAAGTAGGTAAATTTTTTAAAAGATTTAAGCGTTAACTGCTAGCTTGTTAGTTGGTGTTTTGAAATAAGATTTTAGATTTTTAGATTTTTCTAATTCAATTATAGAATAATTCGTCCTATCTTTTAATAAAGTCCTTAAAAATAAATTGCTTAAGCTGTGGCCTCCTTGACTACAAGTCACATTTCCTAAGATCCTATAGCCCGATAATAAAAAATCTCCAGCTAAATCTAAAATTTTATGATTTACAAATTCTTTACTATTCCTTAGCCCTGAAGAATTTACAATTTCATTATCTTTTACAACTATAGCATTGTCTAAAGACCCGCCCTTAGCCAAGCCAAGTTTTTTTATTTTTTCTACATCTTCAAATAAACAGAATGTTCTTGATGTGTAAACTCCAGAAAGATCTTTATCAGAAAAATTAATTTTATTTCTTTGCTTGCCAATTACATTGTTCACATAGATTAGTTCAAAATCAACATTCAGACTATTGTCATTAGTGTCGATTGAAATAAATTTTTCTTTGTCTTTAAGTTCAAATTTTTTTAGAACCTTTAAGTATTTTCTTTTTACACTTTGTTCTTTAACGCCAATTTTTTGAATAGTTTCGACAAATTCTTTTGACGAACCGTCCATGATAGGCACCTCTGAGGCATTAACTTCTATTAAAGCATTATCGATACCAGTGATGTAAAGCGCAGCTAGTAAGTGTTCAACGGTTGATACGCTGATATTAAATTTATTCTGAATTGTGGTACAAAGTGTAGCTGAAGATACATTTTCAAAATTGGCTTTTACAATATTGTTTTGATCAAGATCTGTTCGTTTAAAAATTATTCCATAATTTTCATCAGCTGGTAGAATTTTAATTTTACTTTCTAAACCGCTGTGAAGCCCAATACCTTCGAATTCTGCTTGTCCTGAAATTGTTTTTTGAAATAAATCTAACATTAAGAACTTATACAAAACAATGTAGGTGGGCTTAAAACAACTAATGTTTCAAAAAAATACTAAAAATTTAGTTAAATAATCTTGAAAAAAAACCAGATATTAATGATTTTTTTTTATATTTTGTTGGTATAGCCTCTTTATCCCAACCTTTGCTAAATAGCTCGACGGCTCCATTCACGCCCCCAAAAAGGGCTAGTTCAGTATCACTGCTAAAAATACACTCTGAACTTGCAAGCTTACTCTTTTCAATCACATATTGAAAATTTTCGAAATATTCAGGCGGTTCTATATAAACATAAATTTTATCATTACTTTTTAAATTTTTAAGATTGGTATTTTTTTTATAACAAATTTCAAATAATTCCTCCATACGTGCCGTAATTATATCTAGAATCAATTGGTGCTTTATTTTTCTGTAAGGCGAAATATAAAAAAAAGATTTATCTAAAAAATTTTCTCTATTATCTTGTATAAAATTTTTTAATTGAATTTCCTTTATGAGTTTTTCCACCTCATCAATTTTAAGAGAGCATAATTTTGAAATATCTTTAATTATCAGGTTAGAACCAAAGTTGAATTCTTCTGTAAATACATATGACTTGTTTTTAAATAAAGAAATATTAATTCTATTTTTTTCTAGTTTAAAAATCGTAAAGTTTTTATCTAATTCATTGTTTGACAAAAGATGAACACCTTCAGCAAAAGATTTTAAAATTAATTTGTCTATATTTAAACCACAATTATTAAAAACTGATTTTATATTTTTGAGAATATTTTTATTTACTAAAAAAAAAGTCATATTTTGATTGTAAAAATCACCAAACAAACCAATAGGTAAATTTTCTAAGTTGTCGCTATCTAGTGAAAAATTTGAATTAAAAAGATGAATCAAGGAGTAATTATCCTCACTATCTAAAATAGTTTTTTTTATATCGTTTAGAATATAAGTTATGTCTTCGCTTGAAACTTGAGAGCCATTTAGTTTCTTATAACCACTAACATTTAAACAGTTAATTTGATTTGGATTTATTATAACTACTACATTGCTAAAAAAATGATTGATATCATCTTCAATTAAAGTAATAGTTTTTTTTAATAATTGACTCACTATTTCAATATCAGTAATACGGCCACTTTGTATACCTGCTGTGTTTAAAATAATTTTTTTTAATATTTTAAAATCTCTCTTCTCATTAAATGAAACAACGAGAAATACTAGTTTGTTGTCGTTCAGGTCTATAATTAGATAAGGTTCGTTTAGTTTCATATTATTGTAAAATTAATTGATCTTTTATTCTAAAATCAAAAATTTTATACTTAGAAAAATTAACATCATCTAGCATTAAATTAATCTTTGTTAAAAGTTCTAAATAATTTTTTTCTGGAAGTTTAATAACTTTTTCATTTTTAAGAACAATATCCCATCTCCCAACTTCAAAATAGTAAAAAGCTTTAATTTCATTTACTCTAAAATTATTGTTTTTTAAATCATTGTAAAAAATGTCAAAGTTTTTGTATTTGCCAAAAATTGAAGGTAATTCGTTATAGATTTTAAGATTAACAAAATTTATTTTTTCATTGTTTTTAGTTATATAAAATTTTTTTCTATCTATTATTTGTATTCCTACTGGTGTTTTTTCAAATAATATAATTTTTAAGGTATTTGGATATTTTTTTTTTAAACGTATTTTCGATATAAAATCATAATTATTAGTAGTTGCTAAAATTTTTTCTTTTTCCAAAAAAAATAAGCTAGAACCTTTTAAAAAATTTAAATCAGACTCTAATTCAAATAAATTAGTGACAATATTATTCTCTATCAAAATTTCTTTTATTGGGAAAAAAATACTAAAATTCTCTTTTCTATCTTTAGAGCTGTAAGTAGAAAAAATGAAAAAAATAAATATAAGAAAATATAATTTTAATGAACGTTTCATCTATTAATGCTTGCATCATCAATAATTCTTTTTACGAGGTCTTTAAAAGAAATGCCTATAAATTTTGCTATTTCAGGTACTAAGGAGAGATCTGTCATTCCCGGTTGAGTGTTTATTTCCAATAAATAAAACTTATTGTTGATAAATTTAAAATCAGACCGTGTCACACCTCTACAATTTAAAACTCGATGTGCTTTCTCGGCTAGTCTCAAAACACTATTATAATTATTTTTTTTAATATTAGCTGGCATTAAATGTTTGGTCAAAGCGGACTTAGAATATTTAGCTTTATAATCGTAAAATTTTCTTTTTGGTTTTAATTCAATTGCTCCTAAAGCTTTTCCATTTATAACAGCAACTTGTATTTCTTGTCCCGCTATATAATTTTCGATAATTAATGTTTTATAATTTTTTATTAGTTTTATTATAGATCCTTTTAGCTGACTAAAATTTTTACATATTTCCACACCAATGCTTGAGCCTTCATTAGAAGGTTTAACAACCATGGGATAATTGTATCTTGAATTTATTAAAAATTTTTTATTTAAGAATTTTTTATAATTTACAGAATTTAATGCAATATAATTAGGTGTTAAAAGATTGTTTTCTTTAAAAATTTTTTTTGCAATAATCTTATCCATAGCATTCATTGAAGAGGCTATGCCCGAATGAGTATATGGAATTTTAAAATACTCAAAATAACTTTGAGCGATACCATCTTCTCCGTCTTTGCCATGTAGGGCATTAAAAATAAGGTCTACCTTTTTTTTATATTTTTTAATTTTGCTTAAATTTTCTTTGGCGGGATCAAACGATATAACTTTGTGTCTTAGATTTTGCAAAGCTTTGATGCAGGCTTTTCCCGATTTTAAGCTAATTTCTCTCTCGCCTGAAACTCCGCCTTGAACTAATAAGATTTTTTTTTTTCTCATTTTTTTAATTATTATCACCAATTATTTTTACTTCTAATTCTAATTTAATATTAGTTTTTCTATAAACTGTTTCTTTAACTTTATTTATTAGATCTTCTATTTCTTTAGCAGTTGCTTTGCCATTATTAACAAAAAAATTGCAGTGTTTTTCGGATATTTTTGCATTTCCTATTTGTAGATTTTGACAATTAGATTTCTTAATTAATTTCCAAGCTTTTTGGTTTTTAGTGTTCTTAAAAGTACTCCCACAAGTTTTTATTTGACTTGGCTGTGAGTTTTTTTTTTGTTTAATAAAAATTTGTTGTTTTTTTTCAATCTCTTCTTTTTGTAAAGATCTGCCTTTTAGTTTCACACTGGTAATTATTAAATTTTGATCTAAGTTACTCTTTCTGTAACCAAACTTAATATTATTTGCTAGAATATCTTTTTCATTCCCAGAAATATCAACAGTTTGAACCGAATGAAGAATTTTTGAAATATCTCCATCATAACAACCGCTATTCATTCTTATAGCGCCTCCTATAGAACCTGGAATGCATGATAAAAACTCCATTCCTGTTAGAGATTGTTCTAGCGCAAAATCAGATATTTTTTTATCTAGGGTAGCAGCTCCCGCTTGGATAATATTGTTTGAAAGTAAATTTATATAAGAAAAGCGAGGACTTAACTTAATAGTAATCCCTGCAACACCTTTATCTCTTATTAAGGTGTTTGAACCAGCGCCTAATATAGTAATCTTTTGTGGTTTAATTGTTTTTAAAAAAGAAATTACGTCTTCTAAACTATCCGGTTTAAAAAAAACTTCTGATGGGCCTCCAAGATTAAACCAACTATAATTGGCTAATTTTTCATTAAATAAAATTTTTTTTCCATACTTTGATTCTATTTCTTTTGATATTAATTTCATAAAATACTTTTTAAATTATACATCCACTTTGATATTGTGCCTGCGCCCATTCCTATAACAACTTCATCACCAATTAAATTTTTTTTTAAATATTTATTTAAATCATTCTCATTTTTAATAATAATTACTTGAGTTTTAGAAAACTTTGAAATTAATTTTGCAAAATTTTTATTATTATATTTTCGATCTATTGATTCACCGGCTGCATATACTGGACAAAGTATTACTTGATCGGAGTCTTTGAAGCATGATGCAAATTCTGACTTTAAACTTTTAATTCTAGAGTATCTATGGGGTTGAAACACAGCTATAATTTTTCTTTTTGACGTAACTGTTTTAAAACCTTTGAGTACAGACTTTATTTCGGTGGGGTGGTGTGCGTAGTCATCATAAAATTCAATATTATTTTTTTTAAAAACTTTTGTTAGTCTTCTTTGAACTCCAGAAAAATTTTTTAAAGCTCTTTTAATAATATTTACATCTAGCCCTAGATTTAAACACAAACTAATTGCTGCTGCAGCATTAAGCACATTATATTCACCAATTAAATGTAATAAAATATTTTTAACATATAATTTTTTAAATCCAACATTTTTAATTTTTAAATCAAATTTTGTATATTCAGCTTTATATTTAATATTACAAATCTGATAATTTGAATCTTTATGTAACCCATAGGTAAAATAATTTTTAGTTTTTAATCTTTTTATTATTTTTTTTAAATTTAAATCATCTAAACATAAAAAAGATTTTCCGATTGGGGGTGTTTTTTCAATAAACATTTTAAAAGATTCTTTTAGTGTATTAAAATTTTTATAATAATCTAGATGTTCCTTATCAATATTTGTCACAATTGAATAATTTATTGGTACTTTTAGAAAACTGCCATCAGACTCGTCTGCCTCCACTACTGCCCACTCTCCTTGACCTAATTTTGCATTATTTTTTAATGAATTAATTACTCCTCCATTAATAATTGTTGGATCTAATTTTGCTGTTGAAATTATTTTTGCAACAAGAGAAGTAGTCGTTGTTTTGCCGTGTGATCCAGTAACTATAATATTTTTTTTTAAGTCAATAATATTTGCAAGTATCTCAATTCGATCATAAATAGGAATATTTTTTTTTTTTGATTCAATTAACTCAACATTGTTTGACTTAATAGCTGAAGACTTCACTATAATAGTTGCTTTGCCAACATTCTTTTTATTCTGACTTGTTAAAATTTTAATGCCTAGTTTTTTACAATTATCTGTATTTTTATTTCTATTGATGTCACTGCCTTGAACCTTAAACCCCATTGTTTTCATTATTTGGGCTAGTCCACTCATACCTATACCACCGATACCTATAAAGTGAAAAATTTCTTGTTTGCCTAATTTAATTTTGCTCATTAATTAAATTTTTTACTTCGTTATTAATTTTAAAAAATACATCTTTATCGGAATATTTTTTTTGTTTTTCTATTAATCTGTCTAATATTTCTTTATCGCTATAAATTAATTTAATCAAAGGGAATAGTTTTGTGTTGATTTCTTTTTCCCTGATTAGAAAACTGTATCCCTTTTTTTCAAAATAAACTGCATTTTTCTCTTGATGGCCGTCTGCTGAATGTGGGTAAGGAATGGAAATAAACGGTATTTTGCAATTAAGAAGTTCTGCTGTTACTGAAGATCCAGATCTTGTAATAACCAAGTCAGCTTTTGAAAAATATTCTAAAATGTCATTTGTAAAATTAAATAGTTTATAATTTATCTTAATATTTTCATATTCATCTTTAAGCTTGTCATTTTGAGATTCAATACATTGTTGAAATACTTTTATTTTTAAGTTTGCCTCGATACATTGCCTGAATATACTGGGTAGCAGCTCACCAAATGATTTTGCAGCTTGGCTCCCTCCCAGAACTAAGATGTTCAAATCTTCCGAAAAAGGCTTTTTTTTGTTATAAAAATTTAATATTTCGTTTCTAATCATGTTGCCTGTAGTAACGACTTTTGATTTAAATTTGTTTTTGATCCCTTCAATATCCTCATAGGCAATAAAAATTCTAGAAGCAAAGGGCATTAAATACTTATTACTTTTTCCTAATAAAATATTATTTTCATAAATAATAAAAGGTATATTTAGTGTTTTTGCTGCTAAACAAAAAGGAAATGAAGCGTGTCCGCCCATCCCAAAAACTAACAGTGGTTTGGCTTTGTATAAAATATATAAAGACTTGAAGTAGGAAAAAATAATAATAAAAATTGAAAAAAAGATATTAATTATTTTTTTTTTAAATATAGTTGTAGAATTATTTATAATTAATTTTATATCTTTGTATCTTTCAAGAAATTTAAAGCCTCTTTCATCAGTTACAACCTCTACTTCATAATTATTTTTAATTAAATTTTTTGCCAAACTATAAGCTGGAAAAACGTGCCCGCCTGTACCACCTGTAGCGATTAATATTTTATCTTTTTTAAAAATTTTCATTTACAATATTTTTTTTAGTTAAATTTACAATAATTCCCGCAAGCATAGCACTGCCAAACAGAGAAGATCCACCGTAGCTTAAAAAGGGCAGTGTCATACCCGTAGTTGGTAGCAAGCTTGTATTAACTCCGATATGAATTGAAGTTTGAAGCATTAAAAGACTTATAAGCCCACAAAGTGAAATTTTTATAAATTTATCGTTTTCTATTATAGCAAACTTAATAACTCTGAAAGTAATGTATAAAAAAATACAAACTATAAGTATCGAGATGATTGATCCAAATTCCTCTGATATGACAGATATAATATAGTCTGTATGAGCTTCAGGAACTCTATATTTTAAAGTTCCCTCGCCCATACCTTGACCTGTTAGACCACCCTCCTTGATTGCATCTAGAGCTTTACTAGATTGAACGCGATCACCTTTTGATGGGTCAAAAAAAACTTCAATTCTTCTAAAAACGTAAGCAAATTTATCAGGAAAAATAAAAAGTAAGCTTGCAATAGAAAACAGAGCTATCCCGAAAAGTGTAAATATATAAATTAATTTAATACCTGATATAAAGACTAAAGCAATCCAGGAGAAGATTAATAAAACAGTTTGCCCAACATCTGGTTGTTTCAATAAAATTATACAAGGCAAAATTAAACATAAAAAACTTAAAAAATAAGATGAGTTTGTAGTAATCAAATTTTCTTTAGATAAAATTTTTGCAATTATAACAATAAAAAAAGGCTTTAAAAACTCTATAGGTTGAAACCTAAAGAAAAATAAATTTAACCATCTTTTTGAACCTTTTACCTCGACTCCAAATAATAGTACTAAAAATAAAGTAATTAAAGAAATTAGAAAGATGGGGACTATAATATTTTTTAAAAAATTAATTTCAAGGTAAGAAATAGCAATCATTAAAAAAATAGAAAAAATAGAAAATATTAAGTGTTTAGAAAAAAAAAAATAATAATCTTTGTTCAGTTTTTCTCCAGCTAATGAAGAGGTGGAGGCGAAAGAAAAAAAAATTCCTAAAATAAATAATAATAAAAAACTTAAAAATATAGTTTTATCTACATCTCTCCAATAATTCCTAAAAATACTATTTAAATTTTTTAGCATATTTAAGTGTTAATTTTTTGAAATAATTACCTCTTTCAACAAAGTTATTAAATTGATCGTATGAAGCACTTGCAGGACTTAAAAGAATAGTAGCTTTTTTTTTCTTAAGTAAAAATAAATCTTTAAAAATATCTTTTAATGCATTCTCTAAATTAAATGATAATTTGCATTCTGTTGAGGTTCCTATTTGTTTTTTAAAATAATCTATATTTTTACCAATAATATAAGATTTTATAATATTTTTACTTATACTTTTGAGGTTGAAGGCATCGCCTAGTTTAGGAAGTCCGCCCACTATCCAAAAAATATTTTTATTATTTTTTAAAGCATGTCGTGTTGCTTCAAAACTTGTAGCTTTAGAGTCATTAATAAATATTATCTCTTTTTTTTTAAAAAAAATTTCATTTCTATGTGGAAGCCCTTTAAATGTATTTAATGCTTTTAGAATAATTTTTTTTCTAATACTCAGAAGAGTTGATAGTTTATAAACAAAAGATAAATTTTCTAGATTGGGTTTTGAAAATAAATATTTATTTTTAAGGTTTTTCTTGAGACTTCTTCTTGTAATATTTTTTTTAATTATTTCTAATTTACTTAAAAAATATTTTTTTCTAAATTTTTTAATAAGTTCTTGATCATTTAATAAAGCATAATCTTGATTATCTTGATGTGAAAATATATTAAATTTAGAATTTTGATAATTTTTAATCGTGCCATGCCAATCTAAATGGTCTTTGGTAATATTTAATATGACCGCGAAATTAGGCTTTATAAACTTTGAAAAAAATAACTGAAATGAAGAAGCCTCAATAATTACTATTGAATTTTCTTTTATTTTTAGATCTAAAATAGGTTTTCCTATATTGCCTCCAAGTTGAACATTCATTTTATTCATTTTCAAAACATGTTGTATCAGTTTACATGTTGTAGACTTTCCATTGGTGCCAGTAACAACAATAGTTTTTACTGGAAGCTTTTGTATATAAAACAAATCTAAATCAGTAATTAATTTTTTTTTATTTCTAGATAAGATTGATTTAAATCTTGTTTTTTTAATATTAATACCTGGGCTAATAACAATATAGTCAACTTTATTAAGCGCTTTTTTGAAAGAAATAATGTTTTTTTTATTTGCGAATTTATTTTTGTCGTCCCAGGTATAAATTTTTTTTACTTTTCTTTTTTTTAAGAATCTATGTACTGAGGACCCTGATAAACCTAGTCCATAGATAGCGTATGAATTTTCTTTTATCGGTTTGTTTATTTCCATTAATTATCTTAATTTCAGCGTTGCTAAACCAACTAACGCTAAAATAATCGCTATAATCCAAAATCTTATTACTACTGTAGACTCTGGCCAACCTTTTTTTTCGAAATGATGGTGTATAGGAGCCATTCTAAAAACTCTTCTTCCGGTTAATTTAAATGACAAAACTTGTATAATTACTGACAATGTTTCAAGAACAAAGAGGCCGCCTATAATCGCTAAGACTATTTCATGTTTAACAATAATTGCTACAGTGGCTAATGAACCCCCTAAAGAAAGTGAACCTGTATCTCCCATAAATATTTTTGCAGGCGGTGCATTATACCAAAGAAAGCCTAAACAAGATCCAAAGATTGCTCCACAGAAAATACTTAATTCACCTACATCTGCTATATAGGGAATTTTTAGATAATCTGCAAAAATTGTATTTCCAACTAAATAACTTACAAGAGTAAAAGATAACGCAACTAACATAACAGGCACTGTGGCCAATCCATCTAATCCATCAGTTAAATTGACAGCATTAGATGACCCTACAATTACAAAAAGTGCAAAAGGCACAAAAAATAAACCCATATATAAAACTGCATTTTTAAAAAAAGGAAAATATAAGTTGTTCAAGTACTGGTGGTCCGAATACTGAGTTAAAATAAAAATTGCTAGAGAACCAATAAAAAGTTGACCTAAAAATTTCCATTTTGACTTTAAACCTCTTGAATTTTTAAGTTTAATTTTTAATAAATCATCACTAAATCCAAGTAGACCTAAACTTAGAGAAACAAAGATTACAGTTAAAATATAAATATTTTTTAAATCTGCCCATAAAAGAGTCCCCAGAAATATACCAAGTATAATAATCAATCCGCCCATAGTTGGCGTACCTGATTTTTTAATGATATGATCTATCGGTCCATCTTGTCTTATAGGCCCTGATATTTGTTTGCTTGCGAATATTTTAATTAAAGGTGCGCCTATTAAAAATACAATTACAAATGAAGTTATTACAGAAAGAGCTATTCTTACTGTTATATAGTTAAAAACATTGAAAAAAGAATACTGCTCCACAAGGGATGTAAAAAAACTATAAAGCATATTTTTCTCCCTTAATGATTTTTTTAGACAAGTTGTTTAAACCGGTAGCATTTGAACCTTTAACCATCAGATAATCATTTTTTTTTATTAAATTAGAAAAAACCTCATCGAAATCATTTATATTTTGTAAAATGTTTCCCTGTTTAGCTTTATAAGTTTTTTGATATGTTTTAAAAGCATTTTTCCCATATATAAACAGCTTATCGATATCACTATTATTGATGAAATATGACAAATCCTTGTGATAAATATCTGATTTTTTTCCTAATTCTAACATGTCCCCAAGTAAAAAATATTTCATTGAATTGTTTTTTTTTATATTTGAGAAGTTGTAAATTGCATTTTTTACTGAAGAAGGATTTGCATTATAACTCTCATCAATGAAATTAAATTTTTTTTTATATCTTTTGATAATATGTGTCTTTCCTCTGCCTTCAATAGAATTAAAAAGATTAATTAAATTTCTTATTTTTGATAAGTCTAAGTTTAAAGTAGATAAAACTAATAAGCTAGTTAATAAATTAAGTATAGTTAAAGTATTTTCATTTTTAAGTTTCACAAAAATATTTTTGCCTAAAACTTTTAAATGGAGCTGATTATAATTTTTATAAGATTTATTTTTAATTAAAAATGCATCAGATTTTTTAGATATTCCAAAAGACAAAACTTTAATTTTATTTTTTTTTGCAATTTGTGCAAGATTGGTAAAATATTTATCATCTCTGTTAAGAATTAAATGGCCATTCTTATTTATATTTTCAATGATTTCAGACTTTGCCAGTGCAATATCGTTTAGATTGTCAAAATTTTCTATGTGTGCTTCTCCAATGTTTGTAATTATTCCTATGTGTGGTTTAACTAAATTAGAAAGTTTTTTAATTTCTCCAGATTTACTCATGCCTATTTCAAAAACTCCATATTGATGATCGTTCTCTAAATTACACAAACTTAAAGGTACGCCAAAATGATTGTTGTAAGAATTTTTTGAAAAATATGTTTTTCCATAATTATTTAACATATTGCCAAGCAGTGTTTTGAAAGTAGTCTTACCTGAACTTCCTGTAACTGCAATTATTTTTGCTCTTGTATATTCTCTTTTTAACTTTGCCAGGTTGTTTAAAAAATTATTTGTATTGCTGCACCTGATTAATTTTTTGAGATTAATATTTTCTATGTTTTTTTGGACTACACAAAAACTTGCTTTATTTTTTATTGCTTCTTTTACAAAAGAATGACCATCATGACTTTTGCCTTTTATTGCTAAAAAAAGATTTTTATTTTTAACTTGTTTGGAATTGATTGAAACTCCCTCAAACTCTACATTTTTCTTTTTAATCAAATTATGAATAAGCTTAGCATTTAAAACTTTGTTGTAATTTTTTAAACTATAATTAAGACTTTTTGTATCAATTCTATTAATCATTTCTTTGTCTGAAAAGTTTAATATTGAGTTTTTATACACTTGAGTTACCTCATGTCCCTTTCCGGCAATAAGAATTACCCCATTAGGTTTTGAATTAATGACAGATGTTTTGATGGCTTTAAATCTAGAAGATATATTGTGAACTTTCTTTCTGTTTTTAAAACCAGAAATAATCATTTTTCTAATTGATTTTGGATTTTCGTTTCTTGGGTTATCATCGGTTATATAAATTTCTTCCGCATGTCTCTCACAAACTTTTGCCATGATGGATCTTTTTTTTTTATCTCTTTCACCTCCACATCCAAACACAACATCTGGTTTAATATTATAGTGCTCTTTTAATGTTTTAAGTGAAGACTCAAGGGCATCGGGTGTATGTGCATAATCAATAAAAATTTTTGCTTTATTGGGCATAATTTTTATTAATTGAAGCCGTCCATTGACTTCCTTAATTTTATTAATGTTTTTTAAAATAAGATTTACATTTAAACCTGAAATTTTAGCCGCAAGAACAGACATCAATAGATTCTTAATTTGGAAAGAGCCTATCAAAGGAACTTCTATTGTATGGGTTTTTTTACTATATTTAAAAGTCAGTCTTTGCGAATTGTGTGTGCTTGAAATTGAATTTATTTTAATAGTAGAATTTTTTTTCCCTATAGAAAATAAATTAAGATCTTTATTTTTAGCTAATACTTTGAGTTTAACAAATTCTTTGATTTGATTATCAGCTATAATATTCCGTTTTTTCTTCAATAATTTAGAGAATAAGATTAACTTTGCCCTTAAATAATCTTTCATATTTTTATGATAGTCCAAATGATCTTGAGAAAAATTTGTAAAAATTGCAATTTTGAAATCTATACCGTTTACTCTTCCTTGGGATAATCCGTGACTAGATGCTTCTAATATAACATGATTAATCCCTCTTTTTTTAATTGCCGACAGTTCACGATGAAGAGAAATAATATCTAAGCTTGTAAGGTTGGTTTTTTTAATCTTATCATTTATTTTAATTCCTAATGTGCCAATAGAAGCGACTGGAATATTTTGAGTAGAAAGTATTTGATGATAAAATTCAGCAACTGAACTTTTTCCGTTAGTTCCAGTAACAGCTATAATATTACTTGGTTTTCTTGAGTAAAATATTTTACATGCGTAAGCAATAGCCTTTGTAACATTTTGAACTTTAATAATTGGTATTTTATTGCTTTTTAACTTACATTTTAACCCGCAAACTGCTGCAATAGCACCTTTTTTAATTGCATCTAAAATAAATTTTTCTCCGTTAAACGTAGCTCCATCTACTGCGAAAAATAGATAATTTTTTTTAATTTGCCTGCTATCTAAAGACAAGCCCTCAATATTAATATTTAAATTATCTCTAGATAAATTTTTAATTATTTTTTTTAACAACATAAACGTTATGAACCTCGTCGTTGTTTATGGCTAAAATAGGTCCAATTTTTTCTATTATTTTGCCCGCAACATAAACGGAATTCCACCCAGCTTCATTTCTGGAAATATTTTTTACTATTTGACCTCTATAATTATAAGAAATGTGCGGCGCTGCTTTAGGATCGTCTAGAATAATAAGTAATACATATTTTGGATTTTGTGAAGGAAATATGGAAATAAAAGTATTTATGTTCACACTTTTGTCTGTGTAACTTTTTGCTGTCCCTGTTTTACCGCCAACATCATAACCAAAGATATCAGCAAAACTCCCAGTACCCTCTTTGTCTGTCACTACTTTTCTTAAAATTTTATTCATTTGATCGCTTGTGCTTTTAGAAATAATAGATTTTTGATTAATGATATCTAAATTTTTGCTTAATTTTAATGTGGGATTAATAATATAACCTCCATTAGCAATAGAGGCGTAAGCGGCAGCTGCTTGTAATGGAGTTGTTGTAATCCCATGACCGAATGACACTGTTTCTAATTTACATTTTTCCCAGTTAAAATTTAAAGGTTTACCAATTTCTTCTAGTTCAAAATCTAAAGTTTTTAGAAGGCCAAGATTTTCTAGAAAAGCATTTAATTTTTTCTCACCTATTTTTCTTCCGATCATTAAAGATCCTATATTAGAGGACCTTATTAAAATATCTTCTGCAGAAAGCTCTTCGGGAAATTCGTGAATATCACGTATTTGAAATTTAGAACAATTTACTTTGTTAGGTATATTCTTAATAAGTGTTTTTGGTAATAAAATATTTTCTTCTATAGCCAAAGCGAGTGTAAATGTTTTAAATACTGAACCAAGTTCAAAAACGCCTTTTGTAATTTGATTCATGTATTTGGGGTCTGCTATATTTTTTCTAGTGTTTACATTGTAATCTGGCAAAGAAACCAGAGACAACACCTCACCATTGTTCACATTCATCAATAGTGCACCCGCAGCATTAGTTTTAAAATCTTGCATAGCTTTATTTAATTCAACATTAATTAAAAATTGAATATTGCTATCTAGAGATAAAGACAAAGAATTATTTATTTTTTCTTTATCTTTTAAATCTCGATCAAAAAATTTTTCAATTCCTGAGATTCCATAATTGTCATCATCAATTTGCCCGAGTACATGACTAAATAATTTTCCATGCGGGTACACTCTGCTTTGAAAAGGTTCAATGATTATCCCTTTTTCACCAAAAGACCACAATTTATTTTTTTCCTCTTCCGTTAATCTTTTTTTTAGGTAAAAATATTTTTTATTTTTTAAATTTTTCTTTAATTCTGACAAAGAAATTTCTGGGAAATTTAATTTAATATTTATAGCAAAGTTTTCTTTATTTTTTATTAAGTTTGGTTTAATTGCGGCGTGATAGGCGTTTATATTTCTCGCTACAAGCTCACCATTTCTATCTACTACGTCTCTTCTAAGAATTAAGGAATTTTCACTAACTTCTTTATATTCTTGAAAATTTGATGATTGAATTGAAATAGAAAAAATAGAAATTGAAAAAATGAGAATCAAGGAAAAAAAGATAGAAAATAATATATAAAATCTGTCGTCTGAAATTTTAGCTTTATTGATTATTTTCTCTTTTTGACTTGACTCAAGAAAATCCTCAAAAAAGAAAGATTTCTGGTTGTGTAGAAAAAAGTTCTTGTTTTTTTTATTTTTCATTTTTTGATAATTTTGATATTTTTTTTTGTTCCTTAATAAAGTCTTCAAAATTTAAATAGATTTGTGAAATATCCAAATTATCGTATTTGATATCAATGTTTTCATTAACTTTACTTGCTAAAACTCCTGGGGAAGTTAAATACTGAAATTCTAAATGAGCCTCTAATAAGTTTCTTTCTAAAAATAATATCTGACTTTTGTTGTTTCGAATTTTTTTTTCTAAGGACCTTGTTTCATTTTTTATAATAGGTATGGCAATAAAAAATGAGATATAGATTAAAGATATAATTATTTGTTTTTTACTAAAGTGTGACATTTTCAATCTCTAAGTATCTATTAAATTTTTCTTTAAATTCTTTTGGATAGTTAAAAAATTGCTCTGTTCTAACTGCATATCTTAACTTTGCAGATCTAGAAGGTGGATTTTTAATCAATTCATCTGAATTAGGTGTTAAAAAATTATTTTTATATTTTTCAAAAAATGAATTTTTTTGATTGTTTTCACTAGGCATATATCTTGAAGGATTAGATTTGCCAGACGAGTAGTTGGTAAAATAATATTTTATTATTTTATCTTCGATTGAATGGAAACTTAATATTATTATTTTTCCACCACATTTAATAAGCTGAGTTGCTTTAATTAAACCCTCTATAAGTTCTGAGGTTTCTTTGTTTACAAATATTCTGAGTGCTTGAAAAGTTTTTGTACAAACATTAATTTTTTTATTATAATTTTTTTTTTTACTTAATTCTATAATTTTCACTAATTCAACGATCGTCTCTATTTTTTTAATTTTTCTTGTTTTAATTATATTTTTTACGATTCTATTAGCTTCTTTCTCATCTCCAAGAATTTTAATTAATAATTTTAAATTATTTTCATCAAGTGTATTTATCACTTCTTCGGCAGATATATCTGAAAGACCCATCTGCATATCAATTTTGTCCTTAGCATTGAAAGAAAAACCTCTGCTGTAATCTTGAAGCTGCAGAGTAGATAGACCTAGATCAAAAATAATAACATCAGGTTTTTTTTCATTTTCTAAAACTTTATCTAGATTGCTAAATTTTTCATTATAAAAAGTAAATTGCTTTGAAAATTTAACTTTTAAAATTTTTGCTCGCTCTACAGCTGACTTGTCTCTGTCAAGTGCTATTACTTTAACTTTGGGAAATTTTAATAATGCTTTGGAGTAGCCGCCTCCACCAAATGTACAGTCAACAACTAATTGATTTTTTTTTGATGGGTTACAAATACGAACAACTTCATCTAGCATCACTGGAAAATGTTTCTTTTCCAGTGATGAGACAGAAATTTTCATATTTTTTGTTTCTTTTCATTAAAACTTTTGTCTTCTTAAAAATGCAGGTATTTCAAAATCATCTTCTTGGCTTTTTTCTTGATTAAAAAGTTTTTGTTCTTCAGTAGTCGTGTGATTACTGTCTTCTTCTAATGTGCTCTCTTCAGAAAAAAGCTTTGGGGTATACTCATCGTCTAAAGACAGGGGAGTTTCATTTTCAGATGTGATTTGCTCTATAGAGTCCACTTCAAATAGATTTTCTTCATTTACATCTTGCGTTGCGCCCTCAGAAAAAACTTCTTTATTTGCTTCTTCTGAATTAAAAGTTATCTCGTCCTGAGCTAAAGGTTGTTGTTCTATTTCAAATGATTTTTGGGGCTCTGTAACTGCTTCGAGTTGATCTTCGAGCTTTAATGCAGTTGCTCCTACAGATGTGTTGAAAGTGTTATTTGGGATTGTATTTCCTTTTGCCGAAAATAGACCGTCTGAATAGCCGCTGTTTCTGTTCTGAATACGGTCTACCATATTAACAACTCCATTTGTGCTGGCAACTTGACCATCTAAAGCAGTAGCAACTATAGATACTCTCATTTTTCCATTTAGAGATTCATCTTTAATCGCACCGAATATAAGTTCGGCTTCTGGATCAACTTCTGCTCTAATTTTATTTACAGCCTGGTCTACTTCGAAAAGTGTAATATCTTTTCCACCAGTAATATTTACTAATAATCCTTTGGCACCTTTAAGAGAGTAGTCGTCAATCAATGGGTTGTTCAATGCCATGTCTGTTGCAGTTAAAGCTCTATTTTCTCCTTCTGATTCTCCAGTGCCCATCATGGCTTTGCCCATTGAGCTCATAACAGTTTCAACATCGGCAAAATCTAAATTGATAATTCCTGGTTTAACCATAAGGTCGGTAATGCTTTGAACTCCAAATTTTAAAACATCATTAGACAAATGAAATGAATCCTCAAAAGTCGTAGTCTCACTTGCAACTTTAAATAGATTTTGATTTGGAACTATTATTGAAGTGTCTAAATGTTTTTTTAATGCATTCATTCCTTCTATAGCTCTTCTCATTCTTTTGGGACCTTCGTATGAAAATGGAAGTGTTACCACACCAACTGTTAAAATATTTAATTCTCTTGCAGCTCTAGCAATTACACTTGAAGCTCCAGTTCCGGTTCCTCCACCCATACCAGCAGTAATAAAAACCATATTAGCGCCCTGTAAAAAATTAATTATTTCATTTAAAGATTCATCTGCTGCAGCTTGTCCAATATCA
>TARA_B110000211_G_scaffold125371_2_pt1 | contig 23358 bp, 24 predicted proteins | sample TARA_B110000211 | Tara Oceans TARA_B110000211 (sample SAMEA4397516) | marine metagenome | biome: Polar Biome; feature: [DCM] deep chlorophyll maximum layer (ENVO:01000326); material: water (ENVO:00002006), including particulate matter (ENVO:01000060) such as... | depth 30 m
TCGGTATCGATTTCTCTTTCTATTTTCATCGACAAAATATCATACCAAGCGGGTATGACCATGCCGCCGTTGATGGTGATTGGTAGGGACGGGGCGTGAGGGAATATAAAACGTATACCCAGTTTTTTGAGTAGATTCAGTTCGGGAACGATGGGGACAAAGTCATGCCCACTGGCTCCTAGGCCATGGAGCCAGATTACAGTGGCATCAATGTCTGATCCAGTTTCAACAACTTCACAGGGTAGGTAATTCATAGCAATTCGCTTGTTGGGGTGAATAAAAAAAGTTCGACGGATTATAATCTAAACCGCTGTGGCGGAGGCACTTTATAATCAGGCAGGAATGTAGCCGCGGGGATAGTGCGTTAATCGGGTTTCTCGCGTAAGGATACAACTTTAGTGCTATACATTCTCTAAACGAGTTTGGGCTCAAAGCTCCCAGCTCTGTCGCGTGGTGTATCGAGCTCGAACTGGCCGACTTCGGTTCGGATGGTTTTAGTGGAATACCCGTTGCGGTTGTTGTCAGCTTCGGACTGCTCGTGCCTCTCAAAGCCAAGATGATCGTCAAGTTCAGCGTTCAATGCTGCCTCGACAGTAATCTTGGTGAGCATCTGCTGGAAGTCTCTGAGGTCATCTTCCGTCTTGATATTCTTGGCAGCCGCTTGAGCGATCGCCTGTAGCTCTTTCTTGTTCATAGTGCCTATCCTCACCCATGTTTGGGTTTAATGATAGACAGTTACACAGAATTCAGGACACCCTCAATGATTACGATCAGCTTCGACTATAACTTCCCTGTAGATTTTGTTTTCGCCCTGCTGACATACCCCGGGTTTCTTGAAAAAAGGGCTGAAATACCATATTGCCGCAGAGCGTGATTACTCAGCATCATATTTAAAAAACCAACGCTAACAAAAACGTCTGAAAAGAAACCTTCTCCCTACTAAAAAATTAAGTTTAGATTTTCCAATTAACCCAAGTATCGGAAATATCTGCACTGAAGTCGATTTACATCAAAACAGCCAACCAGCCCGGGTATTGCCGGACTAGTGTTTGTTTTTCTACAATGTAATTAATACGTCAACAATCACCCAATCAAGGCTTCTGGATCCGCCAGACATTGCGCCAATTTCACGCAGAATTTGGCGGCGTCAGCACCATTAATCACCCGATGATCGTAACTCAAAGACAAGGGCACCCGGTATTCGGTAATGACTTCCCCATTTTTGACCACAGGTTTCCACTCGGCCTTGGTGATACCTAAAATTGCGGTCTGAGGTGCGTTAATGATGGGCGTAAACCCGGTACCACCGATATGACCCAAAGAGCTGATGGTCATACAACCACCCGCCATCTCGGCTGTACTCAAGCCCTTGGTGCGCGCCTTCTCTGAAATGGCCTTCAGCTCACTGGCAATTTGGTACACCGTTTTTTTATCACACTCTCGGATAACCGGTACCAGCAAGCCCCCCGGGGTATCAACGGCCACGCCAATGTGGAAATACTTCTTGAAGATAATATTACCTTCTCCATCCAGCGACGCATTGAACTGCGGGAACTCTTTTAACGTTTCCACCAGTGCCTTAATAAAAAACGGCAATGGGGTGAGTTTTGTCTCGGGCTTGTTACTGTTCAACGATTTACGCAGCTCATCCATAGCGCCAATATTAGCGTCGTCCTGATGAAATACATGAGGAATACGTACCCAGTTACGTCCCAGAAACGAGCCCACCAACTGCTGAATACGGGGAACGGGCTTAATTTCTACTTCACCGTAGGTAGAAAAATCGTCTCTGGGCCAAGGCGCCAAATTCAAGTCATTGGGGTCACTCATTCGATAGTCCCCAGTACCGCCCCCACCTCGTATTCTTCATCCGGCACAGCAACCTGCCTAACCACACCGGATGTAGAGGCGGGGATTTCCTCTACCGCTTTTTCACTTTCCATAGCAAATAGGGGAGCGCCCTCTTTCACTTCCGCCCCATTATCCACCAACCACTCCACAAACTTAGCGCTGGTCATAGAGAAACCAATTTTTGGCAACAAGATTTCTTGACTCATAGTTTTTTCCTCAATGTTTTCTAGATTCTCGCTTTCACGGGAATGACGTATTTCTTAACCCAAAGTTTTTCTAACGGCCTGCTCAATTTCATCCTTGCTGTACAGGAAAGCCTGCTCCAGGGTGGCGCAAAAGGGGGTCGGACAATCTGAAGATGCTACCCTCTGAACTGGAGCCAACAGATCACTAAATAATTCTTCGTGGATACGGGAAGAGATTTCAGCACCTACACCAAAGCTTCTCACCGCCTCATGCACAATTACCGCACGTTTGGTTTTGGCAACCGAATTCAAGATGGTCTCATTATCCAACGGTGAGATAGTCCGCAGATCAATTACTTCGACGTTAACACCTTCAGCAGCCAGCTTTTGAGCTACGGCAAGGCAATCGGGCACGCAACGACCGTAGGAAATCAGTGACACATCACTGCCCTCCTTGGCTACATTGGCCACACCCAAGCGAATAACTTTGCCGCGCTCCGGAGCCGCGCCAGAAGTCCAGTAAAGGGCCATAGACTCCTGGAATATGCAGGGATCATCGTCTTCAATACAGCCTCGAATCAGACCGTAGGCATCAGCAGGATTGGATGGCATAACCACTTTAAGACCCGGTGTATGGGCAAACCAGGCTTCGGTCCAGTCGGCATGCTGGCCGCCAGTCTGGAAGCCGGCACCACTCATGGTGCGGATAGTCATGGGAACCGCGGTCTGGCCTCCAGACATAAAGCGGATCTTAGCGGCATGGTTAACGATCTGGTCCATACAAACTGCCATAAAGTTATTCATCATCACTTCCACCACCGGACGCATACCGCCAATAGCAGCGCCGACACCCGCACCCATAAACCCCTGCTCGGAAATGGGTGTCGAGCGCACACGATCACCAAAAGCTGCAGAGAGGCCAGCCGTCACTTTCATCACACCGCCGCCCTGCTCATCAGCCACATCCTCACCAAAAAGAATCACATTTTGATCATTTTCCATCGCGTCTTTAAGGCCCAGATTAATGGCTTCAAGCATTGTCATTTTATCAGTCATATTTTTCTCCTTAAGCCAGCTCATGGGCATAGACATCACGTTTCAATTCTTCTGCACCGGGAATATCGCAACTATAGGCATACTCCTTGGCCGCGTTAATTTCTTCAGCAATCGTGGCTTCCATATCAGCCAACTCGGCTTCCGTAGCAAAGCCATTATTCTGCAGCCACAGACGATAGCGCGGAAGTGGATCAGCCTCTTTCGCCGCCGCCATTTCCTCGGCGGGAATGTAATGACTGTCGTCGCCGATATTATGTCCACAAAAGCGGAAGGTCATCGCTTCAATCAGAGTGGGACCACCGCCGTTCCGCGCTCGATCAATCGCTTCTTTAGCAACGGCGTGCATAGCTTCGGGGTCATTTCCGTCCACCCGAATCCCGGGCATATTATAACTATCGGCACGCTTAGCAACGGATTCGCAGGCAGTACCCATTTCATAGGCACTATGCTCAGCGTAGCGGTTATTGGCACAGACAAAGACAACCGGCAACTGCCAAATAGAAGCCAGGTTCAAACCTTCGTGAAAAGCACCAATATTAGAGGCACCATCGCCAAAATTGGAGATAGTGACACGACCATCCTTCTTGTAATAAGAAGATAAAGCCAAACCACAGGCAATAGGAATACCGGAGCCCACAATACCGGTTGTGACCATGACACCTGTCTCTGGATGGGTAATATGCATGGGGCCACCCTTACCCTTACAGGTACCGGTAATTCGACCGGCCAGCTCAGCCCACAGGTCTTTAAGCGGCAAGCCCTTAGCCAAAGAGTCGTGAATGCCTCGATAAACCGTAACCAGATAATCATCCGGATTGAGATTGACCGATACCGCCGCCGGTATGACTTCCTGCCCTCGAGCTGAGTAATAGGGCATCATCAATTTACCGGTTTTCATCTCAAACTGAATTTTGTCGTCATTCTGCTTAATCAGCGACATTTTCTGGTACATCGCCAAGTGTGTGTCTTTTGATAGTGTTGCAACCATAACTTTTCTCCAATGTCAGGTGATAACAGTTCATTGAGCCAGCGCTCAATCCTTTAATTCAAACTTTTTAATCTTACCAGAAGGTGTTCTCGGCAATGCATCTACGAAATCATACAAACGCGGAATTTTGAAACCCGCCAGACGCTCCCGTAAAAAACCAATCAACTCTTCTTTGTCCAGTTTTTCCTTGCTAACTGCCACAATCACGGCTTTAACCGTTTCGCCCCACTTTTCATCAGGCACGCCCACTACCGCAACTTCGGCAACGCCCGGATGCTCATAGAGAGCATGTTCCACCTCAGAAGGATAAATATTTTCTCCACCGCTGACGATCATGTCCTTGATACGATCTGCCATATAGACAAAACCTTCTTCGTCCATGCGACCGCCGTCACCGGATCGATACCAGCCATCGCAGATAACTTCCTCCGTCGCTTCGGGACGGTTCCAATAGCCCAGCATAATGGCCGGTGATTTCACCCAAATTTCACCGGCCTCTCCGGCGGGCAAAGTGTTGCCATCTTCGTCACAAATTTTAATCTCAACGCCGGTTATAGCACTACCACAGGATTTGAGTCGTTGCGGATTATCCAGTTGGTGATCTTGCGGCTTGAGCGACGTAACCGTGCCATTGGTTTCCGTCATTCCGTAATATTGGATAAAACCACAGCCCATCACCTCAATGGCTTCTTTCAGCATCGATGGTGCGATAGGTGAAGCACCGTAATGGAAAATCTTTAAACTGCCAAGATCACGAGGTGTTTTTTTCTGGGACTCCAGCATCATCCCCAGCACCACGGGTACGGCGAACAAATGGGTGACCTTCTGCGCCTCCACCAGATCCAGAAATGCCTCCGGTTCCGGCGCCGCCATCAGAATAACCTTGGCTCCACGGAACAAACCGATCAGCAGCCAGCCGAGCCCTCCGATATGAAAATTAGGCATGGCGTTAATGATGATTTCCTGCACGCCTTCAGCAAGCCTCTTACTGCTAAGATACCAATCGCCCCACGCATTTTCACTGCGGCGGTGTTCGGCCATACAGTAATTACTCAGCATCACCCCCTTGGGTTTACCCGTGGTACCACTAGTATAAAACTGCAGCGCAGGATCTTGCGGAGAATGATCAAGAAAAGGATCATTCTGAGAATACTTATTTCGCCAACGTTCAAATGCCGGAGAGTCAACTGTTACGACGCGCTTAAGACTTAGGACGTCATTTTTCAGGCGTTCCAACATGGGAATAAATTCTGCGTCACTGAACACCACAGACACACCTGAATCATTGAGAATATACTCAAGCTCCCGCGCGGTCAGACGCCAGTTTAAACCGACATAAATAGTCTTGGCCTTACAGGAACCAAAAAACACCTGCACATAGGCGCCCGAGTTTATCCCCAGGTAGGCTATGCGATCACCCTCAGCACAGCCCAGTGCCGCAATGCCATTGGCTACCTGATTGGTGTATAGGTCCAATTGCTTGTAAATGCATTGCTCGTCGCCATCAGTATACGCGACATTTTGCGGGGTATGCTCAGCAAAATAACGAACGTAATCCGCCAACGGTTGTTCATAACTTGGCTGCACGACTCTCTCCTTTATCCCAATACCGTTTTTGCGATAATGTTGCGTTGTATCTGATTACTACCGCCATAAATACTGGCGCAGCGTCCATAGAGGTAAAGATAGTTACCACCAGAGGCCTGTATAGACGGAGAAGGATTTTCCACCTGCTCACCCTTATCCACATGATCCACCTCATAAGAGGCCTTATAGGGCCCACTTAGATCAGAAAATAGTACCGATAAAGTCTGCTGTAATTCCGTTGCCCGAACTTTTAACACAGATGCTCGATAACCTACATCGACGCCCTTTTGCCAGTCAGCAATCAATCGCTGCTCAATAGCGATAACCGCCGTCAATTCAGTTTCAATTTCGGCCAGACGCATCTTAAATAACAGATTTTGCGAATCCCCCGGATTCTCATTATCCATTATCTGAAACTGTTTTTTAATCGCCGATATTCCTCGACTCTTGGCTCCAGTATCGGCAATGGCGGTACGTTCATGCTCAAGCAGAAACTTGGCTATTGTCCAACCGTCACCCTCTTCACCGACACGATTGCTCACCGGCACCCTAACTTCATCAAAAAAAGTCTGGTTGGTATGGTAAACGCGGTCCATAGTAATAATGGGTGAAATGGTAATACCCCGCGTGTTCATATCCAGCAGCAGAAAGGTAATGCCTTGTTGGTTCTTGCCAGAATTATCCGTACGTACCAGAATGTGCATCATGTCAGCGTATTGAGCCTGAGTAGTCCACATCTTCGTGCCATTAATAACGTATTCATCACCCTCGCGCCGCGCAGAACATTTCAGGGAGGCTAAGTCAGATCCTGCATTCGGTTCGGAGTAACCCTGTGTCCACCAGGTTTCATTATCAAGAACACCTGGTAGGTATTTTTCCTTTTGTTCGTCATTGCCAAAGTTATATATCACCGGCCCGACCATATTGACGCCGTAGGGAATAATAAACGGCGCACCTGCCAGTGCATTTTCCTGATCAAAAATATATTGCTGAATGTCACTCCAACCCTTGCCGCCATACTCTTCTGGCCAACTGGCACCGAACCAACCCTTTTCCCCCAGAATTTTCTGCCAGCGAACATGGTCATTTTTTTTCAGCAGCAGATTGTTATCCACCTTGTACTTAATGTCGGCGGGCAAATTCTCGCTAATAAATTCTCGCACTTCCTGCTGAAATGTCTGTTCTTCTTGACTGAGTTTCATCATGACTTCTTTACTCCTTGCCAGCCAAATACTGATTTGCCAACCACAGCTGCTGCTGTTGCACGTCCCCGTAGAAAGCATCGATGGCAATCATGCGACGTAGGTAGTGACTGATAATAAGTTCATCGGTCACGCCAATACCACCATGCAGCTGCACCGCTAGTTCTGCCATTTCCCGTCCCACTTTTAACATACGAGCCTTGGCAGAACGAATCAGTTTTTCTCGTTCCAACTTATCGTCAGTACCCCAGACATTGCCCATCAACCAGGCAAGAGAAGTAATTTCTTCCTCTTTAATCACCATGTCCGCCAGCATATGTTGCAGAGCCTGGAAATTGGCTATTCGAGTACCAAATTGTTCACGGGTATTGAGATATTCTACTGTCATCAACCTGAGATTGATGGCGATACCCTGCACCTCACCCGACAAGGCCGCAAAGGTAAACAACAACGCATTGCGGACTCCTTGTGCCACAGCATCACCGGTTGCTACCAGCGCGTTTTCTGCAAGCAATACCTCATTAAAATGCAGATCCGCTGAATAACGTGTATCGATTGTCAGGTACTCGTTAATCGCCAAACCTTCGACATGGCAATCAACAACAAACAGGGCAGGTTCATTATTTAATAACGCGGTCACCAAAAATTGATCAGCAGCACCAGCTTGACTCACTACCCTCTTAACTCCCGATAGCAAGTATCCCTGGTCGGACGTTACTGCCCGACAACTGACAATGCCGAAATCAGGATCAGCTTTCTGCTCGCCATGTGCCAGCACCAGTTTGAGCTCACCAGCAAGCAGCGGATATAACAGTTCTTCCAATCGCTCCGGCGGCGCACAAAATTCCAGAGTTTTGCCCGCCTGGAGTACTACTTCACTGTAGGGCTCAGCAATCAGTCCGCGGCCAAAGGCACGCATCAGCACCTGAGCATCAGCAATACCACCACCAAGGCCACCGGCTTCTTCGGAAAAAGGAAGCATTAACCAGCCCAGCTCAGCAAAGGTGCCCCAATGGCCACCAAACTTACCTAGTTCTTCCAGGCGCTTTTCCTTTTTCTCAAAGGGGTAGTGATCGCCGATAAATTTATCGACCGCGTCTTGCATCAGCAGGCGGTCTTCATCTTGTAAGTTACTCATAACCACCTCGTTAACTCACACCCGAAACAGCAAACTGGACAGCTTGCGCCAACACCTGCTGTGCTTGTTTAAGGTGCGGTATATCCAGCATTTTTCCGTCCAATTGCACCGCCCCGGCACCCGGGTTGGCATCAAACGTCGCGATCACCTGTTTGGCAAAGGCCACTTCTTCCGCACTGGGCGTAAATGCAACATTGATTTCATCTACCTGATCGGGATGAATGGCTATTTTTCCGGTAAATCCGTCCTGGCGTGCTCTCGCACAGGCCTGATGTAACCCCTCATCATTACGAAAATCTGCGTAGAGAGTATCTACTGCCTGCACGCCACAGGCCTTGGCGATCATGAGACACTGGGAGCGAGCCATCTGGTAGGTAAAACTCCATTCTCCATCAGCCCCTTTATTGGTACTGGCACCCAAAGCCGTACTAAGATCTTCCGCCCCCCAGGTCATGGCAATCAGTCGCTGGTTAGCGGCCATTAGCCCCCCGTGGGCAAACATTATTTCCGGAGTTTCCGTCACCACCGCAAGAATTTTAATGCTACCCAAGTTCAGCCCCTCTCGAGACTCAAGTGCATCGAGATAATGACCCAGTATATTAATATCAGCTACCGAACGTACCTTGGGCAACATAATCACGTCAGGTGCCGCAGCAATCACCGCAGCCAGATCCTTTAGGGCATCTTCAGTATCCAGTGCATTGATCCGAACCACACGAATGTATTCCACCCCCTGCGTTTGCGTCAGAACATCCACTACCATGGTCCGCGCCAACGCCCGGCGCTCGGGCAGCACAGAATCTTCCAGGTCATAGACCATCGCATCTGCGGCGATCCCGCGAGATTTGGCCAGCTTTTTCTCGCTGTCACCGGGAACAAAAAAAACGGATCGAAAAGGTGTCATCAACTTGTTTTCTTTTTTCAATTTCTACTCTTTTTTAACAGAGCGATACGGATAATGGTGCACACCAGGTCGTCGTGTTGGTTATAGACTCTATGCTCGAACGTCACGATGCCCGCATCGGGACGGGAGTTGCTAGCTCGCTTGTCCTTAATCTCGCTCACTACATGCAATGTGTCGTTAATAAATACTGGCTTGGGAAACTTCATTTCACCAAAACCTAAATTTACGACCAACGTTCCCATGGTAGTATCTTCAATAGACACACCACAAGCGAAAGACACCGTGTACATACTGTTGAAAACGCGCTGACCGAACTCGGTGTTTTTAGCGTATTCCGCATCCAGATGTAATGGTTGCGGGTTGTGGGTAATGGCACAAAACAGCACATTGTCGGTTTCTGTAACAGTACGTGTGAGCTGATGAGGAATAATAGTTCCCACTTCGGCTTCGTCAAAAGTTATTCCAGGCATGTTTTACCTACTTATTTACAAAGGCAGCAACACGCTGCTCAAATTCTTGCGTCGCTGCGCAGCTGCCAACCTGTTGGGCTTCGAGTGCCAGTTGTGCGGCCAGATCGCTTTGCATCGCCGCGGCTAATTCTTGCTTTATAGCAGCCAGAGCCGGCACAGACATGCGGGAAAGCTTTTTCAGCAGGCTTCCCAGCTCTTCTTCGACCTCGTCGTCTTCACTCAGGTAAGTAATCAAACCCAGGTGCTTCGCTTCATCAGCATTAAGTTGGCCGCCTAACATGGCCAGTTTCTTAGCTTCCAAAGTACCAACAATACGAGGCAGAAAGTAACTCAGCCCCACATCCAAGGCCAAGCCAACGTGAGCATGAGCAAAGGTAAAGCGGGCCGATTTATTGGCTATAACGAAATCCGACGCCAGCGCAATACTGATACCTGCGCCAGCAACATCACCTTCTACAACGCTAATAACCGGCTTGCTGAAGTTCGCCAGTAGAGTAACAAAAGGCGATACGGCATTAACCCGGGTGACAAAGTTATCTCGACGCTGCTCCGGCGTTAACTCCAGCGTCTGGGCAAAGGCATTTACGTCTCCGCCAGCTACAAAACTGCCCTTCCCGCGTAGCACCAGAACCCTTACCTCAGGGTCTTCATTCAGTGGCCGCAGCATGTCGTAAAGCTGCGCCCTAATTTCACCGGTCATCGCGTTGCGGGCTTCAGGACGATTAAACGTAATCGTCACCACACCATTGGACTTTTTAATTAGCAGGCTGTCTTGGCTCATAGCAGAATCAATTGCCTTATATTAGTAGGACTGGGGCAAACCCAGCACCTTGTTGCTGATAAAGTTGAGGATCATGTTTTCGGTAATGGGAGCAATGCGCCCCAATATGCTTTCACGATAGAAACGCTCTACGTGGTATTCCTTGGCGAAACCCATTCCTCCATGAGTCAGTACAGCACGAGTAGCCGCGTTCTGACTGGCACGACCCGCCATAAATTTCGCAGCATTAGCGTAGGGTGCGCAGCTCTGTTTGGTATCGTAGAGGTGGCCAGCTTTGAGTGCCATTAACCAGGCAGCCTCCAGCTCAATCCAGCTTTCCGCCAACGGATGTTGAACACTTTGGTTCTTACCAATAGGGCGGCCAAATACTACACGTTCATTGGCATATTCCGTGGCGCGGCGAAGTGCATCCTGCCCCATGCCAATAAATTCACTGGCCACCAGTACACGCTCGGGGTTCAGGCTGTCCAGAATATAGTAGAACCCCTTCCCCTCTTCCCCGATACGGTCTTCTTCGGGAATGAACAGATCGTCAATAAACACCGCATTAGAGTCGACTGCGGAACGACCACATTTGGCGATAGCTTGAACCTCCACTTTAGTACGGTCTAGATCGGTATAGAAAATCGTCATACCGTCAGTAGATTTCTTGCAATCTTCTTTAGGCGTGGTACGGGTAAGCAGTAATATTTTATTGGCCACCTGACCCGATGAAGTCCACATCTTGCGTCCATTGACCCGGTATCCACCCTCTACTTTTTTGGCAAAGGTAGAGATACTGGTTGTGTCCAGCCCGGCATCAGGCTCCGTTACCGCGAAGCAGGCTTTCTCTTTCCCAGCGATCAGCGGAGTCAAAAAACGCTCTTTTTGTTCCTCAGTGCCGTGCACAACGATCGAATGGGGACCAAACATATTCAGGTGAATGGTGGAGGCCGAAGTGTAGCCACCACCGGAACAGCGGGTCACGGTATTCATCATAATAGCCGCCTCAGTCACACCCAAGCCTGCGCCACCGTAGGCCTCAGGCATGGCAATACCCAACCAGCCCCCCTCGGCCATAGCCTGATAAAACTCGTGGGGGAATTGAGCCTTGGTGTCCAGCTCTAGCCAGTAATCATCGGTAAAGCCCTGACAGATTTTCTCGACTGCATCCACGATGGCCTGCTGACTCTCGGTGTACTCAAAACTCATGGTTAGACCTCCCTAACTTACGCCAATCACTAATATTTCCAACCATAATAATAAGCCCCTAGATTATTATTATCAAGCATTCTGTATGAATGATTACTATATTGACCCACAACTGAAATTGTGTTTTAACGCCCCTTGAAGTTCGGCTTTCTTTTTTCCTGAATAGCCTGCACTGCCTCTTTCAAATCCTGAGAACCCATGGACTGTTACTCGTATAGAGCTGCCAGTTCCACCACCTCAGCGGCACGGCTTTGCATAACCGCGTTTAGACTTCTTTTGGTCCCCTGCACAGCTATAGGGGAAAGTGAAACAATCTTTCCAGCGATTTTTTCGACCAATGGCAGAACCGCTCCCCGGCTTTCAACCAAATCAGTTACTAATCCAAATTCATAAGCCTTGGCCGCAGGAAGATAATCCCCAGTCAACAGGTAACGCTTTGCCCTTAATATGCCTGTCGCCTGAGGCCAAAACAAGCAACCGCCATCACCTGCCGCCAGACCCACGAGCACATGAGGATCGGCAATTTTTGCGCCTTTATAGGCAACAACTATATCGCAACCCAAGGCCAGGGAGGCACCCAACCCAATGGCATCGCCTTGAACCGCGGCAATCACCGGCACAGCTATACTGGTGAGCGTATTAACAATGTCTACCGCGTTTCTCACGGTTTGCTGATTCAGTTCAGGCGAGGCATTGACCTCAAGCATATAACCGAAATTACCGCCCGCCGAAAAACACTTTCCCTCTGCTGCTATGACTGCACAACGGATATCTGTATTGTTTTTAAGTGCCAGTAACGCATGATGCAATTCATCATGGGCCAGACCATCAATGAGATTCATCTTCTCAGGCCGATTCAAAATCAATCGACCAATTGAATCACCAAATTCCAGCCTAAGAGTTTCAAATTGCTCAACAGACATAATACCTTCTAGCGTGACCCCCTAAACAACATAGTTAATGCGAAAAACAGGGTGCCAATTGACATCACCTTAAATACACTGCGGATTTCGGCGGGCTTTAACACTGCGCGAATGGGCATGGCCCCCATAATGGTTCCCTCGACAATCAGGTTATTGCCGTCGCGGGTGATCTTACTAACCTCCATTAAATCAGAATTATCTGTTGCATAAAGTTTCATTGATATTATTCTCCAAAAAATTCAATCGAGTTGATCAATAAGCATCAAAGACAGGGGCGAGAGTCGTCTTTGATGCTTATGTAAATCAAAACGAAAAAGAGCGGGGATCAGACATAGCCGAGATAAAGGAGGTTGATTGCAATACACACCACCAACACCCACACTTCAAAGATTGCTCTTAGTGGTAGGGGCGCCGTAGCTACTTCCATAAAATGCATAATAACCAGGCGCACCTTAAAGAAAGCTAACAGCAGTAGCGTTACCGTTAGCCACTGAAACTGAGAAGATGTATCAACAACAATACCATCGGCCAAGCCCCAAGAAACTGTTGTCAGCGCCGCCAAAAGCACCCAAATATAAGTAATACGTGTATTCAAAAAAGACAACATCATTATTTCACCAGATAAATCAGCGGGAATAGGACGATCCAAAGCAGATCAACCATGTGCCAATAGGCAGCACCACTTTCAAAGGTTTGGATATCACTTGCCGTTGTTTTGCCTGCGAGCCTCAATTTTTTGCATTTAGACCAGAGGAATATCAGCACGACCATACCTATAATCAGGTGAAGGAAATGGATCCCGGTAAATATGTAGTAATACATATAAAAATCATTGGTAGTGAGAATATAACCTGCTCGGATTTTCTCCCCGTACTCCAGTAACTTTACCCCCGCAAATCCCAGCCCACAGCCCCCTGCCAATACGAGTAGACGCGATGCCAATAACGGTTTATTACAGCGGACGGCGTGTAAACCCAGCGCCACAAACCAGGAACTGGTCAAGAGCAAGAGCGTATTGATGGCCGCATAATTAAAATTGAGTGTTGCCTGAGAGTTGGCGAACAGTTCTGGCGCCTGCCCCCGGTAATAAGTAAATACCAGAAAGAACAGACTGAACACCATCATATCCCCAAGAATAAACACCCAAACACCCTCTTCACCCGGTAAATGCCTTGTTTTTTTGGGCACCCGAAAATTCTTTCCGGTGGAAGCTTGCTCATTAACCATTGATATAGACTCATTCATAGGGCTCTATCACTCTCCTGCGCCACTCAACCATAGGCCGCTGTTTTGAACGCGCCAATATAACGCATGCGTGCTATTATTGCACTAACTGTTAGCATCTACTCGTAAAAATAAGACCATGAGGAACAGTCTCCTCTTTCCAAAGCTTACTTTATAAGACAACAGTAAAACTAGTACTCTTGCGTATCAGTACTCTTAAGAGTAGCATTATAAGTTACCACTAAACACCAAGATTGGATGCCGCAATGAGCGAAACTCCGCTACTTCATCAGGAACATCAGGGCGTACTGACCCTTACCTTTAACCGACCAGAAAAGTACAACGCCCTGACCTTCGAAATGCTAGAAGAACTTCGGGAACTTCTGGTGCGATTTCGAGAAGAGGATGAGCTCAGAGTGATGCTGATCACCGCTAAGGGTAAGTACTACTCCGCCGGTATGGACATTAGTGCTGGGCTTGCCCCGGAAACCGAAAGCGGCATTGAATTCCGGCGTTGGTACCGCACCGCTATCCATCAGATTTTTGATGAAATAGAAGCTATTGAAAAACCGATTGTTTCGGCGATCCAAGGACCCTGTCTGGGCGGCGCGCTGGAAATGGCGCTCTCCTGTGATTTCCGACTGGCGGCTGCCAGTGCCAAATTTGGGCTCCCAGAAACCAATATCGGAGCGCTGCCCGGCAGCGGCGGAACTAGCCGTCTAACCCGTCTGGTGGGCGCCGCTGAAGCCAAGTGGCTGATTATGGCTGCGCAGACGATTAGTGCCGAAAGAGCCCTTAGGACAGGGCTTGTCCATGAGATCTACCCCAATGAAAGCTTCCAGGAAGACTGCCAAACTTTTGCTCGCCACTTAACCTCCCTACCCCGAGAAGTTTTGGGTGCAGCCAAACTGACCATTGAGCTCTGCCAGGATCTGGACCGGGCCAGTGCGCGAAATATAGAGCGTCTGGCCAATACGCCCCTATCCCAATCTCGAGAGCACCTAGAGCTAGTGAATGCATTTATGAAAGATAGAAAGTAACGAAACACCTATAACTGCAAAACCCTATAACAGAGAACCAACAGAATTATGAGTGAGATTCCATTTTACCAACCGGTAGGCAACGAAAAAACCATCTTCGAAGCCGCTTACCGCAGCAACCATGCAGTAATGCTGAAAGGTCCCACAGGCGTGGGTAAAACGCGATTTATAGAGAGTATGGCCGCTCAACTGGGCCGCCCTCTAATTACTGTATCCTGCCATGAAGACCTAACGTCGGCGGATCTGCTCGGCCGCTACCTCCTCAAGGGTGGAGACACTGAATGGATGGATGGCCCGCTGACCCGCGCTGTGCGCGAGGGTGCAATTTGCTATTTGGATGAAGTGGTGGAGGCGCGTGCCGATACCACCGTCGCCATTCACGCCCTCACCGATCACCGGCGTGAACTTTATTTGGACCGTCTAAGTGAAAAACTTAAAGCGCCTAACGAGTTTATGATGGTAGTTTCTTACAATCCGGGCTATCAAAGTATTCTTAAGGATTTGAAACCCTCCACCCGACAGCGCATGGTATCCATTGAGCTAAACTTTCCACCACCCGAAGTTGAATTAGTGGTGGTTCTCAAGGAAAGTGGAATCGATGCCGATCGGGCAAAAGATTTGGTACGCCTGGGCAACGCTATCCGCCAGCTGGATATTCCTGGCCTACCCGAAGTCTCTTCCACTCGCTCATTGATTGCCGCAGCCGATTTGATGCAGGCCGGATTGTCACCGAGGGAAGCCGTGGAGGCTGGCATGATAGGCCCCCTCTGCGATGACCCGGACATCAGCGCCAGTCTCATGGAAATCGTGACCACCTATATTTCGGATTAAACTGGGCAATATCATGTTACACCACTACAATCTGATCGCCAGTGCCATTGCGGGGCGCAGCGTCACTGTTCATCATCACGGTAGTAGCCGGTACCGCGCCTACACTGACGGGAAAAGTGTTTTCCTCCCGGCCCAAGAGCAGGATAATGACCAAATCTCGGCCGTCATCGCCCAAGCCCTGTTATTGCGAGCAGGCTCACTGCACCGCCAGTGGTTGCAACGTATGGTGGGGCAACGCAATTTGGCCGAACGCTATCTCTATGCAGAAGTCTGTCGTGCCGCAAGGGACTACCAAATGTTGCTGCCCCGCTGCTTTTGTGAAGCTGGGCCAATAGCTAACTTTCCTCTCAATTCCACTGATTGCGAAAGCTCCTACCGACTGGCCTCGGGTAAAACAGACTTTCCTCCCATGCCTGAACTGATCGGCACCCTGCGCCCGGTATTACTATTGAAGAATAGCCTTACTGATCGCTCTACTACCGGACTAAGTAAGAAGCAGCAGGCCGGCGAATTTGACTTTACCTCTGTTAACGAACTGGACGACGATCAGGAAGATGCGGAAGAATCCAAGATTCTGAAGCTTTTTCAGAACCCACTACTTTCCGGTGGAAAAATGGCGGAGATGCTCAACAATATTTTGGGCGCAGGACGCAGCGGAAAACCCGAAGAGGACCCCAATGCCGGCGGCGGTACAGAAATGCCGATAGGCAGTATCAGCCAAGCGAAAAAGAAAGGCGTGTTTGCCACTCTAACGGATTTCGCTCTGGATCTAATCAGCGACCCAAGAGACAGCATCGGTAGTCATCGCTACCCTGAATGGGACTTTAGCCAAAAAGCCTATCGCGAAGACTGGTGCCTGGTGGATGAGATGGACCCCTGGCGCGAAGAACCCGCGTCGGATCAAAGCCTGGCATCCGTGCTACAACCCCCAGCACTGAACTTTAAACGCCAGCTAGCAGGCATTGGACTAAGTTTTGAAAACCATCGCAATCAACAAGACGGTGAAGACTACACACTGGACAGGGTCATCGATTACGCCGTCGACTACCGCATGGGTATTACCCCGGACGAGCGCTTGTTTAACCGCAGTATGAAGACCCGCCGTGATCTTGCAGTAATGATCCTGCTGGATATTTCCGGCTCCACGGCCGAGGACGACAGTCATGGTGAAAGTGTGCATTTCAAACAAATGCGCCTGGCCTATCAACTCCTTCACGCCTTGCATGAATTCGGAGATCAGGTATCTCTCTACGCTTTTCACTCCTGGGGCCGGACACTGATTCGCCTTTTGCGGCTAAAATCCTTCAAGGAACAACGCATCGACAGCCGCATCCATCAGCGATTCTCCCAACTGGAACCCGTGGGCTATACCCGCACTGGCGCCGCACTACGACACGCCGCCCATAAGCTGGACCATGAGACCGGCTTACCCTACCGCCTCTTGATAGTGATTACTGATGGATTTTCTTACGATCAGGATTACGAAGGAAAATATGGCGAAGAAGACACTCGCAAGGCACTGGAGGAAATCCGTAGCAACGGCACTGGCTGCCTCTGCCTGACCATAGGCAGCAGCCAGGAAGAGGAAAAACTAGCCTCAATTTACGGCGCCGCCTCAACACTTGCTTCCAGTGATCACGACGAGCTAGTGAACCACCTCCGACCCGCCGTGCTGAAAGCGATTCAGCAGATCAAATCGTCTTAAATTCTCATTTTACCATCATTAGCATTCCTTTATAGACTTGGATCGGACAATTATGATAAACTAGATTACTATTATAATAAGCACCAGCCATTGAGAGAAACGCAGATGCAAGTCGAGCACGAAAAGGGCATCAGCGCTTACGGGGCCTATGTACCTTCGCTACGGATGAGCCGCAAGGCAATCGCTCAGGCACACGCCTGGGCACTGCCAGGACTTCGAGGCTTAGGCAAGGGCACTCGCGCCTTTTGTAGCTGGGATGAAGATTCCATCACCATGGCGGTAGAAGCCCTGCGCAACTGTCGTAAAAACAGCACCGAGCTGCCAGCAATCGTAGGTGGCCTAACCTTTGCTTCCACCTCCGCGCCTTTCGCGGACTTTCAGAACGCCACTACTGTCGCAGCAGCTGCAGGCCTACCAACAGATATTCAAGCAATGGACACCAGCGGTTCTTTACGCGCAGGTACCTCAGCGCTCATCACAGCACTGCAGAACAACGACAACATAGCTCGCTACGTTGTGGCTTCTGACTGTCGTCTGGCCAAGCCTGGTAGTGCGCAAGAGATGCACTACGGTGCCGGCAGTGCAGCCATTGCCGTAGGCTCTGAAAACATCATTGCCAAGTTTATTGGCTCGCAAAGCAACGCCACTCAATTCGTTGACCACTATCGCGCTCAAGGTCACGATTACGACTACTACTGGGAAGAGCGCTGGATTCGCGATGAAGGTTACATGAAGATCGTTCCCAACACTGTTGCCGCCCTGCTTGAATCAACAGGTACAAAAGCTGAGAGCATTAAACACTTCTGCATGCCCGGCACTCTCGCGCGCCTGGGCTCAAGCCTGGCAAAAGCCATTGGTATTGATGCAGAAGCGGTCGTGGATAACTTTGCTGTTGAAATTGGTGACGCTGGGACACCTCAGCCGTTACTGATGTTGATCGCGGCATTGGAAAAAGCACAGCCTGGCGAGAAAATTTTGGTCGTTAGCTTTGGCGCGGGTTGCGATGCAATCTTGCTGGAAGCCACAGACGCTATCGCAGACTATCACCCCACCCGCTCTCTCAGCGCACTTAGTGAAAACATCCGCACCGTAGAACACTACAACCAGCTGCTTTCATTCAGTGGTCAACTGGAACTGGAGTGGGGCATGCGTGCAGAAGTAGACAACAAGGTCTCCATTTCTCAGCTATACCGCGCTCAGGATCAGGTCACCGGATTTAATGGCGGTGAATGCCCGTCCTGTGGCGCAATACAGTTCCCTATTCTAGCCGCCTGCGTGAAGTGTAGCTCTACTGAACCCATGCCGCGTAAACCACTGGCCGATGAATCCGCCAAAGTAGCCACCTACTCAACAGACAACCTGCAGTACTATCCTGCGCCGCCTATGTACTGGGGCTTGGTCCAGTTTGACAACGGTGCCCGTCTACTCATGGAAATGGTGAACGTGGATCCTGCACAGTTCGACGTAGGCACGCCGCTGCAAATGGCTTACCGCATCAAGCAGAAAGACGAGCGCCGCGGACTGCATCGATACTTCTGGAAGGCCATACCAGCCAGTCAGAATAACGCCTAAACGAGACCACTAAGAGAGATTATTTATGGCTACAGGAATTAGAGATAAGGTTGCCATCCTCGGCATGGGCTGCAGCAAATTTGGCGAACGCTGGGATTGCGGCTCTGAGCATCTGGCTATGGAAGCGTTCACCGAAGCACTGAACGATGCCGGCATCGAAAAAAGCCAAATTGAGGCCGTCTGGTCTGGATCAGCATTAGACAATATTAACGTAGGTAACTCGGCTATTCCGCTAGCTATGGCCTTGCGTTTGGAACGTATTCCTATTTCCCGCATGGAAAACATGTGCGCCACGGGTACAGAAACCTTACGAGGTGCCGCTTACGCGGTAGCTTCAGGTGCGGTAGATATCGCCATGGCCATTGGTGTTGAAAAGCTGAAAGACACCGGCTACGGGGGCCTACCAGCACCGACCAAGGGCACACTCAATGATTTGTGGTTCCCCTACGGATCCGCCCCTGCAGGCTTTGCGCAACTAGCGGCTGGCTATCGCGCGAAATACGGAAACTCCCGGGACGAGCTAAAACGCGCCCTGGCTCACGTATCCTGGAAAAGCCACCAGAATGGGGTGAAAAGCCCCAAGGCCCACATCCGTAAAGCCATTGATATGGAAACCATTCTGAACGCGCCTATTATTGCCGAGCCACTAGGCCTATTTGACTGCTGCGGGGTGAGCGATGGCGCCGCCTGTGCCATCGTAACCACACCAGAGATCGCCCGTTCACTGGGAAAAACCGACCTTGTTACTATCAAGGCCATACAATTGTCCTTAAGCGCCGGTCGTGAGTCAGCCACCTCTGACTGGGACGGTAGCTATGTCCGCAATACCCGCATTGCCTCCCAGAAAGCTTATGCCGAGGCCGGCATTAAAAACCCTCGCGAAGAACTCGACCTGATAGAAGTCCACGACTGCTTTTCCATCACTGAACTGGTGACCATGGAAGATTTGGGTATTTCTAAAGATGGCGAAGCTGTTAAGGACATACTCAACGGCTTCTATGATGCCGATGGCGGAGTGCCTTGCCAAATTGATGGCGGCCTAAAGTGCTTTGGTCATCCCATCGCCGCATCCGGTCTTCGCATGGCCTATGAAAATTACTTACAAATATTGGGACGCGCTGGAGACAGACAACTCAATAATCCTCGTCTTGGCCTGACCCACAATCTAGGTGGAGTACCGTATAACGGTGTTGCAGCAGTTTCCATTCTTGGTCGTTACGACGATTAAGTTATTTACAATATCAAGCATCAATTGAAAAGTGGGCTACTTATGTCAAATGTATTAGAAGGTAAGGTTGTTATCGTTACCGGTTCTGGCCGCGGTGTGGGTGAACACATCGCCTTTGAGGCGGCAAAACAAGGTGCCCGCGTCGTGGTCAACGACTTGGGCAAGAACGAAGAAGGTCAAAATACTGCAGACACCGTAGTTGCAAGAATCAAAGCCGCTGGCGGCGAAGCCATTGCCTCTCTCGACAGTGTTGCAGAGTGGTCTGGCGCCGAGAAAATGATTCAAGCCGCCATGGACACTTGGGCCCGAATAGACGGCATCGTTAACAATGCCGGTATTTTGCGGGATAAGATCTTTCACAAGATGTCAGAAGAAGAATGGGATCAATCTTTCGAGGTTAACGTAAAAGGTTGTTTCAACACTTCCCGCATCGCAGCACCTATCTTTAAAGAACAAAACAGTGGTGCTTTTATTCACATGACATCCACTTCAGGGCTCATTGGCAACTTCGGTCAAGCTAACTACAGCGCTGGTAAAATGGGCTTAGTTGGCCTATCCAAATCTATCGCACTGGACATGCAACGTTTCAAGGTACGCTCCAATTGCATCGCACCTTTTGCCATGACACCAATGGTTATGGCCGGCATCCCACGTGAGACCGAAGAAGACAAAAAACGCTGGAGCGTGATCGAGCGCATGGCCCCTGAAAAAATTGCCCCTCTAGCATGTGCCCTATTGTCTGACGCAGCCGCCGATGTTAGCGGTCAGATCTTCGGCTCTCGTGCCAATGAAGTGTATCTATTCAGCCAACCGCGCCCAATTCGTACCATGCACATTGGCGACGAGGGCGGGATCACTACAGAGGCCGTGATTGAGCGTGTACTACCTGCGTTCAAGAGCAGTATGTTCCCACTGGATCGCTCCATGGATGTTTTCACTTGGGATCCAATCTAAGGGGGCGGAGTTAATACAATGATTTTGGATAAAGTACTCAACTATCAACTTAAGCCAGTAGAACACACCATCAGCGAAAAAGACTGCATGCTGTATTCTCTGGGCATTGGCTTAGGCGCAAACCCTGTAGATCCTAAACAGCTACAGTTTGTCTACGAGAAAAACCTTAAGGTCTTCCCTAGCCAGTCGGTGGTGATCGCACACCCGGGCGCATGGGTAACGGATCCAGAGTTGGATATCAACTGGATTAAACTGCTGCATGGTGAGCAGACCATTACTCAGCACCACCCCCTGCAGCCTGGGAAAACCTATGTAGGTAACTACCGTGTTCTGGGTGTCGTCGATAAAGGCGAAGGTAAAGGCTCGATCTTATATCAAGAAAAAACACTGACCGATAAAGAAAGCGGTAAGCTGACCAGTACCGTCACCTCCTCTTACTTTATGCGGGGCGATGGCGGTTGCGGCAGTAGTGATTTCACCCCTCCCACGCAAGTGGTTATCCCTGAGCGTACAGCAGACAAATCAACGGAAATCTCAACCGCAGAGAACGCCGGGTTGATTTACCGCTTGTCGGGTGATTACAACCCGATTCACGGCGATCCGGAGAAAGCCAAAAAAGCGGGATTTGAACGTCCCATCCTGCACGGTCTATGCACCTTTGGTGTGGCCACTCGCGCAATATTAGATACCTACTGTGATTCAGATCCTGAAAAACTCGAGTTTATTGGACTTCGCTTCAGTTCTCCCGTATATCCAGGTGAAACCATTAAGGTGGACTTTTGGGAAGGTGAAAGTGATATAAAATTTTCCGCCACAGCAGTTGAGCGTGGTGTCAAAATTTTAAATCAAGGACTGGCAAGAATTAAAATCTAATTCAAAAGCAATTCCCTTTGGGGTGTCCGCACCCCCTTATTTAAACACCCTAATTGTGTGACAATACCCACCACACAAAACACGCCAGATCAGAATATAGTTATATTCGCTACTAGGACACAAAAATGGCTATACAACTCAGCTTTGACCAGGGCGCCGTCATCATCGGCGGTGGAACAGGTGGTATTGGAGAGGCAATTTGCCGTCGTTTTGCTGAATCCGGTGCGCCAGTTATTTTCACCTATCACAGCAACACAGCCAAGGCCGAGAGCATCAAGACGGAAATAGAAGCCAAGGGCGGTGTTTGTGACTTTGCCCAAGTGGATCTGTCCGATACCGAAGCCGTCGATAAACTGTTCAGTGATACGACAGAAAAATTCGGCCGTGTCGCTCACGTGGTCTATGCCGCCGGTCCACACTTTGACTTTGCCAAGATCGGCGACATCCCGGCAGACACCTGGAAAAGGGTTATCAACGCCGACGTAAACGGCGCGTTCAATTTGATCCAGGCAGCCGTAAGAACTTTTCGCAGCCAGGATGGCGGCAATTTAATCGCGGTAATTACCTCCGCGGTTGAATGCGTACCCAAGGCCGATATTATGTCTGCCGCTCCTAAAGCGGCCATTGAAATGTTAATCCGTGGTGTGGCCAAGGAATCCGGCAAATTGGGCATCCGCGCCAACTGCGTCGGCCCCGGCTGGATCAATGCTGGATTAGGCAAGAAAGGCATGGAAGAAAAGCTAACTCCCGAGTACGTGGAAAAAATCCGCAAGACCACTATCCCACTGCAGAAGTTCGGTGAAGCCGACGATATCGCCTACGCCGCCTTGTTTTTGTGCTCCCAGCAGGCTGGGTTTATTACCGGACAAACCATTGCAGTGGACGGCGGCTCTCAGATCTGATGACTACACTCACCGAGGCCATGGCCCTTTTTAAGGGCGGCGAGTCGCTGTATATCCCCGGTTCCTCCGCAGAGCCCGGCGAGTTGACTCGCGCACTCAGCGAGCAAAGAGAAGATCTACCGGAGCTTCGCATTACCCACTCCTTTGTCCCGGGTGTAAACACGCGTGCCTTAGCTAGCACCAGCAACAAGGTCCAGGAAACCTGCTTTTTCCCTCGGAAAGGTGAGTTGATGGCGAAAGGTAAGGTCGATTTTCTTCCTCTTTCCTATTTTGGCGCACAGCGCTACCTTCAGGACCAAAGTTTCGACTGGGCCTGTATACAGGTTTCGCCACCAGACGCCGACGGCAATTGCTGCCTGGCCCCCAGCGTAGAGTTTTTACCCACCGTATTAGGAAGAGCAAAAAAAACTCTGGCTCTGATCAACAACAATGTCCCCAGAATCTCTTCGGCCCCCAAGGTCAATATGAATCAACTGGATGTACACATAGAATCTGATGAGGCCTTGAGCTGCTATCGGCCAGCCGTAGCCGACCCTATTTCAGATAAAATTGCGGAGCGGCTGCTGACATTGATTGAACCTGGAGCAGTATTGCAACTGGGCTTGGGCAACGTCCCTTCACAACTGACTGATCGCTTAGCGGGCTTGGACAATCTTCGTTTTCATTCCGGCCTGGTTTCAGATGGTTTTATCAAACTCTGGAAAGCCGGCGCACTGGATCCGGATTTTAAACATACAATCTGCTGTGCGCTGG
>TARA_B110000211_G_scaffold188475_1_pt1 | contig 23219 bp, 22 predicted proteins | sample TARA_B110000211 | Tara Oceans TARA_B110000211 (sample SAMEA4397516) | marine metagenome | biome: Polar Biome; feature: [DCM] deep chlorophyll maximum layer (ENVO:01000326); material: water (ENVO:00002006), including particulate matter (ENVO:01000060) such as... | depth 30 m
TCCACCTAAATCATATACAGCTATTTTTTGACCATTTTTTTTATCCAAACCATAAGCTAAAGCTGCTGCTGTTGGTTCGTTAATAATTCTCAAAACTTCTAGTCCAGCAATTTTTCCAGCATCTTTAGTGGCTTGTCTTTGTGCGTCATTAAAATAAGCAGGGACAGTAATAACAGCTTTTGTTACTGCTTGACCCAAATACTTTTCAGCTGTTTCTTTCATTTTTTGTAAAATAAATGCTGATATTTGTGAGGGTGAATATTTTTTTCCTTTACCTTCTACCCAGGCCTCACCTTTATCTGATTTAATTATTTTAAAAGGAACTTTGTCTATATCTTTTTTAACAGTTTGATCATCAAAGTTTCTTCCAATTAATCTTTTTGCAGCAAAGATAGTATCTTGTGCATTAGTTACAGCCTGTCTCTTTGCAGGTTGCCCCACAAGCTTCTCATCATTTTCTATAAAAGCCACAACTGAAGGAGTTGTTCTTGTTCCCTCTGCATTCTCTAAAACTTTAGCTTGGGAACCATCCATAATTGATATGCATGAATTTGTTGTTCCAAGATCTATTCCAATAACTTTGCTCATTTTATCCTTTTGTTGATATTTATATAAGTGTTTTTTTTAATTCTGCAAGGTGCTTAAGGTTAATTTTTATCCTCTTTTTTTTGCTGTTTTTTCTTTGAAACTCCCACAAAAGAAGGTCTTAACAGTCTTTCGCCAAACATATAACCAGACTGAACTTCTTGAATTATGATTCCAGCTTCAATACTATCATCTTCTATTTCAAGCATAGCTTGATGTAAATTAGGATCAAATTTTTTTTTAATACATTCTATTTTTTTTATATTGTTTTTTTCAAATATACTTATTAAGTCCTTTTCAACTATTTCAAAATTTTTAATAAAAATATCTAACTCTTTACTATTTTTAAGTTTTTCATCATCTTTAATTGATAATTTTGCTCTTTGTAGGTTGTCTAAAAGATTAAGAGTTTCTTTTGCAAAATTAAAACCACCAAACTCAAAAGCGTCTTTAGTTTCTTTTTCAAACCTTCTTCTTTGATTTTCTATCTCTGCAAGAGCCCTTAAAAGCTTGTCTTCAGTTTCTTTGAGCTTATCTTCTATTGAAACTTCTTTTTCGGCCTCATTTGATGGTTTTTCCTCACCATCTAATGATTTATTAATTTCTTTTTCCTCTTTATTTTCCATAATTGCTATATAGGAATTAAAAGTTTAATTACTAGTAAAATATGAAAAAAATCAAAAAAATTTTAATAGGAACACATAACAAAGGTAAATTTAAAGAATTAAGTGATTTATTACCAAAAAGAATTAAAAAACTATCTCTTTTAAAATTTGGAATTAAAAGTCCTAAAGAAACTGGAAAAACGTTTTCAGCCAACTCAAAACTTAAGGCAGAATATTTTAGCAAGAGAACAAAAAATATTGTTATTTCAGATGATTCGGGATTGATGGTGGAGTGTCTTGATCAAAAACCTGGCATATATTCTGCTAGGTGGGGAAAGAAATATGGAGGCTTTCATAAAGCAATGAATCGAATAATTAAAATGGTTAAAATAAAAAATATTAATAAAAATAAAAAAAATACAAGAGCGACTTTTGTTTGCGCTTTGAGTATCAAATTTCCTAATGGTAAATTAGTAAGCTCAGTTGGAAAAATGAAAGGAAGTATATCAAGTAAAATTAAAGGAAATAAAGGATTTGGTTATGACTCAATTTTTATACCAAATAAATATAAAATTACATTTGGAGAAATGAGTAGTAAAAAAAAAAGTTTAATCGATCATAGATTTATTGCATTTAAAAAATTAAAAAAAAAATTAATTTAAAACAAACTTGCCATCAGCAGTTCTATATATTTTCAATTTTTGATAAACTTTTTCTTTTGTAAATTGAAACTCACCAGTTTTACCTTTTATTGCATCATCAATATAGAAATCATTTATTGATTTTATGCCATTGTTTTTCTTCCAAATATAATAAATTAAGCCTATTGCATCATATGAAAGCATAGTAATTTCATTAGGGTTTGATTTGAAAGATTCAAAGTATTTTGAATTATAATATTTAAAATTTTTTAAATTAACAGAAGGATAATATAAATTTTTAATAGAATTTTCATAAAATATGCTTTTGTCGAACCACTGATTTACAGTTGTAAAAAGAACTTTTTTGTCATCTACATCTGCAAATGCCAATGATGCAATAGTGCTTTTGAGGCTATTACCAAAATCAATTATAACTATAGAATCAAAGCCAACATTGCCAAGCGTGTATTTTTCTTCAAGTTTCTTTAACTCTCTTTTAGACTGATAATCTTCTTTTCCTTCTAATAGTTTTTTTCTTAATTCAAGGTTCTTTTTTCTTTGTGAATAATTTGTTAATTTTTCAATTTCTCCAGTAAGAATTTTTGGATTTGAACTATACTTAAAAGTTTTATAGCTTTTAAATTTTAATTTAATTAATTTTTTATCAATAAAATCAGTGTATTGATTTTTAGGATACATAACAATTGTTTTAGTTTTTTTTTGTTTTTTTAAAAAAGATGATAACGCATTTAATTGAGAGTCTAAACTTATACCAATGCTAATAACATTTTGTCTGTTTTCAGCATATTTATTAGACAATGAAATAAAAATTGTATTCTTGTATTTCTTTAACTCATCAAAATCATCATAATTAGTTGGACCAATAATAATATTTGCTCCAGCATCAATAATTTCATTTATTGCTAGGTTGAGTTTTTCTATGTCATTTGTACCAGAGTCTCTAGGTATTATTTTAATATTTAAATCATTAATTTCATCAAGTGCAAGCTGCGTAGAAAAAAGAAGTGAATTACCTAAATTTTTATATTCACCTGAAAAGGGAGCCAATAAACCTATTTTTATTTCAGAATTATTTTCATTGCTTAATAAATTTGTATTAAAAAATATCAAGATATAGAGTAAAGATGTATTAATTAATTTTGTCATTTAAATGAATGAAGTTTTACCAGGTCTGTACATTGTATCTACTCCAATAGGTAACCTTAATGATATAACATTAAGAGCCTTAGATATATTAAAAAAATCAGACATTATATTATGTGAAGATACAAGAAGGTCATTAAAATTACTAAATTATTTTGGTATTAAAAAAAAGCTACTTTCCTATCACAAGTTTAATGAAAAAAAAGAACTAGCAAAAACTATAGAATATTTAAATGAGGGCAAAATTTTGTCTTTAATATCAGATGCTGGAACCCCTATACTATCTGACCCTGGCCAGCTATTAGTTCAATCTTGCATAGACAACAAAGTGAATATTATTCCAATTCCAGGGCCCTCTTCTATTACATCGTCTATAGTAGTATCAGGATTTAGTGACCAGTTCCTTTTTTATGGTTTTTTATCAAAGAAAGAAAAAGAAGTTGAAAAAGAACTAAATAATTTAAAAGATATAGATTTTTCAATAATTTTTTTTATACCTGCAATTAAAATTAACTTTTATTTAAAAGTATTTAAAAATTATTTTATAGGAAGAAAAATATTAATCGCAAGAGAAATTACAAAAATACATGAAACTTTTTATAGAGATGAAATTGATTCAATAAAAACTTTTAAAGCCAATTTAAAGGGAGAGTTAACTGTTGTAATTTCAAAAAAATATAATAAAAGTGAAAAAGTAATTGATTCTGAAAAAATTAAAAAAGAAGCTGTAAAGTATTTAAGAAAGTACAGTTTAAAAGATGTTGTTGAATTAATAGCACAAAAAGAAAAAAGACCTAAAAATGAAATTTACAGAATGTGTTTAGAAATAAAAAAAAATGAAAAAAATTCTTAATATAATAATAATATTTGTATTTTTAAGTTCATGTGGAGCAAAAAATTTAGGCTCTTTTGGTAGGGGTGTCAGCATATCATTCGACCCAAGAACTGTTGGAATGCAAATTGACGATACTATAATGCAAAAAAGTATAATTGCTAGGTTGGTACTTAAAGATAAAAAATATTTTATTAGTATTCAGGCTGAAGTTTTAGATGGTAGAATATTTTTGACTGGAAAAGTAAACAAACCAGAAGAAAAAATTAAAATTACGAAACTTGCCTGGGAAACAAAAGGTGTAAGATCAGTAAAAAATGCAATCGAGATAAAAGGTCAATCTAATTTTAAAAGTACAGCTAAAGATATTCTAATAACAGCTCAATTGAGAGCAGCTTTATTGTTAAATAGAAACATTAAATCATCCAACTATACTCTGGAAACAATTAATCAAAACATTTATATTTTTGGTATTTCGTTTAATTCTGAGGAGAAAAAATCTGTTATTGATGAAGCTAATAAGATTTATGACGTTAAAGAAATTTTTCCAACTATTTATCTTGTTTCAGAGCTGAGTAGAAACAAATCTTAATTTTTACTGTAATCTATAACATCTGAAGAAAACGCAGCTATAGATGCAAGGTTTAATATATCTGATGTAGAAGATCGTAATGGAGCAATTTCAATTGGTTGACCAAGACCAATCAACAATGGCCCTATAACTTTTGCTCCTCCAAGTTCTCGCATCATTTTATATGATATTGCCGCACTATGCTGGCCGGGCATTATTAAAATATTAGCATTTCCTACTATATCAGAAAAAGGATATAGTTCTTTGTATTTGTCATTCAAGGCAACATCTGGCTGCATATCTCCATCGAACTTAAAGTCTACATTTTTTTTCCTTAATATATTAACAGCATTTTTAATGTGCCTAGTTCTACTGGTAAGAGGTTGTCCAAAGGTAGAATGTGAAACAAAAGCAATTTTTGGATCAAAACCAAATAATCTAACAACTCTTGCAGCTGATATAGCTATCTCTGCTAATTGTTCAGAAGATGGGTATTCATGAACACTTGTGTCACCAACAAAAACTGTTTTACCTTTATTTACAATCATATTTAGCCCAAACATTATCTCTCCAGGCCTAGGCTCAATTACTTTTTTAATTTTTTCTATTGAGGCCCCATATCGTCTTGTATTGCCAGTGACAGCACCATCTGCATCACCACAAGAAACCATACAAGAAGCCCAAATTACTCTATCGTTTCTTACCATTCTGTCACAATCTCTTTCAAGCAGCCCTTGTTCACGTTGCATTTTTTTAAAAAGAAAATTAACATATTTTTCCCTTTTTTCTTTATCAGTTGAATTAGTAATTTCTATGTCAAAATTTTCGCTATACCCAATTTCTTTTAGTCTTTGTTGAATATTATTTTTTTTGGCAACTAATATTGGTATGCCTAAGCCACTATTTTTAAATGCTATAGCTGCCTTTAAAGTGTTTTCATCTTCCCCATCAGCAAAAACAATTCTTTTTTGTGTTTTTTTTATTTTAGAGTTTATACCTTGCATTATTGTTACAGAAGGATCTAGTCTCTGCTTAAGCTGCTCTTTATAAATATCAAAATCTTTAATTTTTTTTCTAGCAACTCCACTATCCATCGCAGCTTGAGCAACAGCTGGTGGAATTACACTAATTAATCTCGGATCAAAAGTTGACGGAATAATGTATTCTTTTCCATAGTGTGGTCTATCACCTCCCATAGCTGCTACTACTTCGTCAGGGACGTAATCTCTAGCAAGCAACGCAATAGATCTTGCCGCAGCCACTTTCATAGCTTCATTAATCTCTTTTGATCTAACATCTAAAGCTCCTCTAAAAATGTATGGAAAGCCAATTAAATTATTTACTTGGTTGGGGTAATCAGATCTCCCAGTTGCTATTAGTGCGTCGGATCTGACTTCCTGAATAATTTCTGGTTTAATCTCTGGATCAGGGTTGGCACAAGCAAATATTATAGGATTTTTTGCCATAGATTTTATCATTTCTTTTGATACTGTATTCTTTGCTGACAGCCCTAAAAAAACATCTGAATTATTTATTGCTTCACTTAAAGTTCTTAGTTTTGTTTCTGAAGCATGTGAAGACTTAAATTGATCTATATTTTCTCTTCCTTTATAAATTACACCTTTTCTATCACACATTATAATATTTTCTTGTTTAGCTCCCGAACTTTTAAATAAGTTGGCACAGGCTTGTGCCGAAGCGCCAGCCCCATTAATTACAATTTTTACATCAGTTATTTTTTTTTTTGATATATCAAGTGCATTTATTAATGCTGCCGTCGTAATTATAGCAGTACCATGCTGGTCATCATGAAAGACGGGTATATCTAAAACTTCTTTGAGTTTTTGTTCAATGATAAAACAATCTGGAGCAGCTATATCTTCTAAATTAATTCCTCCAAAAGTATTTCCGATATTTTTAATAGTGTTAACAATATCTTGTGCATCTGTAGAATCAATTTCGATATCTATAGAATCAATGTCTGCGAATCTTTTAAACAAAACTGCCTTACCTTCCATTACTGGCTTTGAGGCAAGAGCACCTAAATTTCCAAGTCCTAAAATTGCAGATCCGTTGCTTATTACGGCAACTAAATTTCCTTTACTGGTATAATCATAAGCAGCCTCAGAATTATTGGCTATTTCTTTTACAGGAGCTGCTACACCAGGTGAATAAGCTAGAGATAAGTCTCTTTTTGTAGTTAAAGGTTTTGATGAAATCACCTCAATTTTGCCAGACTTTCCCTTAATATGAAAGTCTAGAGCTTCTTTATCTGTATAGTGATCGAGCTTTGATTTTTTTGTCATTTAATTTTTGAATGTAATATAAAAGTTGTTATATCACTATTAATTTGTGGCTTAATTTAGAAATTATATGAATTTATTGTCATCTACTTCTGTTTTTAGTTTCTATACTTTAATTAGTAGGCTGCTTGGATATGCAAGAGACATACTGATTGCTATTTTTTTAGGTGCATCCATCTATGCAGATGCGTTTTTTGTCGCTTTTCGTATACCCAACACTTTTCGAAGATTATTTGCAGAAGGTACCTTTAACTCTGCATTCATTCCAAGTTATACGAATGAAAAAAAAAAAAATACAAAAAATGGAAAAATTTTTGCAGATGAGGTTCTCAGTCTATTAATCCTTATACTTTTTTTTATTGTTGTACTTGTTGAAATATTTACCCCTTATTTAGTTTATATAATAGCACCTGGTTTTTTTGAAGAAAAAGATAAATTTAGCTTAGCAGTAGAGTTCACAAGAATAACTTTTCCCTTTTTATTTTTTGTTAGCTTATCTTCTTTTTTTTCAGGAATACTTAATGCAAATAATAAATTTGCGGTAGCAGCTTCAGCACCAATCATTTTAAATATTATTTTAATATTAAGTCTTTTTATTTCATATTTATTAAATTTAAATTTTGCTAAAAATTTATCTTATGGAGTAACTTTAGCAGGAATTTTACAATTGATATTTTTAATTTTTTTCACTCTTAAATTTTATAGACCATCATTGTCTTTTAAAAATAGAATAAGTAAAAAAGTTAGTATTTTCTTAAAAAAACTTTTACCAAGTATTTTTTCTTCTGGAGTTACTCAAGTAAATATACTAATTGGAACAATTATAGCATCATTCGAATCAAGTGCTGTTTCATATTTGTATTATGCAGATAGAATTTATCAAATTAATCTTGCAATAGCAGGAATTGCTATAGGAACAGTTTCTCTTCCAATGCTTTCTAAGGCAATACAAAATAAAAATAATTACCTAATTTCAAAAATACAAAACAAATCAATAGAATTATCATTTCTTCTCTCTATTCCTGCGAGCTTAGGTTTAATAATTGGTTCGAATGAAATAGTTAACGCTCTTTTTGGATACGGGTCTTTCTCTGAGGAAAATATTTTAATGACATCTAAAGCCTTGAAGTTTTTTGGCTATGGAGTTCCAGCATTTGCATTGATTAAAGTACTATCTAATCTTTTTTTTTCCAGGGGCAATACTGTAACACCATTTAAAATATCAGTTTTTATTGTTTTGATGAATATTTTTATTAGCTTAAGTTTATTCAAGAGTGTAGGTTTTATAATTATCCCTATTGCAACATCAATTTCAACTTGGATAGGAGTAATAACTTATTTTATCTTACTTGAAAAAAATAAATCGTTATTTATAAATAAAATCTTATTAAAAAATATCTTGAAAATTCTTTTTTCAGCAATTTTGATGTCCTTAATTTTATTGCTAGGTTTGGATATTTTTCAAGAAAATCTAGATTATGCTAATAAATTTAAGTCCATTTATCTTTTGTTTATCGTAAGTTTTGTAGCAACAATTTATTTGATATCATGTTATCTATTAGGAGTGTTAAAAATAAAAAACTACAAAATAAAATAGCATGAGCTCTAAAAAATTAGTTTTTTCTGGTGTCCAACCAACAGGCAACTTACATTTAGGCAATTATCTTGGGGCTTTAAAGAACTTTGTTTCTCTTCAGAAAGAAGCAGAATGCATTTATTGTGTTGTAGACTTACATGCAATTACAACTTTTCAGAACCCAGCAGAGCTTAAAAAAAACACTTTAGAAACCACAGCGAGTTTTATAGCATCAGGTTTAGATGAAAAAAAAAGCATAATTTTTAATCAGTCCGCAGTAAGTGGTCATGCAGAGTTAGCCTGGATATTAAATTGTGTTTCAAGAATTGGTTGGCTGAACCGGATGACACAATTTAAAGATAAAGCTGGTAGGGATAAAGAAAAAGCAAGTGTCGGATTATATATTTATCCGAATTTAATGGCAGCAGATATTTTGCTTTATAAATCAACCCACGTTCCTGTAGGTGCTGATCAAAAACAACATTTAGAATTATCTAGAGATATTGCTTTAAAATTTAACAGTGACTTCAAGTGTAAAAATTTTTTCCCATTGCCAGAACCTCTCATGCAAAAAAATATTTCAAGAGTAATGAGCTTAAGAGATGGAAGCAAAAAAATGAGCAAATCAGAGGAGTCTGATTACTCTAGAATTAATTTAAAAGATAATGCTGATACTATTGTAAGAAAAATTAAAAAAGCCAAAACAGACTCTGCTCCAATTCCAGACAATGAAGAAGAGCTTCTAAAAAGACCGGAGGCACTTAACCTGATAAATATTTATGCGTATGTGTCAAATACAACTTTAAAAAGTGTTTTAAAGATTATGACGGGTAAAGAGTTTTCTTATTTAAAGAATCAACTTGCAGAAGTCTTAATTAGCGAAATATGTCCTATAGGAAAAAAAATAGAAGATTTAATGAATAATCAAAGCCATTTGGAGGCTATTTTGAAAAAAGGCAAAGAAAGAGCAGAAATTAAATCTGAAGAAACCTTAAAAAATATACGTGAAATAGTAGGTTTAATATAATATATTAACTTATGATAATTACAGAACAAACACCAAATCCAGACTCATTAAAATTTTTGTCCGAAAAAACTATTTCTAATATTGGAACTGAAGAGTTTCAAAAAAAAAATATTGCTAACATTGAAAACAAATTTATTAAAGAACTATTAAATTTTAAAGGCGTGGAATTAGTTTTACTATCGGATAAATTTTTATCTGTTAAAAAAGAAGCCAATGTTTCTTGGGAAATACTAAAACCAATGGTAATTTCTCATATAAATGATTATTTTGAAAAAAATAAAAAGCCTATATTAAATAAAAAAATAGTTGATAACTCTGCAAAAGATGAGGCAGGAGCTACAATAGAGCAGATCAAAGAGGTATTAGATAGTAAAATAAGACCAGCTGTGGCAAGAGATGGTGGTGATATAAAATTTAAGTCATTTAAAAATGGAGTAGTACATGTTGAATTACAAGGAAGTTGCTCAGGCTGCCCGAGTTCTTTGATGACTTTGAAGCAAGGTGTTCAAAATTTACTTTGTCATTATGTAAAAGAAGTAAAATCTGTGGAAGCAATTTGATATGAAAAAAATTGTAAGTTATAGAGACAAGTTAATTGAGTTAGCTAATATCTATCGAATTGCAGAAGTTCTAAATTATATAAAAAATAAAAAATATTTATCTACACCTCAACTCGAGCATTTGCTTAAAAAAAATAAAGTACCAATACCAACGGAAATAAATAAAACAATTTTTGAAATACAAGCCAGAAAAATCAAAAAACCATTTTATAATGTGGGCTATAAATTCGAAAGAATATTAAAAAATAATTATAAAGAGTTAATAAATTCTTTTACTAAATTAATCAAAAGTATAAACAATGTTCCTCATTTACTAGTTAATGGAGTTTTAAATTTTCTATCCTTTATATCTAAGTCTACAATTAACATTTTAAATAACGCTTATTATTTCAAGATAGAAGAAAAAAAAACACATAAATTCTTTACTCAAGTAATCGGAGTAAGCTTTGTAATCTTATTTTTAATTGGCGGTTATAATATTAAAAATATTATAAGTACATCGAATAGCGTTAAGATAGAAAACAAAGATGATAAAGAATTAAAAAAAGAAATTGCTAAAACACCAGAGAAAGATATTAAGCCAAGACAAAAAAAAGCAGCCAAAACATCAGAAAAAAAAATTGAGCTAAAACAAAAAGAATTAACTAAGAAACCTGAAAAAAAAGTTGAACCAAAACAAAAAGAAAGTGTTAAAGAATTTGTTTTACCAGATTTAAATATAAAAACGCGAACAATTTTAACTTTATTTGACGATGTGAATTATGATCTTAAAAAAGTTAGAAATAATAAATTAGTTAAACCAATATATTTTACCCAATTTCCTAAAGATTTAGACGAAATAACAAGCGTGCAATTAAAAAAAGAAACATTTATTAAAATTGTATTGCCATTAGTTGTTGCAGAAAACCAAAAAATTCTTGATGATCGTTTAAAGCTACAAAATATTATGAAGAAAAAAATGACGAGTGAAAAAGAAAAATCTTGGCTAAGACAGAAATTAAAAGAGTATAAAGTAAAAAAAGGAGATATTAATAAGCTTGAAAGAAGAATGGATATCATACCTGTTTCAATTGCTATTGCACAAGCTGCAAAAGAGAGTGGTTGGGGTACATCTAGATTTGCGCTAGAAGGTAATGCCATTTTTGGACAGTGGACGTGGAATGGAAAAGGTATAGCGCCCTTAGAGAGAAATAAAGAACAGACTCATAAAATTTTAAGATTTCCAATACTAAGAGCTTCTGTAAAAGCGTACAAAAATAATTTAAATACACACAATGGATATCAGGAATTTAGAAAAAAAAGATCACTTTTACGAAAAAGAAAAAGTTCAATTGACGGTATGAAGCTAATACACAGTCTTGATAATTATGCTCAAAATGGAAAAGAGTATACAAAAATTTTAGCTAAAATTATGGAGCAAAATTCTTTGAAAGATTTTGAAAATGTTAAATTAACTAACACTGTGATAAAAAAACAACTTAGCTTATAGCCTTAATTTTCTGCTATAACAAATTGCATTCCAAGCCATCTCCAACGACCATCTTCCTCTCTAAGAGAGCAATTGATACGACCTCTTTCGGTTGTAAATTTACCTTGTAAATTAATTTTTAATTTATAATTATTTAAGAATTTTATTTTAGACTTTCTCCATTTGTTCATTTCATTTGAGTAGCAGTTGATAAGATTTATATTTTTAATATCTTTATAAAATTCAATAATTACTACTGGAGGATTATTTTCATTTGTTAAGTATTTTTGAATAGGTAAAATTTCTTTATATTGAAAGGGCAAAGTATTCAAAATCGTTTTAAATCTTTTAATTTCTCCATATTTTTCATTTATAGGAAATCTAGGTAATTCTAAAAAGTCTTTAGTTTCATCAACAACACCAGAATGTTGACCAAATGCATAATCAAATTTGAATTTTTTTATTAAATTTTTAAAATCCAAACTATATTCACCAAAAGGGTATGAGAAAAACTTTGAATTATAACCTAAGTTATTTTTAAAAATTAAAATCGATTTATCAATGTCTTTTTTAATATCAGTAATATTTTCGTCAACAAGATATTCGTGAGAGTGACTATGATTTCCAATGTGCACATAATCTTCTTTTGCAATTTCTTGAATTTGTTTCCATGTCATATAATTATAGTTACCAACGTCCCTTGTACTTATAAACAAAATGAAAGGAATTCTATTTTTTTTTAAAATTGGCCAAGCATTTTCATAAAAAGATAAAAAACCATCATCAATTGTTAATAATATCTTTTTTTGCTTTTTTTTGGATTTTATAGATTCTTCAAAATTATTTGGATTTACAAAAACAAAATTTTTTTCTTTAATAATTTCAAGATGTGATCTAAATTCATGTATTCGAATATTTGTTGATGGGTATTTGTTTTCATCAAATCTATGATACATTAATGTTATAATTCCATAATCTTCTATATTTGAAGCAGAATAGGAATTGTTTGAATTTAAAAAAAAAACTATAAGAGAAATAATGATAAAAGATTTTTTAATAATAAGTTGCACAGGCAAAAAAAATTTATTAGGTTTAAGAGTAGATAATAATTTCTTTATACAAAAACTTCAAATAAATATTGGAGACAAGGATTCTCTTGTTAGTAGTATATTAGAATTTTTAAAAATGAATAAAATTGAGATTAATAAAAAATTTTCAATTATAGTTAACTTAGGTCCTGGTAGCTTTTCTTCCATCAGAACCTCAATTTCAATTGCAAAGGGAATAAAGGTGTCTGTTGGTTCAAATATTTATGGTTATAATGATTATCAATTAAGTGAATTTAACCTTAAAAATATTGAACTTTTGATTAAAAAAGACCTTATGGAAAATCAATTGATTAAACCAGTATATTTAAGTTAGATTAGAGAAAATTATGATTAGCATAGAAGAAAAATGTAAAGAAAAAGGTGTTCGGTTAACCGATCAAAGAAAAATTATTGCTCAAGTAATGTCAGAGTCCAAATTGACTTATGGCTCTAAAGATCATCCAGATGTAGATGAACTTCACAAAAGAGTAAGTTTGATTGATAAAAAAATTAGTATTGCCACAGTATATAGGACGGTTAAGCTTCTTGAGGAGTCAGGAATAATTGAACGACATGATTTTAAAGAGGGAAAATCTAGGTATGAGCCATCAACAGATGAGCATCATGATCATTTAATAGACATTAATAGTAGTGAAATAATAGAATTTGTAGACAAAGACATCGAAGAGCTTCAACATAAGATAGCTAAGAAACTAGGGTATAAATTGGTTGATCACAAACTAGAACTGTACGGTTCAAAAATAAAAAAATAAAATTGTCAAAAAAAATATTTATTAAAACTTTTGGTTGCCAAATGAATGAATACGACAGTAATCGTATTTTAGATATAGCTAAAAGTATTGGATATATTTCTACATCTAAAATTTCAGAAGCTGACTGTTATATTTTAAATACTTGCCACATAAGGGAAAAAGCTACGGATAAAGTCTACCATGATATTGGAAGAGTAAAAAAAGAATTTAGAAATAAAACAAAACCAATATTTTTAGTGGCTGGATGTGTTGCTCAAGCAGAAGGCGATGTAATGCTAAAGAGAGAAAAATATATAGATGGAGTAATTGGTCCGCAATCTTATCATAAAATATCAAGTGTTATTGAAAGAATTGAAAAAAAAAGAAAAAAAATTAATTTGACTGAATTTGAAGTGATTGAAAAATTTGATAAGTTAAAATTAATAAAAAATACAGATTCAAAAATTTCTTCATTTTTAACCATACAAGAAGGTTGTGATAAATTTTGTAAATTTTGCGTAGTTCCTTACACAAGAGGTCCAGAGCATTCAAGGTCTTTTTATGAAATACTAGAAGAAGCAAAACAATTAATTGAAAATGGATCTAAAGAAATAACATTGCTTGGTCAAAATGTTAATGCATATAATTTTGAAAAAAAAAAATTATCAGATTTAATATATGAGCTTGATAAGCTCCATGGCTTACAAAGAATAAAATATACAACCTCGCACCCAACTGACGTAACTCTAGATTTGATAGATGCTCATGGTAGTATAAATAAACTAATGCCACTGTTGCATTTACCTGTACAAAGTGGCTCCTCAAAGATATTAAAAATAATGAATAGAAAGCACAATATCGATGAATACTTGACAATAATTGAAAAATTAAAAAATAAAAATAAATTAATGAAATTTTCCAGTGATTTTATAATTGCCTATCCAGGAGAAAATAATAAAGATTTTTTAGATACACTGGCCTTAATGAAAAAAATAAAATTTATTAATTCTTATTCTTTTGTATATAGTTCAAGACCAGGCACACCATCAGCAGAATTGAAGCTAATTGAACCGATAATAGCTAAAGAAAGATTAAAAATATTTCAAGAGCTTTCAGATAATATAAAAAAAGATTACCGAAAAAGTCTTTTAAATAAAAGGTCAAAAGTTCTCTTTGAAAATAAAATTAAAGATCAAGAACAATATTTTGGAAGAGATGAATTTTCCAATTCGGTTATTGTGGCAAGTAGCAAAAACTTGACTGGTAAAATTTTCGATGTTGAGATTGATAATTTTAATCACAATACTTTATTTGGTAAAATAGCTGTATCTCAAAATAGAAATGTTGCTGTATAAAATATGTCAGAAATAAGTAAATTAGAACAAAGTTTAATTATTAAAAAAATTGATAAAGAAACTGTTAATATAAAAATTTTAGATAACAATCTATTAATCCCATTAGTAGGTGAATTTAATAAAAATTTATTAGATTTAGAAAAAAACACTAATACTAGTATTTTTTTTAGAGGAAATTCTATTACAGCAAAAGGCAAAGAAGAGAATATAAAGTTAGTCTCAGAGGCTATTAAATTTCTTATTAACAAGCTTCTTTTAACAAACATAATAGAAAAAAATGATATAACTTTATCTGTGAAAAACAAAACAACAAAAGAAAATGTTTTAAACATTCAGTCTCTGCAAGAGCTAATAAAAACACCAAGAAAGTATGTTATTGCTAGATCTAAAAAACAATCGGACTATATAAAAGCTTTAAAAGAAAACGAAATTATTATGTCATTAGGTCCAGCTGGTACAGGAAAAAGTTTTTTAGCAGTATCAGTTGCTATTACAATGTTAATGGAAAAAAAAGTTGAGAGAGTTATTTTGTCTAGACCTGCAGTAGAAGCAGGAGAAAAACTGGGCTTTCTACCGGGAGATATGAAAGAAAAAGTTGACCCATACTTAAGACCACTATATGACGCGTTATATGAGCTTTTTGGATACGAAAAAATTCAGAGAAAAATAGAATCTGGAGAAATTGAAATTGCTCCGTTAGCTTTTATGAGAGGTCGAACACTTAAAAATTCTTATGCCATTTTAGATGAAGCTCAAAATGCAACATCAACTCAAATTAAAATGTTTTTAACTAGAATTGGTGAAAACTCCAAGTTAGTTGTTAATGGAGATCCGTCACAAATTGACCTTCCAAATAAATCAAATTCTGGTCTAATTAAGTCAAAAAATATATTAGAGAAAGTTAAAGAAATAAAAATCATTGAGTTTGATCATAAAGACGTTGTAAGACACCCTTTAGTCTCTAAGATCATTCAAGCTTATCAAAAAAACTTAGATGATAAAAGTTAATGTACTTTCAAGTCATACTGGCTGGAAAAAAGCTTTAAAAGATCCTACTAAATATTTAAAAAAAAAACTTAAAAAACTAAATAAAAATAATATTTTTTTTCAAAAGAAAAAAATAGAATTTTCTATTCTATTAGCGGGGAATAAAGAAATAAAAAATTTAAATAAAAAATTTAGAAACAAAAATAAATCAACAGATATTTTATCATTTCCATTTTATGAAAAAAAACTGTTATTAAAATTGATAAAAAAAAATACGCCAGTTTATTTGGGAGATATAATAATTAATTTTGATAAAAAAATTTATAAGAAACATGGTTCAATTTTTAATTTTGAATTTGACAAGCTTTGGATTCATGGTTTGTTACATTTACTAGGAAAAAGACACAGTAAAAAAAAAGAATTTTTATCTATGCAATCGTATGAAAGAAATTTTTTTAAATCAGTAAATTAAATGATAAACAAAATATTGAGCAATAGAATCTATATTGTATTTATAATTCCTTTTATATTAGGATTATTAACAGTTTTTAGTTTTCAGCCTTTTAATATTTCTTTCATAAACTTCATATTAGTACCTGTTCTTTTTTTAATACTTGTTTATGTAAACAAAAAATCTAAAAATATTTATAGGAAAAAACCATATTTATCTAATTTGTTTTTTGTTGGATATTTATTTGGGATAGGATATTTTGCCTCCGGTGTTTATTGGATATCATATTCATTGACATATGATGAAAATTTTAAATACTTAATCCCTTTTGCACTGATAGGAATCCCAATGTTTCTTGGTATATTTTTTGGTCTAGCAACTCTATCTATTGGCGCATTAATAAAAAATAACATTGTATCAATATTTATTTTTTGTAGTTCTTTTTCATTAGCAGATTTTTTTAGAAGCAAATTATTGAGCGGTTTCCCCTGGAATTTATGGGCATATAGTTGGTCGTGGTTGCCAGAGAGTCTTCAAGCACTTAAGATTGTTGGGCTATATGGTTTTAACTTAATAGTCTTAACTATATTTTGTTCACCTGTGTTGTTAATTAAGTATAAAAAAAAATATAATTTTATTTTTGTTTTTTTTTTAATTATTATATTTATCTCAAACTACTTGTATGGGTCAGCCATTATAAACAAGAATGATAGAAACATTAAAGCATTATATAAAGACAACAACAATCTAATAAATGTTAAAATAGTTTCACCTAATATTGATTTAAAATATAATTTATCATTTGATGAAGTAAAAGAATCTTTAAAAAAATTAATAAAATATAGCGATCCAGACAAAAATAAAAAAACCATTTTTATTTGGCCAGAAGGTGTTTTTACCGGTTATACATTTGAAGAGATTTCACAATTTAAAAATCTAATTAGGGAAAATTTTACTAATGATCACTCAATAATATTTGGTATCAACACATCAACAAGTAATGCAAAAAACTTTAATAGCTTAATAATGATTAATAATAATTTTGAAGTTTTGTACCAATATAATAAGAGGAAATTGGTACCATTTGGAGAATTTTTGCCAGTGGAAAAGTTTTTTAATAAATTTGGTTTAAAAAAAATTACGCAAGGGTTTACGTCTTTTGCTAAAGGAAAAAAACAAGACAATCTTATTTTTGATAATTATAATATTTTGCCTTTGATTTGTTATGAGATTATTTTTCCGGAACTCATTGAAAATGCAAGTAATGAAACTAATTTGATTATAAATATATCTGAAGATGCTTGGTTTGGTGGTTCAATTGGGCCTTTTCAACATTTTTCAAAATCTATATTTAGAGCAATAGAAAGCGACACATTCCTAATTAGGTCTGCAAACCAGGGCATCAGTGCATTTGTTAATAACAAAGGCGTGGTAATTAAGAGTTTAGAGGCCCATGAAAGAGGTCACATTGAATTAAATGTGCCATTAATAAAGAAAAATACCAGGCAGAAAAAAGATTTGATATTTTTATTACTTTTATTTACATATACATTCATCTTTTTTACATTAAGAAATAAATTATAATGATTGATAATAAATACTTGTTTACTAGTGAATCTGTTTCAGAAGGACATCCTGATAAAGTGTGTGATAGAATTTCTGATATGGTTGTAGACACTTATCTTTCTTCAGAACCATATTCAAGAGTGGCATGTGAAACACTTACAACAACTGATAGAGTTGTTCTTGCGGGGGAAACGCGAGGACCAGAAATTAGTAAGGATGAACTTATTGAAAAAGTTAGAGGATGCATAAAAGATATTGGATATGAACAAGAAGGATTTAGCTGGAAGACCGCAAATATAGAAAGTCATTTGCACGCACAATCCTCAGATATTGCTATGGGTGTAGATTCCAAAGGCAATAAAGATGAAGGTGCAGGAGACCAAGGGATAATGTTTGGTTATGCTTGTAGCGAGACAAAGAACTTGATGCCCGCTCCTATACATTTTTCACATACCATCTTAAGGCTGATGGCAGAAGATAGAAAAAAAGGTTTGATAAAAGGTATTGAACCAGATTCTAAAAGTCAGGTTTCAATGTTGTACGAAGATAATAAGCCTCAAAAAGTAACCTCAGTTGTAATTTCTACCCAACACTCAAAAGATATAAATCAAAAAAAAGTAAAAGAGATTATTTTACCCTATATTAAAAAGTCTATTCCTGATAAATTTATAAAAGAACTTGATGAAAAAGATATTTATATAAACCCAACCGGCCAATTTATTATTGGAGGCCCCAATGGTGATACAGGATTAACAGGTAGAAAAATTATTGTAGACACTTATGGCGGTGCAGCACCTCATGGCGGAGGAGCTTTTTCAGGAAAAGATCCAACTAAAGTAGATAGGTCAGCTGCTTATGTTGCGAGATATGTAGCTAAAAATATAGTTGCCGCTGGAGTTTCAGACAAATGTTTGATTCAACTTGCTTATGCTATTGGAGTATCAAAACCTCTTTCTATTTATGTTAAATTGTCTGACAAAGATGCTGAAAAAATTGAAGAAGTAAAAAAAATAATAGATAAAAATTTTGATTTATCACCCAGAGGAATTAGAGAAATGTTAGGATTAAACAAAGCGATATATGAAGCAACTTCTGCATATGGTCATTTTGGCAGAGAACCATCAAGTAAAGGTCATTTTTCCTGGGAAAAGACAGATAAATCCAATATTTTTAAAATGTAAACTTGAAAAAGGTGAAAATATTCATTAAATAGAGTCAAATAAACAATTAGTTTGAAATGGGCCTTAGCCCATTTTTTTTTGGAAAATATAAAAAAAGGTTAATAATGTTAAATAGAGGTTTAGACAAACAAGAGTTATTAAGAATTGTTGAAGCAGTTGCCAATGAAAAATCTATTGATAAAGAAATTGTTATTGAATCTATGGAAAGTGCAATTCAAAAAGCAGCTTTAACTAAATTTGGTAGCGAAAATAATATAGAAGCCACTATTGACAGAGAAAGCGGTGAAATAAAAATTAATAAGGTATTAGAAATAGTAGAAAATATTGAAGACAACAGTAAAGAAATTTCTTTAGAGAATGCAAAAAAAATCAACAAAAACAATCCAGATTTAAAAGTAGGAGACAAAATTTTTGAAGAACTTCCCCAAATTGATTTTGGTAGAATAGCTGCACAAAGTGCTAAACAAGTAATTAGTTTAAGAGTAAAAGAAGCAGAAAAAAACAGACAATATGAAGACTTTATTAATAAACAAGGTCAAATTTTAAGTGGAATAATCAAACGTTTAGAGTACGGAAATGTAATTATGGACTTAGGAAAAGCTGAGGGTGTAATAAAAAAAGATGAACTTATACCTAGAGAAATTCTTAAAACTGGTGATAGAGTAAAAGCTTATTGTTATGAAGTAAAAAAAGAATTAAAAGGGCATCAAATATTTTTATCAAGAGCGCACCCTCAGTTTTTAGCTAAACTTTTTTTTCAAGAAGTACCAGAAATATATGAAGGAATAATAGAAATTAAGTCAGTGGCAAGAGACCCGGGGAGTAGAGCAAAAATCTGCGTGGCCTCACAAGATAGTTCAATAGACCCTGTTGGCGCATGTGTTGGAATGAGAGGAAGTAGAGTTCAAACAATTGTGAATGAATTACATGGAGAAAAGATAGATATTATTAAGTGGACAGAAGATTTGCCTACCTTAATAGCAGAGTCACTTTCTCCAGCTGAAATACAAAAAGTTTTAATAGATCAAACCAATAAAAGAATAGACGTTATTTTAACAGAAGAAAATTTAAGTAAAGCAATAGGAAGAAGAGGACAAAATGTTAGATTGGCATCAAAATTAACCAACTTTGAGATAGATATATTAACTGACAAAGAAGACTCAGACCGAAGACAGACAGAATTTAAAGATAAAACAGAAACACTAATTAAAAATCTTGAAGTTGATGAAACACTCGCTCAACTCTTAATCTCAGAAGGTTTTCAAGGCATAGAAGAAATTTCTCAATCAGTTCCGGAAGATATAGCTAAAATAGAAGGTATTGACGAAGGGACTGCTGACGAACTAATTAAACGTTCAAAAGAAAACTTAATAAAAGTACAAGAAGAAGTTTCAAAGAAATTAAAAGAACTAGGAGTAGAAGATGCTCTAATTAATCTCAAAGGTATAACACAGGGAATGCTAGTTTTACTTGGACAGAGAAATATTAAAAAACTTAGTGAGTTTGCTGATTTGTCATCAGATGAATTAATAGGTGGATTTGATGAAATAAAAGGAAAAAAAATCAGAATAGATGGTTATCTTGAAGAATTTTCACTTTCAAGAGAGGAAGCCGATCAACTCATTATGTCAGCAAGGGAAATAGTATTTAATTAGAAATTATGGATGATAAAAAAGATAAAAAAAAAACTTTAACTATATCTACCAGTTTAACAAAAAAAATTGATATATCAAACATCAGTAAAGATGGAAAAAAATCTTTTTCTATAGAAAAAAAAGCACCTTATAAAGCCGCAAGAAATCAAAATAAAATTAGTCTAAACTCTGGCGTTCAAAAAAGATCAGATCCAAAAAAGAATTTAAACAGAAAATTTATTGAGCAGCAAGCAACAAAAGCATTTATTAAAAAACCTGAGGAAAAACCTACCAACAAGAAGAAACTAAGACTTAAAGGTCCAATAGATAAAAGAGATTTTAAACTTACAGTTTCTAGAGCTTTAAACGTTGAAGAGATAGAGATAAAGCAAAGAAGTTTAGCGTCAGTTAAAAGAGCTCGTTTAAAAGAAAAAAGAACCAATCCTGAAGGAGATGACAAAAGAGAATTTAAAAAGATAATAAGAGATGTAAAAATACCTGAACAAATTTCAATACAGGAGCTTTCTAATAGAATGGCAGCTCGGTCTAGCGAAGTTATTAAATTTCTATTAAACATGAAAGTTATAGCAACAATTAATCATATAATTGATAAAGATACCGCTGAGTACATAGTTAAAGAATTTGGCCATAACGCAGTAATTGAAGATGCTCCAAGTCTAGAAATTAATAAAAAAATAAAGTTAGAGGGTGACCATGTAGAAAAAAGACCACCTGTTGTAACAATTATGGGTCACGTAGATCATGGTAAAACTTCTTTATTAGATGCTCTTAGAGATGCAAACGTTGTTTCAGGGGAGTATGGGGGAATAACCCAACACATTGGAGCCTACCAAGTAAAAACTGAAAAAAATCAAATCATTACTTTTATTGATACTCCAGGACATGCAGCTTTTACTGAAATGAGAGCAAGAGGTTCTAAAATAACAGATATAGTTGTTTTAGTAGTAGCTGCAGATGATGGAATAAAGCCACAAACAATTGAAGCAATAAAACATTCCAAGGCAGCAAAAGTTCCAATCATAGTTGCAATTAATAAATGTGATCTACCAAATAAAAATATTAGCAAAATAAAAAATGAACTGATGCAATATGAATTAATTGCAGAAGACCTCAGTGGTGACACTTTGTTTGTCGAGGTATCCGCAACACAAAAACAAAACCTTGATAAACTTAAAGAAAGTATATTATTACAAGCAGAAATTTTAGACTTAAAAGCATCCACAAAAGGCCCTGCAACAGGAATTGTAATTGAATCAAAAATTGATAAAGGTAAAGGTCCTGTATCTACTATTTTAATTTCAAACGGAATACTTGAAAGAGGTAATTATTTTGTTTGTGGTAACACCTGGGGAAGAATTAGAGCCATGATTGACCATCAAGGAAAAATTATTGATAAAGCATTACCTTCAATGCCAGTAGAAATATTAGGTATGAACAATTCTGTTTTTGCTGGAGCAGAATTTTTAGTTACAGAAAACGAAGATAAGGCCAAAGAAATAGTAGAGTTCAGAAAAGATCATTCTGATAGCAGTAAAAATGCGATGAAAGTAAAAGACAAGACCACTTTATTTGAAAACAAAGATGACAAAGAAGAATTAAATATTATTATCAAATCAGATGTTCAAGGTTCAAGTGAAGCCTTAAAAATGGCAATAAATAAAATTGAACATGATGAAGTTAAGGCTAATATTATATTATCTGATATTGGAATGATAAACGAAACAGATGTTTCTTTGGCCAAAGCATCAAGTGCTTTATTAATTGGATTTAATATTAAACCTAATAGAGAAGCCAAAAAGTTAGCTGAAGATCAACACATAGATATAAAATATTTTAACATAATATACGAAGCACTTGAATTTATAGAAAAAGGACTCTCTGGACTTTTAGAACCAGACATAAAAGAGACAATAGAAGGCTCAGCTGAGATTCAAAAAATATTTAAAGTTTCAGGATCTGGTCAAATAGCAGGGTCAAAAATTATTGATGGAGAAATAAAAAATAAATCTAAAGCTAGATTGATACGTGACGGTGTCGTCGTCTACACTGGTGAAATTTCAAGTATATTTAGAGAGAAGAACCAAGTTAAATCTGTAACAACAGGATTGGAGTGCGGTATAAGTCTAAAAGATTTTATTGATTTTAAAGAAAAAGACATAATCGAGTCGTTTCTGGCAGAAAAAATTGAAAGAAAAATTTAATGAAAAAAGGAGTTCAACACCCAACATACAGTCAAAGACAATTAAGAGTTGGAGAGCTAGTAAAACAGAATTTAGGTGAAATTTTCATTAGAAATGAGGCTAAAATTCCCTCAATCAACACAAAGGTAATAACCGTTACAGAGGTAAGAATGACACCAGATTTAAAAACTGCAAGGGTATACGTAATTCCACTTGGAGGAATTGACATGAGCTTAACTGTAAGTGTCTTGACGGAGTACTCTCATCTTGTTAGAAAAGCACTATCAAAAAAACTTGATATTAAGTTTCTTCCTAAACTTGCATTTGTAGAAGATAATTCCTTTGAATATGCCGAGAAAATAGAAAGATTGATTAAAAAAAATAAGAATAATGAAACAGAAAAACAAAGAGACAATTAAATCATTAGCTATTCACGATAAAGATGTTGGTTCAGCAGAGGTCCAAATAGGTTTGCTAACTGATAAAATTACAAAATTAGCTGCACATTTTAAAAAAGCCAAGAAAGATAAACACTCAACAGTTGGGCTTACTAAGTCTGTTAATAGAAGAAAAAAACTTTTAGCATATTTAAAAAGAAAAAACCCAACCTCTTATACGAAAGTATTAAAACAATTAAATTTAAGGAAATAATGTTCAAAATTCATAAAGAAG
>TARA_B110000211_G_scaffold162808_1_pt1 | contig 23124 bp, 21 predicted proteins | sample TARA_B110000211 | Tara Oceans TARA_B110000211 (sample SAMEA4397516) | marine metagenome | biome: Polar Biome; feature: [DCM] deep chlorophyll maximum layer (ENVO:01000326); material: water (ENVO:00002006), including particulate matter (ENVO:01000060) such as... | depth 30 m
TTTAATAGTGCACTTATAAGCTTTACCGTTACCTGGATCGTAAATAGTGCCGCCCTTCCAGTTATGCTTGCCTTTCTTTTCACCAATGTAGGCCATATCATTAAGCATCACTAAACCAATAATCGGTTGGCTATGTTGTGTAGCGTCTGGATTATTACGGTCTACTTTTATTTGGCCATCTAATCCATCGGCATGACCTACGGCATAGGTTGGCTCTTTTAAAGAGACAAATTTACCGAAATACTGACCATCTTGTTGATAAATTTCAACCACTGCCTTGTCGTCTGGAGTAATCCACGAACCAACAATTTGATCGCCATTAGCCCATACAGAAGTGGTGCTTAGTAGCCAAACCAAAGCAACTAGTGCGGTAAGCAACACGGCTTTTATGATACGAAGGACTGGGTTAACAACCGGCGTTGCAATGGCGCGGGTTTGGGGAGGAAAGGAATTTTTCATAACAAATGATCTCTTATTGTTGTTAATTATGATTAACCGAACAGCTCGGCTAATTTTGCACCAGGGTCACTGGTGCGCATAAAGGATTCTCCTACCAAAAAAGCATTCACATTTTGGTCTTGCATCAACACTACATCAGCAGGAGTATGAATACCACTTTCGGTAATCACCATTCGATCTTCTGGCATCATGGCCAATAAATCAAAGGTTGTCTGCAGAGTCAGCTCGAAAGTGTGTAAATTTCGATTATTAATACCCACCAAAGGAGTGCTTAACTGTAAGGCACGGGCCAACTCATGTGCATCGTGCGACTCTACCAATACATCCATACCTAAGTCTTCAGCTAACTGAGCCAACTGCTGCATTTGTTGATCTTCCAAGCAGGCCACAATCAGCAAAATACAATCGGCACCAATGGCTCTAGATTCATACACTTGATATGGGTCTACAATAAAATCTTTACGAATAACAGGCAGCTCACAAGCTGCACGCGCTTGCTGTAAATAGTCTTCGTGGCCTTGAAAGAAATCGGCGTCTGTTAATACCGACATACACGCTGCGCCACCGGCTTGGTAGCTGGCTGCTATTGCTGCCGGATTAAAACTTTCACGAATAACGCCCTTACTAGGAGAGGCTTTTTTAGCTTCGGCAATCACCGCCGGCAAGCCTAGGTCTAACTTGGCTTGCATAGCTTTGGCAAAACCACGTGGGGCCATAGGCCCACTGCGGTTGGCTTCTATCCTTAATTTTAAGTCATCAATAGTGGTCTGTTGCTGACGCTCGGCTATCTCTTCAAGCTTGCGGGCTACGATGCGTTTAAGGACCGTTGGGGTGTTCATTATGCATTTAACCCTTGTGTATATTGGATAAGGTCATCAAGCTTTTGTCGGGCTCCGCCACTGCTGATAGCACTTCTAGCCTGCTCTATACCTGCTGCCAAGTCTACCGCTAAATCTGCACTATAAATAGCCGCACCCGCATTAAGAAGCAACATATCCAAGGGTGCACCTGATTCGCCAGCAAAGGCTTGCTTAATCAATTTTAGGCTGCCTATGGCATCGTCTACTACTAAGGCGTCTAAGTTTGCATGAGATACGTTGTAATCAGCAGGATCAATGGTGTATTCAGTAATTTCGCCGTGCTTAAGCTCCACCACATGAGTAGGCGCGGCAATACTAATTTCATCTAAGCCGTCTTCAGAGTGAACCACCATAACGTGCTTACTGCCTAACCGCTGTAACACTTGCGCCATAGGCAGTTGCCATTGGGGGCTAAAGACACCTAGCACCTGATGTGGCGCGCCAGCTGGGTTGGTGAGTGGGCCTAAAATATTAAATAGAGTGCGTATAGCCATTTCACGACGCGGGCCAATGGCATGTTTCATTGCGCTATGGTGGGCAGGAGCAAACATAAAGCCCACACCTAACCTTGCAATGCACTGTTCTACCTGAAAGGGCTTGAGCATAATATCTACACCAGCGGCTTCCAGTAGATCGGAACTGCCACTTTTAGAAGAAATGGATCGGTTACCGTGTTTGGCTACTTGGGCACCAGCTGCTGATGCAATAAAAGCACAGCCTGTAGATACGTTGAATATGCCCGAACTGTCACCACCAGTGCCACAGGTGTCGATGACATGATCACCTGTTACTACCACCCCAGAGGCTAAGGCGCGCATGGCAATCACCGCACCGGTAATTTCGTCTACAGTTTCACCTTTCATGCGCAAACCAACCAAAAACCCGCCCACTTGAGCCTGTGTTGCTTCGCCAGTCATAATAAGGTTCATTACGGCCTGCATTTGGGCTTGGCTTAAGTCTTGTCGGTCGGTAACGGCTGCGATCGCCTGCTGCATATTCATGGAGAACCCTTATTCAACTAAGCAAATTTTGAAGATGCTCTACTCTAGCAAATAACGCCGTCAATAATTAGGCTTTATAGCCAGCATTTAGCAAATAATTAGGGCTTTTTTGCGTTAGAGATTAGCGTTTGAGGAAATTGGCCAAAAGTGCATGGCCTTGATGGGTTAATACAGATTCTGGATGGAACTGAACGCCTTCTACATCGAGGGTTTTATGGCGAATTCCCATAATCACCTGTTTTTCACCTGCAGCATTTAAACTCCATGCTGTGGCTTCTAAACATTCGGGTAAAGAAGCCGCATCTACCACTAAGGAATGGTATCGAGTGGCTTCTACAGGCTGATCTAAGCCAGCAAACACACCGCCTTGACTGTGGGACACCATAGAGGTTTTTCCATGCATCACTTTTTCTGCACGAACCACCTTCCCGCCAAATACCTGACCAATACTCTGGTGGCCTAAACACACACCTAATACCGGAATTTTACCGGCAAAGTGAGCTATAGCAGCCATAGATATGCCCGCTTCGTTAGGCGTACGAGGCCCTGGAGAAATCACTAAATGGCTAGGTGCTAATTGTTCAATTTCTGCCAGACTGATTTCATCATTACGGTAAACCATAACTTCGGCACCCAGTTCGCGAAAATAGCGCACTAGGTTATAGGTGAACGAATCGTAGTTATCGAGCATTAACAGCACAGAAAAGCTCCATTGGGAGATATATAACAAACGGTTTAACCGGTTGAACTGACCAGTATTATACTCGCTGGCAACCAGCAAACCTACCCATGCTTTACCCTAAGCTACACGAAATTTTCTTAAGCCTATCATCATTAAGCCAGTAGCCAATAGTAGATACACCACCATAGTTAATACCGCTTGCTGAAAACTATAACCTTGATCAACCAAATACCCCAGCCACACAGGGCCTAGGGCTGAGGCGAATACCACAAAGGTCCAATACAAACTCTTAATAGATCCTAAGTAACGTACCCCATAGCATTCTGGCCAAAGTGCAGCTTGGGCTGTTTGCGCTAATCCTGAACCTATTCCTAGGAACACCATATAAGGCCAAATAACCCAATAACTATCCACTAGGTTAATCATTAGCAGAGCTGCGACTAAGGGCAACAGAGTAAATGGCATGAGTGAGAGTGCACTAAAGCGATCAATAAGTTGGCCGGCAATAACGGCCATAACCGTGGCTACGAATGAATAGAGTAAGTAGTTACCAGTGATAAAGGTATGAGACCAGCCCTTTTCATCGGCCAGATTAAGGTGATGAAAAAATAGTGCTGTACTCACCAAAGAAGTGGCTGATACGCCTGGTAAAATTAAATAAAAGCGATAGTCTTTGAGTACATCTCGGCGGCGCCATGACATTGCACTGGTTGCATCTTCAATAACTGAAGAAACCTCTTTGTTAGCAACTGAGGAAGCTTCACGGGCTGTGAGCTTTTGTTCGTAGTCTTGGTGACGGGAATTGTGGCCCCGGAGCAACCACGTAGTAGCCGGTAGTATCAGCAACAGCACAATGACAGCAACGCCCGTATAGCTCCAACGCCAGCCCACGGCAGCGATAGCCATAACGGCTATCAGCGGTAATATGGCCTCCCCCGCAGCAAAACCCATCGCCACCATCGCTGTGGCTTTACCCCGTTGTTGGTCGAAATAACGGCCCATAGAAGTATAGGCCACATGACTCATTAACCCTTGGCCAGATTGACGTAATAAAAACACCGCTACCACTAGCCAACCAATGCTATGCACTTGGGTAATAAACCAACACGCAAATGCTAAAAATAAAACCACAAAAAACGTGTACCGCTGTAATGGCACTTGATCAATTAACTTACCTGTAACGGGCAGTAACAAAGCACTCAATAAGGTACCCGCCATATAAATACCACCCCATTGGGTGTGGCTCATGGCAAAATCTTGTTGAATGGCGTGGCCAAAAATGCCTATGAAATAAGTCTGCCCAAAAGAAGATGCAAAAGCTGTTATCAAACCAAACAATATAAAGCGCGTATGGTTTTTCAATAATAATCCGTATGCGCCTAATATCATGCTTAAAAATCTCTAGCGGGCCAACTTACATGGGTAAACTAAATAGTATTATTCCCCTGCGGCAATCAGGCTGGCATTGCCTCCTGCAGCAGTCGTGTCGATACACAAATGGCGTTCCATAGTGTATCGCTGTGGGTCTGCACTTTCACTAATCAAGGGCAGCAATGGACCCGCTTTATTAGCTAGCGCCTGCCTTAGTTGTTGCTGATAAGGCACATCAGCATTTGCAGCTACAGCATCATAGCCCGACAATACGGTGATGTCTGTAGCTGCAAGCTGCCCTTTAAGTACAATTAAGGGCAAATCACTCTTTGGTAAGTTAAGGTCATTGGCAATCAACACCACACCATTACCTTGAGCCAAAGCTGTTTGCGCTTGTAGCAAAGCAGCATGTCGGCCTGGCCCAAGACACAACGCCACACCACGGGCAACGGTGCTAAGCTGATTTAACTCGCCAGTTGGCCCAGGCAACAGTACCGCATCGCGACACAAATCTTGTAACCGGCTGGCTTGAGAACCAAACACCTGAGTTAATTGAGACAAACGATCACTCGTTTGCTGCCACTGATTTAGCGCTTTGGCAGATAGAGAATCTATGGCTTGCTGCACCTTGTCTAGGCTTACTACCCTGCCTGCTGGGCTCGATGACTGCACCGCTAGTGGTTGACGCAAACGCTGCACATACTGTGGGCCACCAGCCTTAGGGCCAGTACCCGATAAGCCTTCGCCACCAAACGGCTGGCTACCCACAACAGCACCAATTTGGTTACGGTTTACGTAGGTATTACCCGCGTGCACGCCTTTAACCAATTGTTCAACACGCGCATCTACACGGGTGTGCACACCAAAGGTTAAGCCATACCCTTGTGCATTAATGGTATCAATTAACTTACCTAGGTCTTTTGCTGCAAAAGTGGCCACGTGTAACACGGGGCCGAAAATCTCTTCGCCAAGGTCTTCAATACCATTCAGTTTAATCACCGTAGGGCCCACAAACAAACCTGCTGTTGGTGCTGCAAGGTGCTTAAGTACATTGCCTTTGACCGCATGCTCAGCAATGTGCTTTTCGATTTTAGCTTTGGCGATTGCATCAATCACTGGGCCTACATCGGTGTTTAAATGCCACGGGTTGCCTAGTGTGAGTTCATCCATCGCGCCGTACAGCATGTTCAGTACCTTGTCGGCAATATCTTCTTGAACATATAATATACGCAAGGCTGAACAACGCTGGCCAGCACTCTGGAAAGCCGAGGCCAATACGTCGCGTACTACTTGCTCAGGAAGCGCCGTAGAATCTACGATCATGGCGTTAATGCCACCCGTTTCGGCAATCATAACGGCATCTGCAGACAAGTTAGTAGCCATCACACGATTGATGTGTTGTGCCGTGGAGGTAGAACCCGTAAAACACACACCACTCACCCGTACGTCACTGGTAATAGGCACGCCAACTTCCTGAGGACCACCGGGTACAAACTGAACGGCTGCTAAAGGAATGCCCGCTTCGTGCATTAGCTGTACTGCTCTGTAGGCCACTAAATTAGTTTGGCCTGCAGGTTTAGCGAGTACAGCATTACCCGCTGCTAAGGCGGCAAATATTTGGCCACTAAAAATAGCCAAGGGAAAGTTCCACGGTGAAATACAGCTCACTACACCACGGCCTTGGTTATAAGGCACCGCTGCCATTTCTTGTGCGTAAAAGCGGGCGAAATCCACCGCTTCACGTAGCTCACCTACGGCATCTAACCAAGTTTTTCCGGCTTCCCTAGCTAAGATTGCAAACAGTTCGGTTGCATTAGCTTCATACAAATCTGCTACCTTCTCAAAACAAGCCACTCGCTGTGCAATAGGCATTGCAAGCCACTGAGTCTGCCCCTGGGGCGCGGCTACAATTGCAGCTTCAAGCTGTTCTTTAGAGGTCATACAAACTTGACCCACCTGCTCATCATCTGTGGCTGGGTTGATCACCCATTGAGGCGCATCTGCTACACCTGAGCCGTTAGCCACAATAGGCATAGCCTGCCAGCATTCTTGAGCTAAGTGAGTTCGCTCTATTTCCATAGCTTCAACTGTAGGTGCATCAGTAATATCCCAGCCCTTGGCGTTCTTTCTATAGCTGCCACCTTCGTTAGCAAATAAGTCCTTAGGCTGCGCAATGGCGTGGCTGCCAAAACTTAAGCCCTGATTTAAGCGATCTAAAACCACATTAACAGGATCTTGAGCAATGGTTTCTGGCGCAATTTCTGGGTTTACTAGTTGATGAACAAAGGAGGAGTTAGCGCCATTTTCTAACAATCGCCTAACAAGGTAGGCCAATAAATCTTGGTGTGCACCTACGGGTGCATATACGCGACAACGCACACCACCTTGGGCCATCACACTAGCGTGTAAAGACTCACCCATGCCGTGTAAACGCTGAAATTCATAAACATGATTAGAACCTGCTAACTGTAAAATGGCCGCTACAGAGTGGGCATTATGGGTAGCAAACTGAGCATAAATACGATCATTCATAGTTAAGATTTGTTTTGCACAAGCTAAATAAGACAAATCCGTATTCGCTTTACGGGTAAATACAGGAAACCCCGCTAAACCCATCACTTGGGCGCGTTTTATTTCCGCATCCCAGTATGCGCCCTTAACCAAGCGCACCATGATCTTGCGATCTAAGCCGGTGGCTAACTCATAGAGCCAATCCAACACCCAGGGAGCACGTTTACTAAAGGCCTGCACCACAATACCAAACCCATTCCAGCCGGCTAGTTCTGGCGATGCCAACACGGCAGCAATCACATCAAGGGAGATATCTAAACGGTCGGCTTCCTCGGCATCTATATTGAAACCCATGTTGGATTCTTTGGCTTGCAAGGCCAAGGCCAATACCTGCGGCACTAATTCTGTTAATACACGGTCGCGCTGAACCCATTCATAACGCGGGTGCAGGGCCGATAACTTTACAGAGATACCAGGGTTGTTACGACCATCGTCATCTTTGCCGTCATCAGTACATTGAGGAGCAAGGTCTGCAATGGCTTTACTATAAGCATCAAAATAACGTGTTGCATCCTCCGCAGTGCATGCCGCTTCACCTAGCATGTCGTAGGAGTGGGTATAGCCCTGTGTGGTTAGTTTTTTGGCACGGTGCGTTGCTTCTTTCATGGTGCGGCCTAGTACAAACTGAGACCCGAGTTCTTTCATTGCTTGAGCCACTGCTTTACGTACCACTGGCTCGCCTACACGCTTCACCAGGCCGCGCATGGTAGAGCCTACTTTATCAGCATCGACTGGCGCCAATAACTTACCAGTAACTAGTAAGGCCCATGTAGACGAATTAATAAGCGATGAATTAGAGTGACCAAGATGACTAGACCAGTCCCCTGCTTGCACCTTATCTTCAATCAAAGCATCTATGGTGGCTTTGTCTGGTACTCGCAATAGGGCTTCAGCCATGCACATGAGCGCCACGCCTTCCTTTGTACTTAAGCCATATTCTCCAAGGAATTTTTCCATCATGGTTGGACTAGAGTGGTTACGGACATGACGTACCAAATCTGCAGCCTGTGCAGACATTTTTTCACGTGTTTCTGCTGCTAAATCCAAACTCTTCAACAAGGCTTCAATACACACCTGCTCATCAGCCAAATAAGCACTACGCATACCTAAACGAATGTTTTTAAGCTGCGCTTTATTAGGCAGTGAGGAAGTGATATTAGCCATGGTTTATCCAAAGAATGATGTATTTAAAGTGGCATTTTAGGCTCATATTAAAGTATAAATTTCCTACATATTCACTATAGAGGACAATGAATAACTATAATTATTCATAAAAATAGGTAAATAAATACCAAAATATAATATTAATAGGTATATTCACTAAATAAAAACTAACCTTTAGCATCACTATGGTAAACGGGAAACTCATGAATAAGCTAGATCGCCACGACCTAGCCATCGTTGCAGCACTGCAGAAAGATGGCCGCATGACTATTACTGCCCTGGCCGAACAGGTAGGGTTATCCAGTACGCCTTGTCAAATTCGCCTCAAACGCTTGCAAAATCAGGGCTTTATCACAGGCTATGTGGCCTTAGTTAACAAAACCAAACTAGGGCTGGATCATGTAGCCTTTGTACAAGTCACTTTAGCCTCTACCAGCAGTAAAGCGTTGGCAGCATTTAACGCTGCCGTGATCACCATTGCAGAAATAGAACAGTGCCACATGACCGCAGCCAGCTTTGATTATTTGTTAAAGGTGAGGACCAAAGACATGGCCAGTTATCGCGCCGTGTTGGGAGAAAAAATATCTAGCCTGCCCCATGTAGTGCAAACCAGTACCTTCGTTGTGATGGAAAGTGTAAAAGACGTTTAGGTGCTTATTTGACCTTATTTGACCTGAGCTGAGCTTAGCTTTTCATCCAGCTAAGGCCTTCAGCCGTAGTGGTTTTGGGCCGATACTCACAGCCCACATAACCCGTGTATGCAGAAGCATCTATGGTTGAAAATACTGGGCCGTAATCTAATACCCCTGTATTAGGTTCATTACGCTCTGGCACACCCGCTATTTGTACATGGAATATGTGCGGCAATAACTCTTTAAACTGTTCCAAAGCGTTACCTTCATGCTTTTGACAATGGAAAAAATCAAACTGTAGTCCTACATTGTCGGCATTAATAATTTTAAGTAAACCCAAAGCTTGGGCCTGGTTGGACAACATATAGTGAGGCATGTCCACAGGATTAATGGCCTCTATAGTAAGGCGGACACCCAGCTTTGAAGCTTCCGCTGCAGCCCACCGCAGGTTATCTATATACACAGCTTCTGCTGCTTCAAGACTCACCCCATGGGGAATCAAACCCGCCATTACATGCACTAGGGACTTGCCCATTGCCATGGCATAGTTTATTGCTTGCTTAACAGAGTATTGAAACTCTTCCTGTCGATTGGCATCACATGCCATACCGCGATCACCAGCATCCCAGTCACCAGCACTAGTGTTAATCAATACCTGGGGGATGCCACTTTTGTGTATCGCACCAGCTACCTCATCAATACTAAACTCATAGGGAAAGAGGCACTCTATTGCTACAAAACCGTTAACCGCCGCAGCTTGATATCGCTGCAAAAACGGCAATTCATTAAATAACATAGAAATGTTGGCACAGAGCTTAGGCATAAGGCAGGATAACAGGGATAATAGAATTAATACGTAGAACTTCAGTTAACATATTCAGGCAGCTTATCATGAACACACCTCCATCTGTAGGCTTCATTGGCCTTGGTTTAATGGGCCAATCTATGGCTACACAATTGATCAATGCAGGTTTTTCCCTTTGTGTTCATACCCGCACCGCAAACAAAGCAGAGCCATTAATAGCCCTAGGTGCAACCTATGCACAAACCCCTGCTCTGCTAGCAAGCAAGGTAAAGAACGGCATCATCGTACTGTGTGTCACCGACTCAGTCTCACTAGAAGCAGTGATGGTGGGTGCTGAAGGGCTACTATGCTGTATTGAGCGTGATTGTTTAATCATTGATATGGGTACTAGTCGTTTTGACCTCACCCAAAAGCTAGCTAAACAAACCCTAGAAAACAACGCTCACTACATAGACGCCCCAGTGTCTGGTGGCCAAGTGGGGGCAGAAAAAGGCACCTTATCCATCATGGTTGGAGGCAATTCTACTCAGCTTGAACGGGCCCAACCGTTATTTGACGCTATGGGCCAAAAGACCACTCATGTAGGAGGCGTTGGTTGCGGCCAGTTAGCTAAAACAGCGAATCAAATGATTGTGGGGGCCACTCTAAATATCGTTGCAGAGGCTTTATTTTTAGCTCAAAAAAATGGCGCCGACCCAGCCAAAGTAAGGCAAGCACTTGGTGGAGGTTTTGCAGATAGTAAGATTTTACAAATTCACGGCCAGCGTATGGTAGAAGAAAACTATACCCCGGGAGCTCGCGCCACAACTCAGCTTAAAGACTTACAGCAAGCCCAAGACCTCGCTGGGCAAAACCACCTTCAACTTCCTCTTAACCAAACTTGCCTAAACCAGTGGCAAGCCATGGTAGATGCAGGCCTTGGAGATTTAGACCAAGCTGGCATTTTGGCTTGGGTAGAGCAGAATAATTAGTGTGGTGTGGTGGGGTTTAAATTGGTTCATTAGCCTTAAGTTATACCTAGTGTATTTTTACGCTTTTACACTCTTTGTCATCATGATTTCCGATAAGGACTCACCTTCTATTCGATAATAGTCAGAGATTTCACCAATAGATTTAAAACCACACTTTAAATAGAGATTTTTAGCAAGAACATTGACCGAAAGTACATTAAGGTCAAGCCAATCAATATCGTGCCCAATTTCCTTGGCAATAAATTTAAGGTCTGCATGGTAAATCCCCGGTGAATGTTCAGCATTAATGCCAAATTTTTCACTCTTTAATCTTACCTTTTCAGGATTGGCCAGCCCTTCAAGTTTTTTTACAACATCATCAATATTCATTTTTCATTCGAGCCCTTTTAAGGGATTCTATATCTATTCGAGAAGGTCGAATGTGAGCAAGAGCGCACTAGCTAACCGTTTTCTGGTGGCCACTCTTCATATTGCACTACGCTTTCAGGCATAACTTCCCAGCTTGCCTTTGACCCAACAAAAATGTGCTGAGCAATTTCAATATCAGGCTCACCGTTAACACACCCTAAGGTCACTTGAATGACTTCATCTTGATATATAGTGCACAAAGTAGATCCACAAACTTCACAAAACTGTAATCCATAACGATGCACACCTACATATGAAGTTAATAATTCCTCACCCGAAAGCCATTTGAATTCGCTAGACTCCACCGATGCAGCCGCCGACGCTTGAGCATTAAATGCCTTTCTACAGCGAGAGCAATGACAGGATTTTGCATCGCGCAGCTTTCCATCAATTTGATATTTTACTGATCCACAAAAACACTCACCAGTAATCGGCATTAACTTCTCCATACTGCTTAACTCTTCAATTAGTGTAATGGTTCGCTAAATGGTTAAAGAACCATCGGCAAAGGCTGTAAGTCGCCTTTTAGATACAGCGGGTGAGCGGGCTCACCAGACTTATTCATTTTAATGTAGTGTAACTTTGAAAGAATCTTCCTCACTGCATGAGAACGATTAAGATAACACCCATCGTTACCCCACGCAGCAATAACAATGCCAGATTCTTTTGAAAGCTTAAGAAGCCACGCATCATTATCAAAGCCAACAGGATCACAAGATGCCTTCATATCAGCTGGAGCTGTTGCTCGGTATGCAAACAAGTTGGCCATGCAAACACTGCCATAGCCCCATGATTTTGCAAAGTTGACACACCGGATGATTGTAGGATCATCTTTGGTCTCGTCGGCTGTAGACGGATTTAGACCAATGATCATTGCCTGCGGTTTTGTCTCATCCCAAGTTCGCCAAAGCGCATATCGATACTTTCTGCATGCTGATAACTGCGCGTCTTTTTTCAAATCACACTCCTTTTTTAACTGAACATTATCAGAAGGCTTGCTTCAGCCACTCTACTATTAATTCGGCAGTTTTATCGCTAGAAACTAAATCTAGGTGCTTAGTATCTTCCAATATATGAAGTTCTGCGTGAGGAGCATTATTTTCCATTACGAGCTTATAGGCTTGAGGGTAAAATGCTTCGTCATCTTCGCCAACAAGTAGCAGTATCGATTTTTTATACTTTAACAAATCTGCTTCATATTCTTGAGGCGAAAAAGACTCATTTAATCTATAGCTATAGCTGTCCACTTGTAGATCATCAGTCACTCCAAGCGGGCGATTAAAAAATAAAACAGATTTATCATTTAGATACATGATGCCTACGTCGTTGAGCATAGCTAACCCAGCATAACGAAACATTGCTACTTGAACCCAGCCACCTGAGTTGGGGCCTGATGACCTAGATATGGAGCCAACAGGATGGCCCCATTAAACTGAGTTAGGTTATTTCCGCCATACTTGACTGCAAGTCCGCCACCAGATGAATGACCGCCAATAACAAACCTATGGCTTGGGCTAGATGATCTCATATGGATCAATAGGTCTTCTAAGTCATGGTCTAGCTGACCAAGGTAGTCGACATCTCCCGGGAACTCCCCCTGGGAACCACCGTGCCCTCGAAGGTCAGGTATGACGACAGTTACGTTAGACTTATAGTTTAACTTATTGGCTAACGGAATTAAGTACCTTCCTTCAGAACCAGACCCATGCAATAGAACAATAGTTATATCGGAACCCCCTTCGATAGTCCTATAAAATAATTTTCTATCGTTTCGAGTTATGTAGCTACGCTCCTCAGCAATTTCAGTTGAGAAACCATCTTTATCTAAAACGTCAAATCTAGCCCTGGTCCTGGATTATTTCGCTCGACGGGGATATATACAAGAGTCAGCGCTATTGCTAAATAGATTAGAGGTGTCGTGATTATAGGGATAACTATTTTACGCACTGTGAATTCCTTTTCATATAGCGCCAACATACAACATCAGCGCCTCAGTCTAGCGCTACGCCCTTATCAATTTTTAATACAGAATTTGCTGCTTATATAGAGCCCTTAAATTAAGTGCCTAGCAAAAAGTTCTCCATCAGTTCCTTACCGCCTTCCGTAGCAAAGGACTCTGGGTGGAATTGAATACCTTGGATAGGATATTCTTTATGTTTTACACCCATGATTTCATAACTGTCTGAACCAAAATCGCCAACTACTGCAGTGAGTTGTAAACAGTCTGGCATGGATTCTTCTTCTGCCATTAATGAGTGATAACGCATCACCTCTAACTGGTCTGGAATGTCTTCAAAGATACCACTGCCATCGTGGCTGATGGGGCTGATTTTACCGTGCATCGGTAAATGGGCCTTTACCACTTTGCCACCAAAACAATGCACGATACCTTGCATACCTAGGCATACACCAAGCAGTGGGATTTTTGGTCCCAGCTCTGTAATCACTTTTGCACACACACCAAAGTAGCTTTCATCATCTGGCGAACCTGGGCCCGGCGAAATAATGATCCTATCCGTTTGAGCGGCTTCGATATCTGCTACGGTTACTTGGTCATTGCGGGCAACGATGACTTCAAAATCACCTATCTCACCATTCAATTTGGCCGTTGATAGTACTTCACCTATGTATTGGTATAGGTTATAGGTGAATGAATCGTAGTTATCTACCAGATAAACGGTGAACTTCCCTTGATCTGTGCTCTTGCTTTGATTCATACCTTAACCTCCATAAACTGCTCTAACACCTTAAGTGTACCGGCAAACTTACGCTGTATTTCTTTGTATTCATCCTCTGGATTTGAATCAAAAACGTTACCACCACAGGTTTGCACATACGCTTTTGAGCCATTGGCAAATACTGTGCGGATAGGAATAGCAAAGGTGCAGTCGCCATTAAAACCAAAATGGCCTACTGCCCCACCATAAGGACCGCGACCATCCAATTCTAAATCATCAATAATCTTCATGGCTTCAATTTTAGGTGCGCCAGTTAATGTACCTGCTGGGAAGTTACTGGCTAAAGCAGAAAACATGTCTTCATTTTCAGCCATGATGCCTACAATTTCACTGGAGATATGCTGCACGTGACTAAAACGTTTAATGTCCATCAAACTACGCACTTTAACGGTGCCGAAGCGCGCCACCCGGCCAATATCATTACGATGGAGATCAACAATCATATTGTGTTCGGCAATTTCTTTTGGGTCGTTCAATAACGCACGTGCCAAGGCAGTGTCTTCTTCTGGGGTAGCGCCACGTTTGGTGGTGCCTGCTAATGGGTAGGTTTCCATTTCACCTTGGCGCAGCCGGAATAATAACTCTGGGCTTGCACCAATGATTTTTTGTTCACCAAATTTAATATAATACATTTGTGGGGAAGGGTTAATAACACGCAGCCGCTCGTATAAATTAATACTTTCACCCAGCATGTCAAAGCGGTATTTAAACCCTACTTCACATTGGAATATTTTACCTTCTACTATGTCGCCTTTAACTTTTTTGACCGCGGCGGCATGTTGTTCCCGGCTCATGTCTTCACCCTGAGGCACTACCTCTAGGCCACCTATAATAGGTGCTGGCGCATCAATAAGCTCCTCAATTAAAGCGATACGATTGTCTTCGTAATGGAAGTAGATTAGCTCTCCAGTCATCTTGTCGTATATCAGGCCATCTTTGTACAAACCAAACTTAAACGCATCGAAAGAGTCGCTGGCGGTTAGGCTTAGGCTTGGCTCAAAGTAGTTCATGGCGTCGTAGCCAATATAGCCGGTTAAACCACCAGCGTAACGACGGCTAATGATGTTTTGCGGCACAATATCACGCAAAAGGTAGTAAGGATTATCGCTGGCATAAGATTGAACGTGGCCTTCACGATCACTAATGTGAAGTTGTTTACCATTGGCCCAAAAGATCTGTTCTGGGTCAAAGCCAATCAGCGAATATCGCGAGATATGGCTATCCTCTCCTAAAGATTCGAGCATGTAGCAGGTATCAAAACGTTGCTCAATTTTTTTAAACAATTCAAAAAAATCACAGCTCGAGGTCACTGTTGCATAACTTGGCTTGCGCGCCATTTTTATTTTATTTGGACGTGTCACTTTTATAACTTCCAGCTTGAAGGGCTCTAGAACCTCGGGTAACAGTGGCTATACCCACACCGAGTTGTTGTGCTACCTGGCGTTGCGATACGCCCTGAGATAGTAGCTCGAATATTTGCAATCGATTGATCAGTTCTTGTTGTTCGTATGGCGTCAATAATCCCTCAAGTGCCGCTAACATGTGTTCTGCGGTTGTTTGAGTCATGAGGTATTCAATGACGGGACTAAGGGGTTTGGTATCAGGCATAACGAATAAGTGTAGGCAACTCAGACTGTATCAATGTACTAGTACGCTAGCATAGAATTGAGAGATTGCCAAGGTGTTCTTGAAGACAATGCTAATTTAAAGGCAGTCGACAACCCAGTCTGGCTCACACTCAGACACATCACGGCCATGATTATAGCCTCCCCTCACACCTAAACATGGCATGCCACAAGCCTTAGCCGCATTAATATCATTACTGGAATCACCTACCATTAGACACTCTTCCAGACTAAGGCCCATTTGCTGGGCAGCGTTTAACAAAGGCATTGGGTGGGGCTTTTTCTCAGCAAAGCTATCACCCGAATACACTAAGTCAAAATAATGCAATATGCTAAACTGAGACAACAAAGGCTCGGTAAACCGGCTGGGTTTATTAGTAATCACGCCTTGCTTCACACCTTTTTGATGCAACTCACTCAATAAAGCCTCAACGCCGCTATAAAGCCTGCTTTGACGACTGCCTAAGTGCTGATAGGCGTCCATAAACAACGCTAATCCGTGGTCAAACCTAGGGTCTACTGCAGATGGTTGGAATTGGTTAGCCAGAATCCGCTGTATCAATACGGCCGCACCATTGCCTATCCACTGCTCAACTTGAGGTAAACTGGGTGGCGTAATTTTAAGTGAATTAGCCATGGACAGGCTTGCTGAGTATAGGTCTGGCAAGCTATCTAACAGCGTGCCATCCAAATCAAACAGCACTAATTTTGGCTCAAAACCAATCGTATCGAACAAAGGAATCATGGAGTTTAATCAGCTGGCAGCGAGTTCTTTACGCATTAAATCGATAGTGGCTTGGTAATCATCCGTATTAAAAATGGCCGACCCAGCTACGAAGGTATCTGCACCAGCACGGGCAATTTCACCAATATTCGCCACACCAACTCCACCGTCTACTTCAAGGCGGATATCTAGCCCAGAGGCATCAATACGCTGACGAACTAGACGCAACTTATCTAACGTAGAAGGAATGAATTTTTGTCCGCCAAAACCAGGGTTTACTGACATCAACAAAATCATATCTAGCCGTTCCATTACATGATCTAAGTAATGCAACGGTGTGGCAGGGTTAAACACTAAACCGGCTTTAGCACCGCCGTCTTTAATGATCTGTAAGGAACGGTCGATGTGGTCACTGGCTTCTGGATGAAAGGTAATATAGCTTGCTCCGGCTGCTAGAAACTCTTCGATCATACGATCTACTGGCTGCACCATTAAGTGCACATCAATAGGAGCAGTAATGCCATGATCGCGTAATGCTTTGCATACCATTGGGCCAATGGTGAGGTTAGGCACGTAGTGGTTATCCATTACGTCAAAGTGCACAATATCGGCACCTGCTGCCAATACATTCTCAACTTCTTCGCCCAGCCGGGCAAAATCTGCTGCTAAAATGGAGGGTGCTATCTTAAAATCAGCCATGGGATTATGTTCCGGTGTTTGGTGTCTATAAAACTACTTACGAGGCCTTTACTTACGAGCCTTCTTAACAGCGTCGTAGGCAGCTTGAATTTCTTGGGTTTTTTGTTTCGCTATTTCCATCATTTCATCAGGCAAACCACGGGCAACTAGTTTGTCTGGGTGATGCTGACTCATGAGCTTTCTGTAGGCCATTTTAAGGCTCTTTGCATCACAGTCTTGAGCTACACCCAACACGCCATAGGCTTGTTTTAGACCTACATTGCCAGATCCTTCAAACTGACCTTGGCCGCCACTTTGGCCACCAGCTTGATGGAATGACCCTTCAGACTTCATACGGTTAGCAACGGCTTCAAATTCTCGCTGAGTAATACCCAACATTTGACACACTTGCGTCAACACTAACCCTTCTGACGGGCTAAATTCACCATCTACTAAGGCCGTTTGTAATTGAATTTCGATAAACATCTGTTTAACCGAAGCATTATTCACCAAGGCTCGTCTCAATGGCTCTAACACCTGAGCTAGATCAAAGTCGGCTTCTTTACCTTGGCTAAAACATTCGATGGCACGCTTACGCGAGTCTCCCATAAGCTGCATGCGCGTCATTACCGCTTCTGCATATTGAATTTCTTTAGCCGACACTTGGCCGTCAGCTTTAGCGATCTTGCCCATAACGCAAAAAGTGGCGTCGAAGAAGGCAGTTTGAGCCTTAGCCTGCGTCCAGCTTTCGGCACCAGCAACGCTACGAATTAACTTATCAAGGTAGTAGCCAATAGCAGCACCAAAAAGCATTCCAGAAGGCCCGCCCGTTAAGCCAATTAGAGCACCCAGTACCAATCCTGTTCTATGGCGTGCCATGTTTGCGCCAAAACTGTATGTATTCACATATTCACCCGTAGTTAAAAACTTACCCTATAATAAATCGCTAACGTCTTAAGCGCTACATTGAGCCGCTATAAATTACCTAAATTGATACTTTTAATCCACTCCATACTAATAGAAGCACCTATCTTTGAATATTTGGTTTAAACTCACTCACTAACTATCTAGACACGCCAACTTTTTGGTTCACAAATACTGGGTTTCTTTTGTCAATTTATATACCAGCACAAAGTCTTCGTCTGATGCTCGTCTGCCTAGTGGCCTGCAGCCTCAGTCAGCTTGCAACTGCAGGCCACGAAGCCACTAGTTTGGACTGGCAATTGCAAAGTCCCACCTCTGCTAGCTATTGTTCTGGATACTATCTGCCCTATCAGCTGCAACCTTTGGATCAACCTCTCACCTCTGACGAACAACCTCTTTACAGCAACGCAGATTCCAGCGAATACAAACAAGGCATTACTTACCTCAAAGGCAATGTAGAATTTCGTCAAGGGAATCAAAAGATAACAGGCGACTCCGCACGGTTTGACAGTAATGATAGTTCTGTTGATATTTCCGGGCACGTTAAATTTCGCCGCCCTAACATGATTGTACAAAGCAATGATGCCAGTTTTAACATGACCAATTCTGAAGCTCAACTTAACCAAGCTCAACTTGCCTTGCCTAGCAATGAGCTTAGAGCCACTGCTGCGTCTATTGACTACCACAGCGACGACACCGCCACCATGAAAGACGGCAGCTTTACGTTTTGCCCTCCAGGCAATAATGCATGGGCAATATACAGCAACAAAATACGTCTAGACCCAAGTTCTGGCTTTGGTGAGGCTCAGAATGCCATTCTAAAAATTGGTGTAGTACCGGTGTTTTATCTGCCGTGGATGAGTTTTCCTATAGATGACCAACGCCGCTCTGGATTTTTGTTCCCTACCTTAGTGGGTTCTACACAGATGGGGTTAGATATAACAACGCCCTACTACCTTAACTTAGCACCCAATTATGATGTATTAATTACGCCTAGATTTACCGAGCTTCATGGCACCAGCATAGACGCCAAGTTGAGACATTTAGGCGAAGACAGTGAGCAGGACTTGTATGTCAACTGGGCCATTGAAGACCCTGATACCACGAAAGATAGATGGTTAATTGAATACAACCAGAAAGCCAAAATCAGCTCCAGCCTCTCAAGCTCAATCCATATAAAACTCATAAGTGATGGCGAAATTTTTAACGATTATGGGTTAAGCCAAACCACCAGCTCCATTAATAGTGAAGCTAAGATTAACTACCAAGGCCCAACACCTTTGTTAGCCAAGGCTAGTTTGGCCATTATTACTCATCAGAATCTCACCACGGGAATACCTGCTTACGACCAACTGCCCCATGCAACGCTTACTGGCAGTATGTTGATGAACCAAGAAGAACAACCCTTCAAGGCCCACTACAGTGTCGATCTAAGCCGCTTTACCAGAGACACTACAGGCATAACAGGCAGCAAAAAAATCACTGGCACCCGTACACATCTGCTGCCCAACTTAAGTACCTCTTGGGTGAATGACTATAGCTTTATCAAACCCAAAATTAGCCTACCTATCACCAATTACCAACTTAGGGACGCCCCAGCAACAATTGCGGCAAGCAATACTCGCATCATCCCCCAGTTAGAAATTGACAGCGGTTTGTTGTTCGAGCGCTCCCTTTCAGACGGCTATATGCAAACTTTGGAACCTAGATTTTATTACGCTTATACCCCCTATCAACAGCAAGATGACGTGGCTATTTTTGATACCAGTGCTATCAGCAAACCGTTTTATCAGCCTAACCGATTTAGTGGTTATGATCGTATCGGTGACACCAACCGCGTCACCATCGGCCTAGACAGTCAATTCTTGAACGCCAAAGGCTGGCAAAAAACCAAGCTATCCATCACCCAGGTCCACTACCTTAGTGATCGTAAAGTACAATTAAGCAGCTCTACGGCCCCTAGCACTGAAACTTTTTCACCAATTTATGGTCACATGAATTACCAATTTACACCTCAGTGGAGTTCTAGTTTAAATATAGACTGGAACCCTAAATCTGGTAATGTTGAAGCCACCAGCGCAGCCATGAAATATCAGATCAATAATGATAAAATTATTGATCTAAAATACACTGATACACTAAACAGTACTCAACAAGGTGAAGTGTCTTTAATATGGTCTTTAGCACCCCAGTGGACCATAGTAGCTAAGCGCAAAGAAGATTTACGCAACCAACAGCTGCAGGATGAAATTCTGGGTGTAGAGTATACCAACTGCTGTTGGAAGGGCCGCTTGGTTAACCGATATTGGCTAGTAGACCAAGCCAAAGGCATTGAGCATGGCGTATTTTTTGAGCTCTCCCTCAAAGGCTTAGGTCGCAGTGACAAACAATTGACCAGCGGCAACAAAGTACGCATGGCAGATTTTATGAAAGGAATTACTGGCTACAATGAATACACTCAGTAAATGGGGCGTGAGCCTCGGTTTAGCCTTAGGTTTAGCATCGTCCTCCTCGGTTTTTGCGGCGAAAAAACTCGACAGCATTGTTGCTATCGTTAATGACGACATAGTATTACAAAGCGATTTAGCAAGCCGCCTTGTACAGGTGCAACAACAGCTATCCAACGGTAATACTAAAGCACCAGAACTAGAGGCGTTAACAAGCCAGGTGTTAGGCCAGCTCATTATTGAGAACTTACAGTTACAATTAGCCACCAAACAGGGTGTCTATATAGCTGACCCAACCTTGAATTTAGCCATAGACCGAATTGCCAAGAGCAACCAATTATCTCTGGCTGGGCTTGAAGCAGCCATTGCCAATACTGGCGAGACCATGGTGCAGTTTAGGGCCAAAATTCGCCAAGAATTAACTATAAATGAAATCCAAACCACATCTGTTAACCGACGCATTCGCGTTAGTGAACACGAAATAGACCGATATTTGGCTTCAAACCAAGGCCAGCAGCTTGCCGATACTGAATATGAGATTGGCCATATCTTGATCAGTTTAAGTGACCAGCCCAATGCTCAAGAGCTTAAAATAGCGAAACAAAAGCTAAATGTCGTCAGCAGTGCATTAGAGCAAGGTGAAGAATTTAGTAGCGTTGCGGCAGCTCACTCTGATGCCCTAAACGCGCTCAAAGGCGGCAACTTGGGTTGGCGTAAAGGCAGCCAGCTGCCCGAACTATTTGCTGAACCCATTAAGGCTATGAAGGTTGGAGAAGTCAGTGCATCTATTCGCAATGGCAGTGGTTTTCACGTTATTACTTTAATTAATAAACGCGGCGTGAGCATTCAAACGGTGGCTCAAACTAAAGCTAATCACCTATTGATTTTGCCTAATGAAATTCGCTCTCCTAGCCAAGCTAAAGAGCTGATTAACGAACTCCATCAACGCTTAGTTAACGGTGGCAATTTTTATGACCTTGCACGCACCTTTAGCGACGACGCGAACTCAGCAACCAGTGGCGGTGATTTAGGCTGGCTAAATGCAAATCAACTGCCAGCCGTGTTACAAACAGCGCTCGATCTGCTTGCTGTAGAAGAACTAAGCCAACCGATACAAAGCAAAAATGGCTGGCACTTACTGCAAGCAGTAGAGCGGCGAACCAAAGATGTTGGCCAAGCCAATCTGCGATTTAGGGCCAAGCAAGCCATCAACCAAAGCAAATTTGCTAATGAGCTAGAAAACTGGCTACGCGAAATTCGCAACCAAGCTTACATAGAGATTCGCTAATTATGCGAAGATTACTCGTTACTGCGGGAGAACCTGCAGGCATCGGTCCTGACCTATGCTTAACCTTAGCAGGGCAACCGAGCACTGCACTGCAGGATGCCGAAATTGTAATTGTGGCCGACATGGGCCTACTACAAGATCGTGCTGCACAACTTGGCTTAGCCATCGACTTTTGCCATATCAGCCTAGCACAACCCATGACTCCCACCGTGGCTAATCAGCTTAAAGTGTTGCATGTGCCTCTGAAGGTTGAAAGCCGCTCCGGGCACTTAGATTCTGACAATAGTCCCTACGTATTAAGCACTCTTAATATAGCGTGTGACGCCTGTATTGAAGGCCAAGCTCACGCCATGGTCACAGCACCTGTGCACAAAGGCATTATTAATGATGCAGGTACTGCATTTAGCGGCCACACAGAATATTTACAAGCCCGCTGCGCAGTAGACCAGGTGGTTATGATGTTGGCCTGCGATGCCATGCGCGTGACCTTAGCCACTACCCACCTACCGTTAAAAGACGTGTCCGAAGCGATTACATCAGAATTACTAAGCCAAATATTACATATTATTGATGTTGAATTGACCAGCAAATTTGGCATTAAACAACCGTGTATCTATGTGTGTGGGCTTAACCCCCACGCAGGAGAAGATGGCCACCTAGGCCGAGAGGAACTAGACGTCATTATTCCTACCCTAGAAAAGTTGCGTAACAAGGGATTAAACCTTGTTGGCCCTTTGCCCGCAGACACTTTATTTAACCCTAAAAACTTAGCGGATGCAGACGTCGTCCTTGCTATGTATCACGACCAAGGGCTACCCGTGCTAAAATACGCAGGCTTTGGTGACGCCGTCAACATCACCTTGGGATTGCCTATTATTCGCACCTCGGTAGACCACGGCACTGCTTTAGATTTAGCCGGCACAGGTCGAGCCAGAAGCAGCAGCCTGTTAAAAGCTACCGAAAGCGCATTGCAACTTTCCCTCCACACTTAGGCCGCACACACACGAGATTTTTATGGCTAGTCAGACCCCAAAAAAACATCAAGCGCGAAAGCGATTTGGTCAGAATTTTTTACATGATCAAGGTATTATTCGCCATATTGTGGCCTGCATTCGGCCAAAAGCAGAACAAAAAATCGTTGAAATTGGCCCAGGACTTGGCGCCATAACAGAACATTTACTTGCATCAGCAGGCCACCTAGACGTGGTAGAACTAGACCGCGACTTACTGCCTCACCTGCGCATTTCATTTGCCAGTTATGGTAGTAATCTACGCATTCACGAAGCTGATGCGCTGAAATTTGATTTTGCCAGCCTCAGTGAAGACAACCTAAACTCAGAAAAACGGCTACTGCGTATCGTAGGCAATTTGCCATACAATATTTCCACCCCATTGATTTTCCATCTACTGAGTTACACCAACCTTATTTCTGACATGCACTTCATGCTACAAAAAGAAGTGGTATTACGTTTAGCAGCAGGAGCAGGCACCAATAACTATGGTCGCCTAAGCATCATGGCACAGTATTTTTGCCGTGTAGACAACCTGTTCGAGGTGCCACCAGAGGCATTTGATCCTCAACCCAAAGTGGATTCCGCCATTATACGCATGGCGCCTTATAAAGAATTGCCCCATATAGCACATGACTTCAAACACTTTGAACAGCTTGTGAAAAGCGGTTTTGCTCAGCGTCGTAAAACCTTGCGCAACAACCTTAAAGGTATTGCTGACGACGAACAGTTGCAAAGTTTGGGAATTGACCCTAGCATTCGTCCA
>TARA_B110000211_G_scaffold61538_1_pt1 | contig 23064 bp, 13 predicted proteins | sample TARA_B110000211 | Tara Oceans TARA_B110000211 (sample SAMEA4397516) | marine metagenome | biome: Polar Biome; feature: [DCM] deep chlorophyll maximum layer (ENVO:01000326); material: water (ENVO:00002006), including particulate matter (ENVO:01000060) such as... | depth 30 m
ATCAAGATCTACGGCTCTTGATTTTGATGATATGTTAGCTGCTACAAATGGTGGTTTTGCTTCTACTCAATCTGCATCTTATGGTTTATTTGATAACGAAGCTGAGATGGCATTAAACTTTGGATTTTCAGGTTTTAGAAGAGGTTCTTATGACTTCTATAAGACTGATTGGAAATACTTAAATGATGCTACTACTAGAGGTATGTCTAGCGCTATTGATGGTGTTATGATACCAGCTGGTACATCTACAGTATACGATCAAATGTTAGGATCAAATATCAGACGTCCATTCTTACACGTAAGATATAGAGCTTCTGAAACTGAAGATCGAAGATTCAAAGCTTGGATTACTGGTTCAGTTGGTGGTGCTTTTACTACTGATCTTGATATCATGAGAGTTAACTTCTTATCTGAAAGATGTTTAGTTACTCAAGCTGCTAACAATTTTGTATTGTTTAAAGGAGCTTAAATTTACATATAATGTGGGGAGAAATCCCCACTTTATTAATCTTTAAATAATAAAAATTATGGCAAGTAGAATTCAATTTCCTTATAATGGCACTACAACAGCTGTTAGCCCTGACAATGCACATACAACTTTATCGTTGAATGTTGACGGAGCTTACGCTGTTACATCTGCCTCAGGAAATTTAACAGTACATTATGAAGACACAATGGGCGCTGGTAAATCACTAAGTGTATTACTAGATTACGTTGGATCAACTGCTCTGGTATCAGACGCGGCTAGATTAATGAGTCTTATCAAAACAGTTCAACAACAACCTAGTAGTTGTCCTATATTTAAACTAACTAACGATATCCCTAGCGCAAGTACACCTGCGAATTTTAGACTAGAAAAGGACACTCCTTTTTCAGCTATACTTGGGGATGCGGTATAAAACAATTATTATGGGTTATATATTAGTACCAATAGACAAAAAACAACCACTAGCTGAAATTGCTTTTAACGGAACCGCTACTGGTGGTGGTACTGTTAGTGGAACTGGAGCTTCGCCTACAGTTGATCTAACAGCTGTTACTGGCTATGGATCTGGAGGACAAGTGGCTGTTACAAAAGGTGGTGATGCTACTATAGCAACTGCTACTATTACAGTTAAGACTGCTGGAGATGGTTATGCTATAGGAGATGTTGTATCTTTTGCAGCTATCACAACTGGAGCTGCAACTAAAACTACAGCGACAACTAGCTATACAATAGTTGACGGTGATTTAGTTGGAGACACTGGTGATCAAACAATACCTGTTGAAAGCGTGTTATTTGCAATGCCAAATGACGATAATGAAGTTGATTTAATTACAAGAAACTGGAATACTGGAACTAGTACAGTAGCTAATGCTTCTGTTACTAAATACACTATTCAAGTTACTGGTGGATCAGCTATTTCTGACCAAGGTGATTTAGCTAATGACGCTGATGGTGCGTTAGTTAAGTCCTCTCAAGGACATCTAGTACCTGCTATAGTTTGGAACTCTGCTGTCGAAGGCAGTGGTAACTCTGGACTTAGCGTTACTTACGTTGATTAAAAAATAATGATCCCGCTTCGGCGGGGTCTTTTTTAAATTTATATTATATTATATTATGGAAGAAACAAAAACAAAAAAGGTTTCAGTCAAGAAGGCTGCGCCTGTAGAAAAACCCCCGGTTGACGCTTGGGAATACAAAGACAAAAATTATTACCTTATAGGTAACAAAACACCTTTAACATATACTCTACCTAGTAGACACTCTAAAAGATATCCTTTAGTTTGGTTTGATCCAGAACTTGGCTATGAAAGAGAAATGAGATATGCTACTAATCAATCAAAAATATTTGTAGATGAACAAAAAGGAGAAGTTACTTTAAAACATGTAGTTTTTGAATCAGGACACTTACGAGTTCCTAAAGAAAAAAGAAGTTTACAAGAATTTTTAGAAAAGCATCCTCATAATAACCTTATTTACAGGCAGTTTGATCCAGTAGTACAGGCAGTTCATGAGTTTGAAGATTTAGAAGAAGAAATAGTAGCTCTTAATATGGCTTATGATATGGATATAGAACAAGCTGAAGCTATTATAAGAGTAGAAGTTGGATCAGATGTTAATAAATTATCTTCAAAAGAACTAAGAAGAGACTTATTGTTATTCGCTAAAAGAAACCCTAATATGTTTATTGAATTAGCTAATGATGACAATGTTATACTTAGGAATTTTGGTATTAGAGCAACTGAAGAGAACATTATAGCTTTATCTCAAGACAATAGAGCATTTACTTGGGCTAGTAATGGTCGTAAATTAATGAACGTTCCGTTTGATGAAAATCCATATTCAGCACTAGCTGCTTGGTTTAAAACAGACGAAGGTTTAGAGGTTTATAGATCTATAGAGAAAAAGTTCAAATAACAAGTGATTATAATTAAGTGGGGTCTATTAACGACTCCACTTATTTTAAAATATTTAAAATGGCAATAAGCGTAAATGAAGTATACACCACAGTATTAAGTGTTCTTAACAAAGAGCAAAGAGGTTATTTAACTCCATACGAGTTTAATCAAATAGCAACTCAAGTTCAATTAGAAATATTTGAAAATTACTTTGAAAGTCTTACGCAGCAATTAAGAGTTCCTCAAAATAGTAGTGAATATGTTGATAGAATTAAAACTTTAGAAGAAAAAATTGCTTTTTTTGAAGCTAATGATGTAGTTTCAGTAACCCTTAATGGCATATTTGGCCAAACAACTATTCCAGCAGATACACATAGATTTGGTATGTTAGAGTATGTTAATGGATCTAATCTACCAGTAGAAGTAGAAAAACTAAGTCGTAAAGACTTTTTAACAGCTAGGCGATCGCCTTTAGCTGCGCCTTCAGCAGATTATCCTATCTGTTATTTAGAAGGAAATAAATTAAACATATTACCTGGTATAGCAACAGCGGCATCAGTCGGTACAGTAGGCAACCCTGCTCAAGTTTATCAAGTAGAATACGTTAGAAAACCTATAAATCCTGTTTGGAATTATACAGTTGGAAGTGTAGGTCAATACATATTTGATCCAATAGCTAACGGTGTTAGTAAAGACTTTGAGATATCGAATATAGATCAAGCAGAATTAATATTAAAAATATTGGCTTACGCCGGTGTAGTCGTAAGAGATCAAGAGATCATACAAGCGGCTGCTGGAGCAGCTTTACAAATAGATCAATCACAACAAAGTTAATAGATTATGACTAAAACAGCAGCTACAATACCTATAACAGAAAATGATTCGCAATACTATGCAGGGCAATATATGGTAGGTCCCGCAGTCACTACTGATGCTGGAAATCAAGCAGTTTTTTCTTTTCCTGATTTAAATACAGTGCTTATAGCTAATTACAATGATTTCACCTCGCCTGTAGCTAGAGATACTGGTAATTTTAATATTTTTATATTAGATTCTGCTACTACTATACCTAGCCCAGCTAACCAATTAGCAGATGGTGGCTACATTGTTACAAACAAAACCAACAACACTATACAAATAAAAGGTGGAGTTGATGGTGGTAATTTTGTTTTTTTACAATTAACCACAATAGCTACAGGAGATAATTACGGAAGTTATAGTTACTTAAAGCTAAATCAAATTATAGATAATTTCTTAATGTCTTATGTTGGAGAAGATAAAATTATGATGAGATGTAAGAGATCTGATGTTTTATTCCACGCTAGAAGAGCAATGCAAGAAATGTCTTATGATACATTAAAGTCTTATAAATCTCAAGAATTAACTATACCAACAAATTTAACAGTTCCTATACCTAAAGACTATGTTAACTACACTAGAGTTGCTTGGGCAGATCTTAATGGAGTTTTAAGAACTATATACCCACTCAGCGGCCTTAGTGGTAGTCCTTATACTTTACCTCTTCAAGATGGTAAAACAGGTGTACCGCTTCAAGGTTCTTTTAATAATAATTTAGATGCTTCACAGTCTATAATAGAGGACAGATGGAATAGAGCTACAGATTCTAATATAAGTGGATCTAATCCTAATGTTAGCGGTAATGGTGTTTTTGATTATGCATGGTATAAAACTGCTTATGGACAGAGATATGGTTTAAATCCTGAAACGTCTCAATCAAACGGATGGTTTGATATAAATCAACGTACTGGTATGTTTACCTTTAGTAGCGATTTAGTAGGTTTAGTAATTCAACTAAGTTATATATCAGATGGACTTGCTTATGACTTAAATTCTATAGTTCCTAAAATGGCAGAAGAAGCTATATACGCTCAAATATTATATAGAGTAACATTAGGAAGAAGAGATATAGACAATGGGTCAAAGCAGATTTACAAAAGAGACTCTTATGCTAAAACTAGAAATGCTAAAATAAGACTTTCTAATTTAAAATTAGATGAAATAGTTCAAGTATTCAGAGGTCAATCTAAATGGATTAAACATTAATTAATGGCACAAAATAAATTTCAACACACATTTACTAAGTCAAAAATGAATAAAGACTTAGATTCAAGGTTATTGGCTAGAGATGAATATAGAGATGGTAGAAATATTGCTGTGTCAAGATCTGAGTCTGACGACGTTGGGGCACTTGAGAATATATTAGGTAATGAAATACTAAGTAGCTTAAATATTCCTGATATTGATCTTGATCCTACTTTAGGTTTTGGCTCTAATATATACAAGAGTTTTGTGTCTCAAATAATTGGAGGTTATTTTAATGAAGAAACTAGTAAAGCTTATTTATTCTTAACTAATTATCAAGATAACTCTGATGATCAAGTTTCTAACTTTGCGCCAGTTGGTACGAGATGTTCCATTGTTTTATTTGACACTAAGTCGCTTTCAACAACTAATATAGTAGAAGGAAGATTTTTAAACTTTTCTTTTAACTCTCCGGTTTTAGATATTGTAATGATTGAAAATTTAATGTATTTTACTGATAATAGGAATCAACCTAGAATGATAAATGTTAATACAGCAGAATCTAATATTGGTTATTATAACTCAGAAGATCACATATCTTTAGCTAAATATTATCCTTTCAAGCCGATACAACTAAATGGTGTGTTTAAAGTTAAAAATGCAGGTTTTATAACAAAATCAACTGCACAACCTCAGTTTGGGAGCAAGATAGCTTATTATGATTTTATTGTAATACCATCAGAAAATAACGCTGCTACTATAGCTATGTTAGAAAACAATATAGGCGTTAAAGGCTTTATGGGAACTGGCACAGACCAGACTTGGAATTTTACAGTGACTCAGGTTATTAATAGTACTGATGATTATGGTAGCTATACAGATGTAACGTATGTTTACATAGATAGAGATTTATCTACTGCCAAAACTCCAACTTCTCTAGCTGCTTGGGGATTGGCGAGTTCTGATGTTTTTGTTTGTTTCTTAGATACTAATTCTAAAGACGTTTCTTCTCCTTTTAATAGAGAACCTCAAACTAGACTTACTGTTAAGAGTATAACCAGTACAAACATTGGATACGGCACTACTTGGATTAATCAAGTTTATCAATATGGTATGGCGTTTAGCAAAAATAGTCAAAGCATAACTCCGTTTGAAGTAAAAAATTGGAATGTAAATCTTTCAGGGAATAAATCTGGTTATGCTAGAGTTACAAATCCTAAGTTAGATCCTTTAAAATACTACGTAATATTTGATGTAAATGGTGATCCTAATACCACAGCTGCAAAAAATATTGAAATAGCTGAATTAAGTTCGTTGTCTAACGGTGGGTATACATTAGTAGATCCATCTACACTACCTTTGTCGGTTGGTGATATACTTAGTGTGAGATGGCCTAACAAAGATTATAATCCTAATTTTGTTGGTGATGAAGCTTTTTTAGAAGATAAATTTGTTAGATTTGCATATAGATTTAGATACGATGATGGAGAATATTCCTTAATCTCACCTTACACTCAAGAAGTTTTTATACCAAAACTAAAAGGACAGTTTTTGAAGAAAATAGGTAGACTAAGAAGTAAAGGATCTTTATTAAATAATTTTATACCAGCAGAGCAAATAGCAGGAGAAAATACTATAGTTAATTTCATGGAAAATGAGGTTAATCAAGTTTTTTTAGATATACCTTGTGAGTTTACTTTTAATGAAATTTCAGAAAAGCTTAAAGTAAAAGAGATAGAAGTTTTATACAAAGAATCTATGGAAGCTAGTGTTAGAGTTATAGAGACTATAAATGTTGAAGATAGTTCAGTTTCTAATAACAGCACTAAATTATTAAGATATATTTATAATTCTAAAAAACCAATAAAGTCTATTCCAGCAAAAGAATTAACAAGAGTTTTTGATAATGTACCTGTTAGAGCTAAAACATTGTCAACTTCTGGAAATAGAATATTACTGGCTAATTTCTTTGATAGGCACTCAGCTCCAGATAGTTTAAGTTATTTTGTAGGTGCAAGTAGAAAACTAACGCCAGCAGAAACTCCATCGTTAGCTAGCAATCAAGATACTTATGAAGGTCTTCCAAATAGATATTCAACTTTATCATATCCTAATCATAGTTTAAAGCAAAACAGAAATTATCAAGTTGGTTTAGTTTTTCAAGATAGGTATGGTAGATCATCTGATGTTATATTATCTAATGTTGAAGAAGAAAAAATAACAGTTGGAGGACATCCAGCTATACAAAATCAGCCATTTGCTGAAAATCCAATTGCATTTGGTAACTCAACACTATACCACGGTTATTTAGGTTCTGTAGTTCAACCTTTAACTCCAAATGCTAACATAGCTAGTAATCAAGTTGTTAGATCTGGAATAATAAACTGGCCTGGAGACAGCTTAAAATTATTAATGACATCTACTATACCTGATGAACTACCTGGTATTTCTGGATATCCTAAATTATTTAAAAGTCCTTTTTTAGTTACAAATTCTTTAGGTTCACAATCTGATTATGTTTCTATAGATGACGGAGGGCAAAGAGACAATGTGCAGCCTGGCATGTTAATGGAATGGACAAATAGTAATGGTGTAGATTATTCCGGATTTGCAACTTACGTTTTAAATAGTAGTAGTAGTAATCTCATTTTTATTAAAAAAGATAATGGCGATAGCTTACCAGTAGCCGATTATCCAGATTTTGGTGTGAAAATTACTTTTTATAATACAGGTAGGCCAACTGGTTGGTACAGCTACAAAGTTGTTGTTAAACAACAAGAACAAGAGTATTATAATGTATATTTACCTAGCTTATTAGATGGTCTTCCTGTTATAAAACCTTTTACTATAGAAGATCCTGCAAGCCCTGGTACAGGTGGAGCAACGTTCACAAATGGTAGTAATCAAGTAACTATGACACCAGTTACAGGTGTTGATTACTTAACATTTCCTTTAATAGAAGGAATGAAAGTTATTACTAAACCCGGTAATAATACTTATTATATTCAAAACATATTAAACTACACAACTTTTGAACTTACAGCACCGGCTGTAGCTACGGAAACAGATGTTGGTTTTTCATGTTCAACGCCATCTAGTGATGGTATACTTAATTGTACAACTTTACTTACTGATAATGCTCAAAAAGTTTCTGCTGCATTAAATGAAGCTAGTCCTGTTCAAGTGAATTTTAGTACTAGTGATGTTGAATTAATACCTAGATATGCTAGGTCAACCACTTGGACAAATATATCAGCTTCTCCATTTTTCACAAACAATAAACATGCAAATCCTTCATTTCCTTTTAAACAGAGGCTAAAGGTTAGAGCTGTTGGTAATTTTGAAAACTTATTCTCAAACTCTAGCTATAATGGTTTATATGAGGCAAGTACAAACCCTAACGCTGCTGTAATAGAAAATACACTTGACTTAGGATCTGATTCAGAAACTTCAAAACCTACTTCAGAAGAAGAATCTATACCAGCAATGTATGAAACTAAACCTACTATTTCTGAGATAGAAATTTATTATGAAACTAGTACTGCAGGTTTAATATCAGATTTAAATGTTTTAGTTGGTGACTCATTAGATATACCTACTAATTTTTATGAATATGGTACAACAAACATAGTAAGACAAATTTCTATAAATGAAAACTTAGACTATACATCAGATACTACGGTAGCTACTTTAGAGCTTGTAGATCAAAATGGAGTTACTTTTAAATATTACGTGCCGCCTAACTCAGGTGTAATAAATCTTAAAGATATAACAGTATCTAATGCTTTTTATGGTAATGGAACTCCTGTAGCTGGTGACGGTTTAGTATTTGAAAAATTTAGTGAAACAGACACAAACAATAGATTTGTTGTTAAAATAACAGATAATTTTCCAGGATACTCAAGCTCTATAAGTGCTTTGAATTTTATAACTTTTAATGTGACTGTTAAAGCGCTGCTTGATAACCCAACATTTACAACTGGTGGAACTTCAGGTGTTTTTGTTTCATATACATTACCCTTAACTGTATTTATAAATAACATAGCACCTGCTATAAATGTAGATTATATAGATGACTCTACCACTGTGTACTACTTAAGTAATGTAAGTGCAGTAAATCCACCAGCTGGTGATGTGAATGGAGGTAAAATTGACTGGGATAATAAAAATGGATCAAGCACTACTCTTACTAGTGCCACAAACGGTTCTAATGTCAATAACGTTTTTCAAGAGTCTAACACTGAAGAGCTTTCTTTCGACTTGATGGTTAAATACGGTTCTTTAACTAATTTTGTAAACGCAAGTGAAGTTCCTGGATTAGGTTTGTATTTGTCAACTGCAGGATTAGATCAAGGAAGTGTAATGCTTGGTCTTACTGGAAAATCTTTAATAACTAATCAAGTTATAGAATGTAGAATAAATGCTACTGACAAATTAGGTAGAGGGTTGACAACGTTGATATCTAATTTTAAAATTCAATATTATTAAAAACTAATATAAACAAGTGATTATAATTATATGAGCCAAGTTAATTTACCAATTATAGAAGTAGACTATTACAATTGTATCTGGAATAAGAAAATACTAGCGCCTCAACAAAGTGCAATTATGAATGGTGTAACTGTGCCTGGTGGTATAGGTACTGCTGCTAATAACGTTTGGCCTATAACTAATGTTCAAGCCCCTCCAGTTACAAATACTGAAGGCACTGGATCTCCATATGCTAGTGATGCTATTGCATCTATAGTTTATGAAAATTTTTATAGTGAAGAAATGTATATTAGAGGAGGTTTTAATAATAGCTATATGTCTTTAGGTGTTAAGGCTTATTTAGACGAAGAAGAGCCTTTACAACAGCATAGATTTAATACTATAATATACTCAGGAGTGTTCAACTCTAGAACAGGTATAAATAGAACTAACGAGTTTCCAACAGGTACAAATATTACAAGATCAGCAAATCCTTTAAACGGGTCTATTCAAAAAATATACTCTGAAGAAAACAATTTAGTTGTTCTTCAAGAAAATAAATGTAGTCATGCATTAATAGACAAAGACGCGATATACACCGCTGAAGGTGGTAGAACTATAACTACAACCAATCAAGTTTTAGGAGAAATAATACCTTACGCAGGTGAATATGGTATTAGTAAAAACCCAGAAAGTTTTGCTGTATATGCATATAGAAAGTATTTTGTAGATAGAAACAGAAATGCTGTATTAAGACTATCTCAAGATGGTGTAACTGAAATATCTGAATATGGTATGAGAGATTATTTTAGAGATAACTTAAGTACATTAAATAATGACTACACTAATGAATTTGAAATAATATTAAAAACCAATAGTTGGTCGCCACCTGCTTTTAACCAAAGTGGTCCGGGTTTTACAAATGATGGTATTTCACCAGCAGCTCAAGCTGGAATGTTAGGGAGTAGAGTATTTTTTGAATATAATAATAATATAGGTACTTATATTGATATGAATGCTAATTTCTTAGGCTACAGACAAAATGGCACTAACGACTTCTTGTTAACAGACAGGATGATGACTCAAGCAGAGCTAGGCAAGGGTGTCCCAGGTACAGACGGAATTTCTAGTATTAAACTAGTTAGTAATAACAGAAGTAGAGCATATGGAGGTTGGGATTCTTATAACAAACAATATGTGTTGTCTTTACAAAATAATAGTTCAAAAACATATACACAACCTGATACTCCTACTGTACCAAAACCAGATAATTCTTTTCAAACACTAGGGTATGATGAACAAGTTAGAGGTTGGCCTAGTTTTTATAGTTTTAGACCAGTTATTATAAATAGTTTAAGAAATACTTTTTACACTTTAAATAATGACTATTGGTCAACTAAAATATCTAGCTCCTTCAAGCTTACAAAAGGTGTTTACGGTCATTACGCTACTTCAGTGCCTCATTGCCAGTTTTATATGACAGATAATGATGCTTCTGTATCTATAGTGGCTAATGCTCAGCCTTCGTTACAAAAAGCTTTTTTAGCTGTTGACTATGAAGGTGATAGTGGTTGGGAAGCTAGTGTTTTTGTTTCTGATAGAACTGGTCTTAATGCCGTGAGATCTACTGGTGGGACGTGGAATGGAGAATGGAATTTTACTAATGATAAAGGTTTGCTTGTTAGAAGTTACGTAGAAGGTACTTATGATTCTCTTGGAAACGTTGGTGTAGCGGCTAATCCACAGAACGCTCCAATAAGATATGCTGGTTTTAGTAGAAAAGAAAATAGATATGTTTCTAATTTAATAAACAATTCTACAGCAGCTCCAGGCGAGATTATTTATGGTGATCAAATAAGTGGATTAAAAGGTTATTTTTTAGATGTTACATTTAAAACAGACAGTACAACAAGCCCAGGTGGTATGAAGGAACTATACTCAGTTGGAATGACGTACAACGTATCTTCAAGAAATTAAATTAAATATGAATATAAGAAAATTAACAGAGGTTGATTATCAAACTCTAGAATCTTGGTGGAAGGCATGGAAATGGCCACCAGTTGAAAAAGAATTTTTACCAGACAATGGTACAGGTGGTTTTGTTATAGAGAAAGATGGCACTATGATAGTTGCTGGATTTGTTTATATAACCAACTCTAAGGCAGTTTTATTAGAATGGATAATATCTAATCCAGAATACAAAGAAGATGACAGAGGTGTGGCTATAACATGTCTAATAAACGAAATAGAGAAAGTAATTAAAGACTGGGGATATAAATATATATTTTCAATCGGTAGAACAAAGGCATTAATAGATAAACATAAAGAATTAGGTTGGAGTGTAGATGATACTCCATCTTACGAAATAGTTAAAGTTTTAAAATAATAATATGGGAGTAGCAACAACAATAGCCATAGCGGCAGGTGTAGCAGCGGTGGCTGGTGTAACGACTAACGCTATTGGTGCTAAAAGAGCTAAAGACGAAGCTCGAGATCAAGCATCTATAAAGAACACACAGCAACAAGCTTTAGACGCACTAGTAGAAGAAAGACCTGAGTTTAACAATCCTTACGAGAACTTAACTAATCAGTTTGAAAATCTAAACAATCCTTATGCAAATTTAACAGTAGCTACTGAAGCTTTTAAGATGCAAGCTGAGCAAGCTGATCAAGCTTTAGCTAATAGCTTAGATGTAATGATGGAGACTGGGCAAGCGGCAGGTGGTGCTACAGCTTTAGCTCAGGCAGCTTTGCAAAGTAAAAGAGGTATAGCAGCTAGTATAAACGCTCAAGAAGTACAAAACAAAGCAATGGCTGCTGAGGGAGAAGCTTCTGTACAAACTCAAATAGCTCAAGGCGCTCAAAGACTAGACGAAATGAAAGCCCAAGGTGATTCTATGGAACAACAAGATGCTATTAATTTCCATGAAAAAAAGATGGACAGAACGGCTGGTTTGTTAGACAATGCAGCTCAAAACGAACAAGATGCTAAAGCAGCAAGATCAGCCGCTATAGCTGGAATAGGTAATTCAATAGTAGGCGCTGCAGGTATGGTAGCTGGAGGCTTTGGTACGGGAAAAAAGTAAAAGCCGGAGGCGGCAACAATACTAACGACTCTAGACCAGCTTTTTAAAATATTAAATAAACATAATAATGGGAAATTTTACTAATCCTCAAAGGGTAATAAATAAAGAATTTGATGCTTACACACAGTCTGCTAGTGCTAATATAAATTCTATAGCTAAAACTGTAGGAGATATGCGCAACGGCATAATGAAGCAAAAGCAATATACCGAAAAACTACAGCAAGTAGATGATCAAAAAGATTTTAATTTAAGATCTTCTCTTAACGAGATGGGTACTACTGGTAGTGCTATATTAGATGAAAATATATTAGGATTTTGGAACGATAAGGTAGATAATTATTTTCAAATTAAAAATGCTATGAGTGATGGTACTCTTTCTAGGCAAGAAGGTAATAGAGCACTTGCTCAAATAGAAGGATTAGTTCCTAGGTTTAAATCTATGGTTAATGTTTTAGCTACAAACTCCGCTACGTTTAGAGAAGATGTTGCTAATGGAAACGTATCTTCAGTTGGATCTATAGAAAATAAAAGTATTTTAAACAGAATAGGCAAAGGTGGTAATGTAGGTATTGTTGAAAGAGGTGGTGGATTATATTTCTATGCTCCTGAAGAAGATGGCGAACCTCAAGCTATGATAAATGGTAGTGAGCTTTTAGCTCAGTCAAATGGAGATACGCCTATGTATCAAACTAAGCCTAATTTAGCAGAAGCTGAAACTGAAATATATAATGCAGTTGTGAAACCTGAAGATATTAATAGTGATTTTGTTGAACCTATACAAATTGTAAAAGGCGATCCAAACCCTATAACTGGAGAGCCAATGAATAATCTTGAAGAAGGTAAAATATATACTTATAGAACTATAACAAAAGATAATAGACCTAAAGCTATAGAATCTTTAGTAAACAGCCCAGCTGTAGCTACTTTAACAGGTAATGATGATTTAATGGCTAGAGTTTGGCAAGATGAAATACCTGATGGCAAGAAAAACGAAGATGGAGCTTGGGACGATAATAATAGCATAGGAGCAATATCAGAAAGATTAAATTTAGATCCAGAGTTGTTTAAAGATGGATGGCATCAATACGCTGAAGACATGAGTGAGGAAGATAGAACTAAACTAGATACTCAGCAAAATCAAGTGATGCAACAATACTTAGGTAATAAGATATACAATGATAATGCTGTTAATGACAACACTCTTAAGTTTGTTAAAAAAGAAGTTTTAAATTCTGAAGATAAAAATCCTGAAACTGAAAATCCTTATTATAGAGATTTAATGAGTAGAAATATTAAATTCTTTGAAAATCCTATTGAAAATGCTAACATGCTAGTTAACCACACTATAAAAGGTCAAGTTGTTAAAGATGTTTTAGTAGAAGATGGACAGATAATATTACAAGGTGAGGATTATACAATTAAACAAGACACTGGTAAATTAGATAAAAATGACCAACCTATAGTTGAAGAAAAATCAGTTAAAAAAGAAATAGCTAGATTTAAACAAGATGATGTAGAACAGCAAATAAACCTAGCTCAACTCTTGCAAGGTGAAATAGGTGGTGATAACATGAATAACAATAATGTTAAAGAATTAATAAGAAGAGAGTATACTGATTTGGTTAAAGCTAGAAAGTTAGAAATGCAAGCAACTAAAAAAGAAGCTAGCACTCCTATTGGTAATTTTGAAACACCTAAACAGTATCAAGAGTTTAAAGAATTAAACCCATTAGTTGGTGAATATAAAATGCTATTTGAGGCTGATAAAAGATTAGCAGCCGCTAAAGATAAGATGGACAATACTATAGCTCAAAATCCTGTAGATTATTTAAGAAAATCAATGGCAGAGCAAGAGTTTCTTCAAATTGAACAAGAGATTTATCAAGAAGTGTTAGGTCAACAAAAAGCTAAAACATAATCTAATATAAAGTAAATGTACGAAATAGACGGAATAAAATTTACTAAAGAAGAGCTTGAAGCTGAGGCTAAGAAGAGAGGTATAACTTTTGATGAATTTCTTAATGCTAATATAGATAGTATAAAGATAGAAGGCCAAACTAAATTTCAATCTGAGCAGTCAGGGCCTGTTTTAGTGCCTGAAGGTGAAGAAATAGTTGTTGAAGAAGATGATACTAACCCTATTTTTGATCAAAGAAAAAGTAACTTAGGTATACCTACGTTTGGAGGTGAATCTACTAAAGCTACAAATGTTATTGACGCAAACTTAACTACTGCTGGATTTGAATTACCAGATGCGCCAGATCAAAACTTAAGTGAACCAGAGCAAGAAGAACAAGATAAAGAATTAAAATTAAAAAGCTACAAACAAGCTATAGAAGATTACGATGCTGAAGTTCAAAGAATTGTTCAAGACAATCAAGTAGATCCTAATACTAGATTAAAGCTTATAAATGAATTACCTATACCTGAGTTTGGAGTTTCTTCAGATGTTCAAGATGTTATAATACCTAATGAAATAAAAGGCGAAGGACAAGACTTGTTATCTGAAGATCAAACTATAGGTGACAAAAGCAATGAATATTTATATAATAAAGATCTATCTACGGCAATTCAAAAAACTATTAAAGATGATAACTTTAAATTAGAAGGTGAAGAGTACGAGCAAGGCGTTGATAGTAGTTATAAAAAAATATTTAGCGAGACAATTAATAAAGATCCTCTAGTTAAATCAAGAAGAGAATTTTATCAACAAAACTTAATGCCTAAAGCTAAAGCTTACGCTGAAGAATTAAAAAATAAAGGTATTTACGATACAACTACTCAAGCTGGCATGGACTTGCTTATGGGTAAGGTTGATACGTATTACGCTAGTTTGCTAGATGAATCTATGGCTTCTGATCCAGTTGTTAACAATCAAATGAATAAGCTATCTACATTATTTGGTAGATTAAATTCTAAAAGAGATAGAGAAATTGCTAGAGCTAAAGATCCTGTGTTTGCTAAGTCTGATATACTTCAAAACTTAGCTAATAATCATTTACCTCATTTTGGAGAAACTAGTTTCGTAGCTGATATTATAGCAGGTGTAGAACAAGCTACTGTATCTACTGAAGCTTTGGGTTATAATACTTGGAATACTATAGGAGCTCAAGTAGATGGTAAAAGAAAAGGGGATGCTAAAAAAATATTAGAAAAATTAGATGCTTTGCAGCAGGAAGGTAAAGGCGATGAAGATGATGTGTCTTTAAGAATTGGTGAGTATAATTCTAATACACCTAATGATAATAGACCACTGCTTGAAGGAACTATAAAAGAACTAAGAAACCAAGCAGAGCAAACTTTAGCTACTTCTAGTAAGAGTTTAGAAGAAAATATAAAGCAACTAACAGAGTTTGAAGAATACAGATCTTTAGCTGAACAGGCTAAATTTAGTGATGGTGTTAGTTTTAGAGATTTAATGTTAGGATTAGGATCTTCAGCTCCTACCATGGGAGCCATAACTATTGGCACCGCTATATCAACAATAGCTCCACAGGTTGGCGTGCCTTTATTAGGTATACTAGCCAACGTAACTGGACAAGGTGTTGTTACAGCTCAGTTTTATGCTGAGAATTACATGGACGGTATAAAGGCTGAAATAAATAATAATCCAGACATGTACCCTGGTGGTGATACAAAAGAGAACATAGATAAAGCTATAGTAGATGGAGGTTTTGACGATGTTGCACAAGATTTTGCTGCTGCTGCTTTTATGGCTCAATTAGAAAAACTAGGTACAGGAGCTTCTATAAAGGCTTTATATAAGACTATGGGCATTAGTCCATTGCAAGGTATTAAATCCCTGTTTAGAGGTGAGATTAAAGGTGTTTTAAACAACATTAAAAAAGGTGCTATTGTAGCTACTGAAAACGGATTTGTAGAAAGCATGACAGAAACAGGTCAAGCTATTACTAGTCAAATAAACACTGGTGTTAAACAAGGAGATACTTTTAAATATTTAGATGGTGAAGAAACTTTTGAATCTGCTATTGCTGGTTTTTCTATTGGAGCTTTCTTACCATCAGCAGGTGGTATAGCTACTCAAACAAGAACTGAAATAAGAACAGCAGCTATGAAATTTGCTAAAGAATTTAATCCTAAAAGTAATTTAGCAAGGACAGAAGCTTTTTTTAAAAGATATGCAGAAGGAGTAAGACAAAAATACTCTGATGCTAATGGAAATATAATAAATCAAAAAGAGTTTGATGAAGTTATGGATGATATATCTTCTATAAGAAACTCTGGTTTAAGTGTACCTGGGGATTTTAGTAAAAATGCAAGAGGAGAAGCTTTAGGTCTCTTAACTGAAAAAAGAAAAGTACAAAGAGATTTAGATAGTTATCCAGATAAAACTTTAGCTAAAAACAAATTAAAAAGAATAAAAGAAATAGATATTAGACTAGGGAATATAGCAAAAGCTGAAGATCAAATAACAAAAGCAAAAAAAATATCTAAACAATTATCTGACGATGTAATAGATGAGTTTAAAACTTTTGAGAATGAAAAAGAAGTTAGAGCGTTTTTAGAAGAAAATGGAAAAGATCCTGATTTAGCAGATGGTAGAGGCCTTAGTGTTAATATAGATGGCAAAGAAATAGCTTTAGTTAATACTGAAAAAATGACTGATGGTGTTGGTTACTTTACTGGTGCTCATGAAATATTACATAAGTTTCTTAAAAATACTTTAAGAACCAATCCTGAAGCTGTTTATGCAATGGCTAACGTTATTAAAGATAGATTAAAAGTATTAAGTGAAAACCCTTCTGTTCAAGATAACAAAAAAATTAGAGCTTTAAATAAAGTTCTTAATGAATACAAAAGAGATGGTAGAGTAAGTGAAGCCAAAGAAGCTGAGGAAATGATTACTTTGTTTAGTGAATTTGTTGATCTTGGGTTAATAGCTAAAGACAAACAACTAGGAGATAACTTACGTAGTACAAGTAGAAGATTTTTACAAAACGTACCTGGTATGGGTAAAATAAAGTTTAATAACGCTGATGATATTTTAAACTTTATAGCAGATTATAACAAGTCTATAAATAAATCAAGACTTACTAGAGCTCAAAGAAATGCTGCAGAACAAGGTATAGAAATATCTGGTGATTTAACTGCCGCTGGTTTAGAGTTTGATAAAGAAAGAGTAGTTTCAAAAGAATCGGCTAGTAAAGATGCTAGTCTAGCTAAAGATATAGAGATACAAAACATAATAGACAAGCAAGACACTTCACAACCAAGAACAAGAGGTGATTTAGCTTATAAGTTCTATGATGACGTTTTGAATTATATAAGAAGTGGTAGATTTAAAATAGGTCAATCTGAAGTAAGAGAAAATCCTAAAATTTCAGGGACTTTTGATCAAGAAGATGGCGTACGTGTAGAAGGTGGAGTGACTGTAGAAGATTTAGCTTCTGATATAGTTTTAGGTATGGGATCTACTAGAAAAAAAGGTGGTGGTGTTTTAGGTTTAGTAAATGAATACTTTGACGACATGCCAGCTTCTTATAGAAAAAGAGTTACGTTAGGACAATTTATTGGAGCTAGTAAAGATTTTGATTTATACAGAGCCACAGAAGTTGCTGCCAAAACACTTCAAATGCAATCTGAGTTTAAAGAAGAAACACCTAAAAAAGATTTTAGCAAAGAAGAAAAACAATCGCTAAGACAGAGTTTTGTAAATTTAGGAGATGATTTAGGCTTAGAAGAAGGAGGAGATTTTTATAACAACGTTATAGAGAAGACCAAGAGAACATTAGGAACCAGATTAGGAGATGTAAGTTCAGGTAAGTTTTTAAAAGCTCTTAGAAATGCAGGTATTGCTGATTTAGAAACTGATATTAAAAGCTTGATGGGTACTCCAACTAGCACTAAGTACAGAAACTTTATACAAACTTATGCTACAGCTATTTTAAATAAAGCTCAACAAACAACTTTAAATAAAAGATTAGGTAAACTTACAGAACCTGTTATAGATCCTAAAACTGGGAAACAAGCTAGAACATTAACAGATGAGTCTAGAGCTGAAGGATCAAGAGTCAAAGATCCTTATGCTGGAAACCCTAAAAGAAAATTAATACCTGGGCTAACCCCTAAAGATTTAACAGACTTTTTTGTAGACACAGAAAGACCTGACTCTAAAAGAAACTCTTTAGCTAAAATAGCTGCTATTGAATTCACAGAAGACGCATTAAGACAAGCTTTAGCTACTCAAGTAGAAGATAAATTAGGTAGAAAACCAGGAGATAAAGGTTACGAACCTACAACGCTAGAAGATGAAAGAGCTGAAAAGTTTGGTAGAGACAAGGTAGAAGCAGAAATAGCGTTTATAGCTAGAGAACTGGGTAGAGGAGAAGGTTATAGTTTTGCTAAAGATATAGTCATGGAGCCAGATATGCTTTCAGAGTTTATGACAAACGCTTATAGTCTGTTAGATATAGCTTATACTACTGGATACAAAGATGAAGATGGTAATTATAAACCTGAGTTTCAGCAAGCGATAGAAGGTTTAGATGATAACATTGTCAAAGCTATAGACATGTTATTAGAAGAAGATCCTACATTAGAGCAAGGTGGTGAATTTGTTAAAGTAAATAAAAAGTTTTTAGAACAAGAAAATGAAAATCTTTTAAAACAAGTCAACAATAAAGATCATATAATTACTAGCAAAAACAAAGGCGTAAGAACTATAAATAAACCAGCTGCAGAAAGCATGAACAATTTTGCTAAAATAATTGTTAAAAAAATAGACTCAGGTTTAATAAACGCTTTTAATTCAAGTTTAGAGTTTTTAGGTTTTAGCAATAGACTATTAGATCCTGCTAAACAAAAAGAAAACGGAAAGCCAGGTGAGTATTATGAAGATTTTTTAATAGCTAAATCGGCTAAAACCAAAAAAACTAATAATGTAAAAGCAAACAATGTTATACCTATGAACAAAGACTTCACTAAGGTTAAACAAATATTAACGCCGTTGTTACGTGGTGGTAATATAGCTAATAAGCTTTCTTTATTACAAAACTCTGAGCAAAAGATTAAAGATGCAAATGTAGCTAATATAGAGTTATTTAAGAACTTGATGTTGGAGATACAGGATACTTACCAAAACGGGAAAGAAATAACTCCACTTCAATTATTTCAATTTTTTCAATTACAAACAAGTGCTGTTAAAGGTTTAAGAGCTTTAAGTGGTTTTGATTATTTATATTTAATAGACGGTAATCAAGACATAGAAAGCTTTAAAAAGAAAAGACTTAGTAAAGATAATTTTCTTAAGCTAGACACAGAACAACAAGATGCTTCTATTCAAGAATTTATAGATGAGTTTCCAGAGTTTAAAGCTAGATATGATTTAAGATTACAGCAAAACCTAGATAAAGGTATGAGTTCGCCTGAAGCTAAAGTTCAAGCAGCATTTGGTACCAAACCGTCTGCTTATGTAGATTTAGTGACTAAAGGAGAACACTTAGTACCTAATTCTATAACTATGACAGAGCTTTTTCAAGGCATGTTAAAAGGAACTTTAACAGATGCTTCTTTAGATAAAATATTAGCTGGTCACACTCAGTTTTTTGGGCCTAACTATGTTATGGATCTTATAGATGCTAAAGGAGTAGAAGGTGGTCCAAAAATAGCTCTAACAAGTCAAGAAGGAATATTAAGAATTACTAAGTTTTTAAAGAATCAAACCTCAATAAGTAATAATATATATTCTATAAATGGAGAAAAGGCTTACAATAAAATATTTGAACAAGAAATACTTGATAAGAAAATAAAAGTATTAGATAAGTCAGCTAGCCAAGCTAAAGATATAGATATAGATAACTTAAAAAGCTCAGGAGTTTTAAATTTAGATGATAATATGTCTATGGAAGATGTTTTAAGTAAAGCAGCTAAAATAGACAAAGCTCTAAAGATAGCTCGTGATCCTAATGCACCTGTTAAAAAAATTAGAGTTTTTGACTTTGATGACACACTAGCAACTAGCAATAATATAGTTATAGCTACTTCACCAGACGGAACAGTAAGGGAGTTGAATGCAGAAGAGTTTGCTACTGAAGGCTTTGATTTAAAAAGCCAAGGATATGAACTTGACTTTTCTGACTTTAATAATGTAACTGATGGTGGTCGTGGTCCTTTATTTAAAATAGCTAAAAAAATTAGAGACTCTAGAGGTAATGAAGATTTATTTGTATTAACAGCTAGAGCTCCAGAAGCAGCACCTGCTATTTATGAATTTCTAAAGTCTCAAGGTTTAGAAATACCATTAGAAAATATAACAGGTTTAGGTAATTCTACAGGAGAAGCTAAAGCCAATTGGATTATAGATAAAGCAGCTGATGGGTATAATGATTTTTATTTTGCAGATGATGCAATTCAAAACGTTTCTGCCGTAGCATCTGCATTAAATGTAGTAGATGTTAAATCTAAAGTTCAACAAGCAAAAGCTAGTCAAGCAAAAGATTTAGACTTAGATTTTAATGACATAATAGAACAAAAAACAGGTATTGGATCTTTAAAAGAATATTCTAAAGCAAAGGCACAAGTTAGAGGAGCTAAAAGAAATAAATTTCAATTCTTTATACCTTATTCTGCTGAAGATTTTGTAGGTTTAATATATCCTTTATTATCAAAAGGAGAAAGAGGTGATAAACAATTAGCTTGGTTTAAAGAAAATTTATTTGATCCATTCGCAAGAGCTCAATTAAATCTTCAACAAGCTAGAGTAAACTTAATGCAAGACTTCAAAAAATTAAAAGAAGATCTTAATGTTCCTAAAGACTTAGTAAAAGAATCAGTAGATGGCTTTACAAATGAAGAAGCTGTAAGAGTTTATTTATGGAATAAACAAGGTTTAGAAATACCAGGTCTTTCTAAATCTGATACTAAAGAGCTAGTAAGTGTTGTAGAAAATAATCCTACATTAAAAACCTTTGCAGATAAATTACTTCAAATAAATAAATCTCCTTATCCAGCACCATTAAAAGATTGGTTGACAGGAAGTATAACAACTGATTTAATGAGAGGTTTAAAGGAAACTAAAAGACCAGAGTATTTACAACAATGGCAAGAAAACGTAGATACAATATTTAGTGAAAAAAACCTTAATAAGCTTGAAGCTGCTTATGGAGCTAGATATAGAGAGGCTATAGAAAATATACTTGCCAGAATGAAAAGCGGTAGTAATAGACTGCAGGAAGGTAATAGATTAAGCAATAAAATACTTAACTTTATAAATGGATCTAACGCTGCTATAATGTTCTTTAATACTAGATCTGCTATACTACAAACAATATCTAGTATAAACTTTTTAAACTGGGGGTTTAATAATCCTGTAAAAGCCGGTGCTGCATTTGCTAATCAACCTCAGTATTGGAAAGATTTTATGAAGCTTATGAATTCTGACTTTTTAAAAGATAGACGTAACGGTCTTAGAATAAATATAACAGAATCTGAAATAGCGGATGCTGCTAAAACTTCTAAGAATAAAGCTAAAGCAGTTTTAAATTATATACTAGCAAAAGGTTATGCACCTACTCAGTATGCTGATAGTTTTGCTATAGCAACAGGTGGAGCTACATTTTATCGAAATAGAATAAACGATCTAATTAAAAATGAAAACATGTCTGAATCTGATGCTGAGGCTAAGGCTATGGAAGAGTTTATGGAGATAACTGAAGAGAACCAGCAATCAAGTAGGCCTGATAAAATATCTCAACAACAGTCTAGTGATTATGGTAGGTTAATATTAATGTTTGCTAACACACCTATGCAGTATGCTAGACTACAAAAAAGAGCTATTCAAGACTTAACAGCTGGTAGAGGAGATACTAAAACTAATGTTAGTAAAATAATATATTACGGTGTTGTTCAAAATATTATATTCAACGCATTGCAACAGGCCGTGTTTGGATTAGGATTTGGAGATGAAGAAGAAGATGATAAGCAAAAAACAAAAAGAGCATTAGGTGTTGCTAATGGTATGGCTGATTCATTACTCAGAGGATTAGGTGTAGGTGGCGCTGCTGTTTCTGTAATAAAAAACTTTTTAGCTGATATATACGATAGGTCAGGAAGATCAAAACCAGATTATGTAGATTCTATATATAAACTGCTTCAATTTTCACCGCCTATAGGTTCTAAAATATCTAGGCTAAGAGCTGCTGCTTGGCAGTTTGATAGTAAAAAAAGAAGACAAGAGATGTTTGACAAAGGCTTTAGCTTAGATAACCCGGCATATTTAGCTGGTGCAAAAGTTGTGTCTGCTACAACAAATGTTCCTTTAGATAGAATACTTCTTAAATTAGACAACTTGTCAGGTATAATGGATGAAGACACTGAAACTTGGCAAAAGTTTGCATTAGCAGCTGGTTGGCCTAAGTGGCAATTAAATCCTCCAAAAATATACGGAAGTCCAGAAGAAAAATTTAATAAACAACCTCCTAAACTAGATAGAAGCTCTAACAGTAAAAGAGTTGGAAACACTAAGTTTAAAAGTAAATTAAAAAGATAGGCATGTTAAGAGAAAGTAAAATTGTTAAAAATAAATATTCTAGCCCCATGGGTTTAAAAGACTCATGTTATTATAAAGCTAAAAAAGCTCACAAAGTATTTCCATCTGCTTATGCTAGTGGTATGATAGCAAAATGCCGAAAAAAGAAAGGCAGTAAGAAATGAGAATTGTAGATGACATAAAAAATAAATTAGGTAGTAGTCCATTACCTTGTTGGAGCGGGTACGAGAGAGTAGCTGGAACCAAGCCTGGTAGTAAAGGTAGTTGTAAAAAATCTCCATTGTCTATAAGGAAAACTCAAGCTGGAGCTAATTTAAAAAGATGGTTTAAAGAAGAGTGGAAAGATGAAAAAGGAAACGAATGTGGTTCTGAAGAAAACAAGTCTACTAAAGTTTGTAGACCTTCTAAAACAGTTAACAGTTCATCTCCAAAGTCGTGGAGTAAAATGAGCTCAGAAGAAAAAAATAAAGTTACTACAGCCAAAAAGAAAGTAGGCATGGGTAGAAGAAGATCTTCTAAAAGTAATGTATCATAAGGAACAAAAAAAACTGGGCACCATACCCAAAGTTCCTGTAA